>Ga0172371_10007435_pt1 | contig 15609 bp, 14 predicted proteins | sample Lak12m_FD_114543 | JGI IMG/M metagenome (GOLD analysis project Ga0172371, IMG submission 114543) | Freshwater microbial communities from Kabuno Bay, South-Kivu, Congo - kab_022012_12m | ecosystem: Environmental > Aquatic > Freshwater > Lake | place: Democratic Republic of the Congo: South-Kivu... | reverse complement strand
GGGCTTACGGACTCCGCAACGAAGAGTATCTTCGGCTGAAGATCCTGACCTGTATGTTGCCCGCCATTTGAGAATCCCATGCCGATTTACCCTGAAATCACCCACTCGGAATCACGAAGAGCCATTTTTTAAAATAGGAACCTGGTTACCCGTTCCCCGGTTTCCCGTTTGGAAAAAGGGAAAAGCTCGATATGCTTGGGAATCTCACGGGAAAAAGAATCGGGAAACGTTAAACCAGGGATCGATTTCTAAGGAGTCGGCTCTGGCCGAAGGACATAGAGGCACCACGGGGCGATCCGCGTTTCGTTGACCCAGGGGAATTCCTCTTCCGGCCGGGCCAGGAGCTTCCGGGCTTCGAGCAACTCCAACCCGGCCCGCCGGTAGACCTCGCGATAATCCTCGTCCGGCCAGAAAATGTCGGCGACCGGCCGGGCGTCCTCAGTTGCGACATTGATGATGTGGACGGTGTCGCCGGTCCGGGCTTTCCGGTTTTCTGGAAAATCCTTCGTCGTGAACGAGGTCCACTCGTGCCAATAGATTTCCGGCGTCGAAACCAGGTTGAACAAACGGCCTTCGGGGGCCAGGACCCTTCTCATCTCGCGGAAAAGGCCGACCTTTTTTTCCCAGGTCGGGATATTGTCGAATGTGAACGCGGATAAGACGACGTCGAACGCGCCGTCCGCGAAGGGGAACGGACCGCCGTTTTCGACAAGGCGGTAATCGCCGCCGGGATCGGCCGCCCGGGCCCGTTTGAGCATTTCATCCGAAATGTCGAGTCCGACGGGCCGGAACCCCAACCCGGCGAGAAAGCGGGTCGATCGTCCCGCTCCGCAACCGAAGTCCAGGGCCCGGAGGCCGCGGGCCTGCCGCCGCAGGATCTCAGGAATGTCGCGAAAGGCGAGGTGATACGTGCCGGGAAACTCCAACGCGGCGTACGTTTCGGCCCGGCGGGCGTCCTCGTAATCATTGTGGAAATCCATGCCGTCCTCCCGGAGCCCTCAGTATACAAAAACGGGGAACGGTAAACCAGATTTGCACTCCAATTGCAGAGGGAGCGCCGATATGAATGATGTGAACTTGACATCTCCGTTGGCTTGAATATATAAAATATTGCATAATAACAAAAAGGGAAAATGGACGTATTTTCATTTTTATTCTATTCGTTTTGGAGATAAATAATGAGGGGATGTTTAGACAGTTGTTATTTATTCTGGGAAATTCATTCGATAAAAAACATCAAGGACGAATCTGTCAGACGAAAATTGTTAACTGAGTTTGAAAAGTGTGAGAATGGAGAAGATTTTAATTATCAGTTATTAAAAGGCATAATTAGGCGTATTTGTTTGGGTAATTATCGCAAAGATGATGATGAATTAAGGGAAAAATGTCCATATTATATGGAGATTTATGAAGATTTAGATTATCACGATCGTATTGAAATCTTGGATAAAAAGAAAGAAAAAAAATGGAAAAGGATTACGATAATAATATCAATTGTCGGAATATTAGTAAGTGGAATATTTGCATACTTAAATTTTTCTAAGCCAACAAATGAAGATCTGAAGAGAACAAATTTATTGCTGCAAAAAAAATTAGATGAATGCGGGAAAAAAGTCCTTGAAAAACTATGATTATTGGGAAGAAGAATTAGAAATGAATAAGGAGGTTGGTGATGAATAAGTCAGAAGTAATCCGGCTCGTTAGTAATTGTTCTGGTTTAAGTCTAATGCAAACAGAAAGTTGTATTAATTGTTATCACAAGGCAATTGCGGGTGCTTTAAAAGAGGGGAACAGCGTAACATTTGTCGGATTTGGCACATTTAAAACAGTGAAAAGACAAGCTAGAGCAGGAAGAAATCCGAAGACTGGGCAGATGATTTCTATCCCGAAGAAGAGAATCCCGAAATTTATTGCAGGATCAGCGCTTAAAGAAACCGTAAAGTAATCTATTAATCGGTGTTTTGATAATCATTCTTCAAATTTCGCTCATTGTCGATCATGAACATAATTGAGATACGCTCAAATATAATGGATAAAGAAACGGGAAACGGTAAGCCAGGTACCGATTTCGACCAGGTGCCGATTTCTAACGGACGACGAGCTTGAATCCGCGGCCGTGGATGTTGCGGATCTCGACCCGCGGATCGCCGGCCAGGGCCTTGCGGAGCTTCGAGATGTAGACGTCCATGCTCCGGGCGACGAAATATCCCTGCCGGCCCCAGATCGCGGTCATGGCCGCGTCGCGTTCGAGGATCTCGTCCCGGTGCCGGGCGAACAGCTGCAACAGGTCCGACTCCTTCTGGGTCAGGATCTGCTTTTCGCCTTTCCGTTCCAGCGTCCGGTTTTCGGGATCGAACCGGTAGGCGCCGATCGCAAAGACCGGATCGTGCGGCCCGCCGCCGGCCGCGTCCCGGGCCCGCCGGAGAACGGCTTCGATCCGCAGGAGGAGCTCCTCGGTGTCGAACGGCTTGGTGATGTAATCGTCGCCGCCGATTTTGAAACCCTCGATCCGATCTTCCTTCATGGCCTTGGCCGTCAGGAAAATCAGGGGAACGCGGCGGTTTCCCTTCCGGATGGCCTTGGCCAGGGCGAAACCGTCCGTCTTGGGCAGCATGATGTCGATCAGGCAGAGATCGAAGGGCTCCTTGCCGAAGGCCAGGAGCGCCTCTTCGCCGTCCCGGCTCAAGACGACGGCGTATCCTTTTAATTCGAGAAGGTCGCGGATGACGTCGCCGAGGTTGCGGTCGTCTTCCACCAGGAGGATGCGGCTCCGCGATGGATCGCGGGAAGGGGACGAGACCGTTCGTTTTTCCGTCATGAGACCCGCCTGGACAGCGGCACTTCGATAACGAAAGTCGATCCCTTTCCTTCCTCGCTTTGAACGCCGATCGTCCCGCCGTGGGCTTTGACGATGAGCCGGGCGTAGCTCAAACCCAGCCCGAATCCCTTGACGTCATGGAGGTTGCCCGTCGGGACACGGTAGTATTTTTCGAAGACGCGTTTGCGGGCTTCCGGGCTGAGGCCCGGGCCGTTGTCCGTCACCGTGATGCGCAGCCTGTCGCCGGCCGACTTCGTTTCGATGACGATGCGGGGGGAGGCGGGCGTGTATTTCACGGCATTGTCGATGAGGTTGCGGAGGACGTTCGGAAAATGGAGCGGATCGGCGTTGATCATTGTCTCCGCCGCTTCGAGCCTCAGGGTGATCGTTCCATCCCGGCTTTCCACGGCCAGGGCGAACGCCTCGACCGTCCGCCGGATCGCCTCATGGACGTCGAGCCGGGAGTAATTCAGCTCCAGCTCGCCTTTCTCAAGGGCCGCGGTCTCCAGGATTTTCCGGATCTGGTCCTCCATCCGGCCGCATTCCGATTGGATCATGTCCCGGTATTTTTTCTGCCGCCCAGGGCTTTCCCTGATGGGCGCTTCTCCCAGGGCGTCGGCGGCCAGAGAGATCGTCGAAATCGGCGTTTTGAACTCGTGGGTCATGTTGGCGACGAAATCGGACATGGCCTCGGCGGCCCGCTTCTGCCCGGCCGCCGCCCGGAGGATCAGAAATAAACAGAGAGCCGAGGCGAGAATGCAGAGGAACGCGATGATCGCGGGCGCGCCCAGGCGGGCGAGCAGGCGCCCTTCCCCGCCGGGAAAGAAAAAGGCCAGGTCGCCGGCGGCGACGGTGATGTCGTGGGGATAGAGCCGCGTCCGAAAATCGGTTTTGAGGAGCTCGGCCTTGCGCCCGGGGTCGCTGGCGAAGATCACTTCGTCGCTCCCGGCAGGGATGACGCCGAAGGCGCAGGCTTCGGCGATCCCCCGCTCGCGGAGGGATTCCTCGACGGCCGCCCGGAGCTCGGCGGGCTCGATCCGCTCTTCGATCGGGACGGGCTTGACCACGAGGTATTGCTCGAGGACTTTTTCGATCAGCGCGGCCCTCGACTGGTCGACGGTGGGATGGGCGAGGATGCTCACGATGCGGCCGTTCCGCAGGGTCAGATCGTATTGAACGTCGTCCAGGAAGAGCTTGATCCAATCCGGGCTTCCGGTCCCGGTTGTTTTGCCGGCCAGGCGTATCCGGCGCTGCCCGGCCGGCAAGGGTTCGTCCAGGACGATCCGATCCGCTTTTCCCACCGGCTCGACGACGACCAACCGGACGCGTTGGGGAACGCTCAGGGTCAGGACAATGTCCCCGCCGTCGGCCTGGACTTTGGGGACGGCGTCGCCGCGCAGCGCGAACATCGCGGGCCGTTTGGACTCATCGGAGAGCAGGGCATAGGCCTCATCGCCCTTGTTCATGAAGGAAACGGTCCAGATCCTTTTCAGCGCTTCGCGGGCTTCCAGCTTTTCCACGACGCTGGCCAGGGCCCCGGCCGCGTTTTGCCGGAACGCCTGGCTCCGCCACTCGAGATTCCGGCGGACAAGGAATATCTGGATGACCAGCAAACCGGTCAAACAGAGAGCGGCCGCCGCGGCGATTCCCGCCAGCATCTTCCGGTTCCGCTTCATGACCTTAATTTACCCCGAAACCGCTCCAAAAAAAACGGTTTTTAACATCATTTAACACAATCCAACATTCTTTAACTCACGCTCAAAAGGAGACGCCGGTTACACTGGATTTGCGGGCCGGCCGCCCGGCTTCCGCATTTCGAAGAATAAGGAGAATGCCGATATGAAAAGATCGCGCCGGTTGAATGCTCTGATCCTGGCCTTGTTGCTCTTCGTTCCCCTGGCCGGAGCCGAGGAGATCCATGACGCCGCGAAAAACGGCGACCTGGGCAAGGTTCGGGAGATCCTGGCCGCCAAACCTGAGTGCCTTAAAGCCGTGAACGAGCGCGGGTACACGCCGCTCCATCTGGCCGCTTCGGCCGGACAGCTCGAAGTCGCCTCTTTCCTGATCGAGCGCGGAGCCGATCTCGAGGCGAAGAACTCGACCGGTTATACGCCCCTATTCCTTGCCGTGGCCGGGAAGAAGGTCGAAGCGGTCCGACTGCTCCTGGAGAAAGGCGCCGCGGTCGATGCGGAAACGCGGTTTCAAACGACGCCGCTTTTTACCGCGGCCGAATCCGGGGAAACAGCCGTCATCAAGCTGCTGGTCGGGAAAAAGGCCGACGTGAACCATGTCAGCCCGTTTTTCGGAAGCCCTCTCCACCGGGCGGCCTACATGGACATGCCGGGAGCGGCGAAAGTGCTGCTCGAGTCGGGTGCCGACCTGAAAGTCAAGGACCAAAGAGGGCAAACGCCCCTCCACCAGGCCGCCCAGCTGGGCCGGGTCGAAATCGCCCGCCTGTTCGTTGAAAGCGGAGCGGACGTCAACTCCTTCGACGCCGAAGATCGGACGCCCCTCCACTGGTCCGTTCTTTACGGCACGGACAGGGCGGGAATCAACAACTCGACGGAGCTGGCTTTTCTCCTGATGGGGAAAGGAGCCCGGATCGAAACCGTAAAGAAAAACGGGGTCACTCCTTTGATGACCGTCGTGAGCCGGGGGCTTACGGAACTGGCCGGGGCCTTCCTTCGCCGGGGCGGAGACGTCAAAGCCCTCGAACCGGGCACCGGCCGGACGCTGCTTCATCTGGCCGCGCTCAACGGACACGGCGATATGGCCGAGCTTCTTTTAAACGCGGGCGTCGACGGCGCGGTTCGCGACCAAACCGGCAAGACGGCCCTCGATTATGCCGTCGAGCACGGCCAGCCGACGGTTGCCCTGCGGCTGGTTTCGGCCCTAGGCGCCATGGCCGAGCCGGAGATAGGCGCTCGGTATCTCGCGAAAAATTTGGCCGTCGATGAGGCCTATGTCTGGTCGCTCAATAACCGCGGCTGGGCGGTCAAGACGAAATCCCGCCTTCTCGTTTTCGACAACGAGGAGCGCGGCCGCAAGCCCGACTGGCCGTCGCTTTCCAACGGCTGGATCTCGGCCGCGGAGATTTCGAGCCAGGACATCGTCGCCCTCTATTCGGCCTATCATGCCCTGCCGAAGACCATGGAGTTCATCCACGGCCTGGAAAACAGGCTCGGCCGGATCCGGTACGTCAACTACAAGGACGATGCTTGGCGGGGCGGGGACAAGACCGTTTACGTTAAGGGCCGCGAGATCCAACGATTCGGCGAGGCGGAAATCATCCCGTATGAAACGCTTGACGAGGGTGGGATGGGTTCCCTCGGATACCTCATCAAAGTCGACGGCCTTCGGATCTTCTATCCGAACTTTTTCCCGGAAGACGTTGAGTCTTTTAAAAAAGAAATCGACTTCCTGGCCGGGAAGTCGGCCTCCTGCGACCTGGCTTTCGTCGAAACCAGGCCCGGACAGGAAAACGTCTGGGCCGCATACATCGTCGAAAAGCTCAAACCCCGGGTCGTCATCCCTTATGACCGTTCGGGAAACGGGGAGAATGCGCGGGCCCTGGCCGACGAGCTGGCGAAGAAATTCCCCGGATTGTCCCTTGGCCTCGTCCGGGATGCCGGTGACCGGCTGCATTACCAAGGGAAAATGCTCGTCGAGTGACGCGCGGCCGGCCCTGGTGGGAATACTCTCTTCGACGCGGATTACTATTTTCCCGGGGCATCCATGAAAGTCCGAATGAGGCCATGGAACTCGTCCCGGAATATCTGCGGAGCGGTATGGCCGAAGCCGCTCGGCAGCTTGGCCATTTCCGCTCCGCGATACATGGCCATCATGAGCTTGGCGTCCGGGAAATAGGGCTCATCGTCGCTGGTCACGATCAGGACTCTCCCGGCCCTGCGGGAGAGCGCTTCCGCGGACGGAGCGCCGTCCTCATTGAAGCGATAGGCCAGCTTCAGAATGTTGTTCAATTTGCCCCTGGTCCAATACGTGTCGATCATCCGTCCGAGAAGGGCCATGGCAAAAATCCGGCGCTCCCGGACATCGTCCGGAATCTTCCGCCCGGTCGCCGATAACCGGGTCAATTTTTTACGGACCAGCGGCTTGAACAGCCCCAGGGGCAGGATTTTCATCAGGGTCAGGGCCCAGGGCTTGGCTCGCTCCGGCTTGGGTGCCAGGGTATTGACCAGGATGAGGCCGCCCGCCCGGTCTGACCGTCTCCGGAAATAAGCCTGGGCGGGGATGCCACTGAACGATTGGCCGAACAGGATCGGACGGATAATCTCTTCGTGTTCGCAGACGAGATCGATCGCTCGGGCCATGTCGTCCGGATTCCCGAAGGCCGAGACGTCGACGACCGCGACCCGGTTTCTTTCCTCAAAGCCGAGGACGAGATCGTAGGACAGATCGACGCCGCCCCATCCGCCGGCGAACGTGAGCAGCGTCCGCGGTCCGGAACCGCAGGCCAGATAAGGGACGTCTTTCCCGTCGAGCTCCAGATGTTTCTCGACATGCGTTTCGAGGAAAGCCCGGAAGCGGCCCGCTTCGCGCCCGCCCCCGTTTTCGATTTTGTCGATTTCCTTCGGGTCGATCATGCCGGTTTTCCTTTTCGGCGATGGGTTGCGGCCGACGCCGCGAGAGATGAATATGGATCCCGGCCGGGAGAAATGTCAAGGCGTTCGGCCGGTCTTCAACGGACGGCTGATTTTCCATCATGATCTGTCGGAGAAGGACCTTCTCCCTCTTCTGAAATCATCCGGGACATTCTTGACTCCGGCCGGTCTGAAAAAATATCATATCCTCATGCTCGATTCGGGGGAGATCCGGCGCCTGATCCGGAAGGGAAAATGGGACAAGCCCACGTCCGGGATCGCTCCCGGCTTTACCCAGGCCAATCTCGTGATTCTCCCGCGGGCCTATGCCTTCGACTTTCTTCTCTTCTGCCAGAGGAACCCCAAGCCCTGTCCTCTCCTCGAAGTTCTGGAACCCGGCCAATTCCGCCCCGTGTCGCTTTCCAAGGACGCCGATATCCGGACGGACGTCCCCCGATACAATGTCTTTCGGAACGGCACGTTGGATCGGACGGTCACGGATATCCGGCGCCTGTGGCGGGACGATTTCGTGACTTTTCTCCTGGGATGCAGCTTTTCCTTTGAAGAAGCGCTTTTGGAATCGGGGATTCCCGTCCGTCATATCGAAGAGAATAAAAACGTTTCCATGTACGTGACTTCCCTTGCCTGCCGTCCGGCCGGGATCTTCCGCGGCCCGATGGTCGTCAGCATGAGGCCGATCCCCCCCGATAAAGTCGCCCGGGCCGTCCAGATCACGGCCCGGTATGCCTCCGTTCACGGCGCGCCCGTCCATATCGGCGATCCTTCAAAGATCGGCATAAAAAATCTCAAGAAACCCGATTTCGGCGACGCCGTGACGATCAAAAAAGGGGAGATCCCGGTTTTCTGGGCCTGCGGCGTCACGCCCCAGGCCGCGGTGATAAGAGCCAAGCCGGAGATCTGCATCACCCATGTCCCCGGCCATATGTTCGTTTCCGACGTCCGCAACGAAGAGTTATAGAAGATCCCACTGTTCGAGGGACGCCCGGTCATCGAACAAAGCCCGGATGTCCTCGAAGACGGCCGCTTCGCCGCCGCCCAAAACGACCGCTTTGCGGCACAAAGCCAGGGCCAGGTCGTAATGATGGGTGATGAGAAAAATCGTCTGAGGCAGGACCTCCAGCGTTTCCCGCAGGCGCCGCGAACCCCGGACGTCCAGGTCGGAGGTCGGCTCGTCGAGGATGAGGATCGATGGCCGGCGGGCGATGCTCTGGGCCAGGAGAACCTTCCGTTTTTCTCCGCTGCTCAGCTCCGAGGGGTGGCGGTCCAGGAGCGCTTCGAGCCCGAAGCGGTCTCCCAAAGTCCCCGCTTCGGCGGCGGCGTTCTTTCGTTCGGCTGCTTTCAAGGAAAATTCCAGCTCGTCATGGACGGTCGGCATGAGAAGCTGGGTGTCGGTGTCGGAGAAAACGGCTGCGGCCGCCTTCCGGGCCGCACCGGGATCGTCCCGGACTTCCCGGCCTTCGATCTCGAGGATTCCCTGGTAGGGGGAGAATCCGAGAATCGTCCGGGCCAGCGTCGTTTTGCCGGATCCGTTGGCTCCCAAGACGGCGATCCGCTCTCCCGGCGAGGCGAGGAACGACACGCCGGAGACGACCGGCTTGTCCTTGCGGAGCAGAACCAGGTCAACCGCTCTGACGCAGGCGTTCACGCGCCCTCCAATCGTCCAGGGGCAGATCCAGGGAAAGGCCCCGGGCCAGGATATGCTCGTGCCGGTAGCGGAATTTCACGGCGGCGAAGATCACGAAGCTTTTCGCGGCGTGGACCGTCAGCTTGATCCGGTCCCGGCGGCCGAGTCCGGCTCCCCGGCATCGGACCGATTGGCGCGTTTCTCCGGCAAGGCGGGTGAAGACTTCAAGATCGTTGACCATGAGGTAGGTCATGGTCAGGATGTATCCCGGAACCCGGATCGCTTTTAAAAAACAGAGGACTTCGGCCAGGGTGAACATCGTCATTCCCCAAAGCGCGGCGAGAAACGAGGCGTATCCGCGCAGGGTCAGCAGGGCGAACCGGCCGAAGTCGGGGATGGAGACGCCCAGGGCGCTTTCAATCAAACCCGCAAAACAGAGGACGGCGAAGAACGCGGCGAACATTCCCGCTCCGAGGAAAAGACGTCCCCGACTCGCGCGTCGGAACAGAAAGAAGGCTGTCCCGGCGGCCGCCGCCGGACCGACGACGAGGGGGCCGGCAAAAAGGGCCGCGGCCTGAAGGATGAGGAGAAGCGCCGCCCGCATCATGAGATCCGATGCCGGCGGACGGCCATGACGATCCCCGGGACGGCGGTCAGGAGAAGAATCGTTCCAGGGAGGCTTTTGATCAGCGAGCCCAGGGAAAAGACGAGTCTGGGAAGACGGAGAACGGTCGCGGCCAGGAACAGCAGGCCGAGATAGAAGGCCCGTTCGGCCAGCGCGGCAACCGCCGCGGCCGCGAACACGTTGAGCTTCAGGCGGTGGAACAGCCAGCGGTTGGCGGCCAGGAGGAATCCGAGCTCGAGCATCATGATCGGCCCGGTCGGCGGGACGGTCATGGGGGGCATCCCGGTCAGGATGAACGAAACAACCGGGACGATGACGGCCAGCGGCCCGGCGACCCGGAAGGGGAGAAGGAATCCGGCGGCCGAAAGCGGGAGAAACATCGGCAGGAAAGCCGCTCCCAGGCCGAGGGCGTGGAACAGCACCGGAAGCGTCAGGGCGGCCGCTCCGAAAACCGACGCCAGGGAGACGTCGCGCAGGTCGGGTTTCATTTCTTGCCTTCGGAGTAGAAATGGTCGGTATTTTCGATCCGGACGGCTGAAAAACCGGCGTTTCGGTAAAACCCGGCCATCCGTTCGTCGGATATCAGAACATCCTCGGAAACGACCCCTCCGGCATTCCGGTGATGGGCGTTGAGGGACTCCCGGTTCATGGAGTGGCAGATGAAAAGGCGGCCGCCGGGCGAAAGATAGGGATGAGACAGGCGGAAGACGGTTTCTTCATCGCGGAAATGGGGGAAGACGTTGAAGATCATGATCGCGTCGAAGGTCCCGGGAAAACGGATGGATTTTTCGTAGTCCGCCTCGAGAACGTCCGCCTCAGGGTGCTTGGCTTTGAATTGTCGGACCATTTCCGGCGAAACATCGACGGCCGTGTAGGCCCCGACGCCCGCGGCCAGAAAATACGGGTAGAGGATCCCCGTTCCCGCACCGACGTCGAGGACTCTTGCTCCGGGACGGATCCCGGCGGTCTTGAATATTCGGGCAATGGCCCGGTGCGTTCCTTCGTCCTGGTAGGAATCCCACGCCGGGGCGTGCCCGTCGAAGAATCCGCCGAGCGGCGGCCGGCTCATCGGTCCACCGTCCGTCGGACCTCCGCCCGTCCGCCCGTTTCAGCGACGCTGACGTCCATGCGATTTTCTCCGGTTTTGTCTCGTAGCACGAATATTAAAAATCGTAACACGAGAGCTTTCCGGAAGCAAGGGAGACCCTCGTTCTTCACCGGCCCGTTCCGGGCTGAGGGTTGCCGTCCGTCCGGATTTGGATTATATAGAGACAAGATCGAACCATGAAAAACAAGGGTTTGTTCCTGAAAATCCTCGTCGGCTTCGGCCTGTTGATCCTGGCCTTGGGCGCCCTGACCGCGGTTTTTTCCTTCTCGATCATCCGGACGCATTACGACGCCCGGCTGGCCACCGAGCTGGAGCACCTGGGCCGGGCCATCTCGGTCGACGTTCTCCGCTTGATGGACGACCCGCCCGAGCCGCTCGAAGCGTTTCTCCGGGACGAGGGAGCCAAGATCAAAGCCCGCCTCACGGTCGTCGCCCCCGACGGCCGGGTGTTGGCCGATTCGGAGAAGGATCCTTCGGCCATGGAAAGCCATCGCTACCGCCCCGAGGTAACCGAAGCTCTGGGAGGAAAAATCGGGCGGTCGGAGCGTTTCAGCGATACGGTCAAATCGCGGATGATGTATATCGGCGTTCCCCTGTCCGATGAGGGCGGACCCGTCCGGGCGGTCCTCCGGCTCAGTCTTTACACCCGGGACGTCGAAGCTTTACTCGCGGATATCCGGAAGGGTCTCGGACTGGCGATCTTGATCTCGACGGGTCTGGCCCTCCTCGTCGCCCTTCTCTTCACCTTCCACCTGACCCGGCCGATGCAGGCCCTCGTCCGGGCTTCGGCCAAGGTCGCGGGGGGGGACTTCAAGACCAAGGTCCGTATCGCGCGCCGGGACGAATTCCGGGCGCTAGCCGACGGCTTCAACGCCATGACCGAGCGCCTCGACACCCAGTTCGAGGCCCTTCTCCGTCGGAACGAGGAAGTGGAAAACGTCATGGCCGCGATCGGCGAGGGTTTGGCGGTCATCGATGCGTCCGGCCGGATCACCCTCGCCAACAAATCGTTCTGCGCGTTGTTTCCCGGAACGGCTCCGGAGAACGCGTTCTATTGGGAAATCGTCCGCAGCGGAGCCCTGCAGGAATTGATCGGCCGGGTCCGGGATGAAAAAAAGGCGCTTGACGCCGTCGTGAGGATCGGCGAGCGGCGGGTCCTGGCGGCGGCCAGCTACCTGCCCCTCCAGCAGGGCATCGCCCTCGTCCTTCACGAGGTGACGGGGCTTCAAAAAAGCGGGGATTCGGCCCTGTAACCCGCGTCCGGGCCGCGCCGGCATCCTTGTTGACGCCGAATCGGGAACCGGCATAGAATCCTTCCATGCCGGATTCAGACTCCAAGATCAAAATCCTCCTGGTTGAAGACGAGGCCCTGATCGCCGAAGACGAAGCCCGGCAGCTGGAGGAAGCGGGCTATTCCGTCGCCGTCATCCATACCGGAGAAAAGGCCATCGCCTTTGTCCGCGCCCATCCGACCCTGGCGGATGTGATCCTGATGGACATCAACCTCGGCAAGGGCATGGACGGGACCCGGGCGGCCCGGGAAATCCTCAAGGAACATGACCTTCCCGTCATTTTTTTGTCGGTCTATACGGACCGGGAGACCGTCGAAAAGACCGCCCTGGTCTCCTCGTACGGATACGTCCTCAAGACTTCGGGGATCGCCGTCCTCTCCGCTTCGATCCGCATGGCCGTCAATCTCCACCGGGCCCTCCGGGAGCTGCAAACGGCCGGAGACGAACGGGGGGAGAAACGGGAACCGGAAGGGACGGCCGCGGCCGGGGAGCTCCTCAAGGCGGCGTTGGATGCCGCGCCCGACGGGATCATGATCGTCGACCTGGACGGCAGAATCTCCTGGTTCAACGATCCGTTCGTCCGCATGTGGGGGATTCCCCGGGAAACCTTTGAGGGGAAGACCAAGGAGGAGGTCCAGGTCTTTATCGCCAATCAGCTCGCCCAGCCGGAGAGATTCGAAAACGCCATTCGGCAGATGATGTCGAACCCGGAAGAAGCGAGCTTCGAGCGGATGCGCTTGAAGGACGGACGGGTTTTCGAGCGGCTTTCGCGGCCGCACCTGCTCGCCGGGCGGATCGTCGGCCGGGTCTGCAGCTTCCGGGACGTCACCGAGCGTTTGCGGATGGAGACCGCCCTGCGCGACAGCGAGGAGCGGTATCGGATCGTCTCCTCCATCACGACCGACTATTTTTTTCGGATCACGCTCGGGGTCGACGGCCGAGCCGAGATGGATATGGTTTCGGAAAATTTTCCTTCGATCACCGGCCGGACGCTCAAGGACGTTGCGCAGCTGGATCGTTGGGCCGATTTCATCCACCCGGACGATTTCGGCCGCGTCCAGCAGCTCCTCCTCAAGCTCCGGACCGACGGGGGAGAAGGCGAGCTCGACTGCCGGTCGTACGTCCACGGCGGCCAGGAGCGTTGGATCCATGTCGTCGGCCGGGCCGTGACGCCTCCCGGCGGAGCCCGGCCGTCGATGATCATCGGCGCGGTCAAGGACATCACCGAGCGCAAGCGGATGGAAGCCGAGCTCCGCGACAGCCATCGTCTTCTGGATGAAGCCCAAACAATTTCCAAGATCGGCGGCTGGGAGTATGACGTCGCCCGCAAGCGGATCATGTGGACGGATGAGGTTTATCGGATTTATGGAGTGGACCGGACCCTGGATATCAACGACGTCGAAAACGACCTTTCGTTTTACGATCCGGAAAGCCGGGAGCGCGTGGGGCGGGCTTTTACCGAGGCGGTAAAGGACGGAAAGCCGTATGACCTCGAGGCGAGGTTCACCGCCACCGATGGAACATCCAAATGGGTCCGGACGGTGGGCCGGCCGGTCGTCAAGGACGGCCGGGTGGTGAAGGTGATCGGCAACATCATCGACGTCACCGACCGCCGGTTGATGGAGGAGGAGTTACGGCGGACGGTCCGGCAAAAGGAAGTCCTGATGAAGGAAGTCCAGCACCGGGTGAAAAACAGCCTCAGTGTCGTCTCCAGCCTCCTCGGCCTGGATTCGGAAAGCCTGCCCGACGGCCGGAGCCGGGAGATTTTCGCCAACGTCCGGTCCCGCATCCAGGCGATCTCGATCATTTACGACCAGATGGTCCGGCTGAACGATCCCGGAAATGTCGATTTGCGCGACTTGATCGTCCGCATCGTGGATTTGATCTTCAAATCTTATGTTTCGGATCCCGGCCGATTCGCCTTGAAAACCGACTTGGAGGAAATTTCCCTGGACACGAAGCGGGCGGTTCCGCTCGCCCTGATCGTCAACGAGCTGATTGTGAATGCCGTGAAATATTCCCATCCGGCGGGAGAGACGGGGGAAATTCGGATCGGGTTGCACGAAACCGACGGCCGGCTCGAGCTCCGTGTCGAAGACGACGGGATCGGTTTTCCCTCGGGTCTGGATCCCGAAGCGGGGGAAAGCCCGGGCCTGGTCCTGATCCGTTTGCTGGCCGGGCAGCTTGACGGCACCCTGTCATTCGGGCGGGGACGGGGAGTGAGCGTGACCTTGCAATTTGACCGCGATCGGGCGGTTTAAGGAGGATTCGATATGGGACACGAATGGCTGCCGAGCGGAGAGATGTTGGCCGGCTCCTGGGCGGTTTATATCGGAGAACAGAAGCCGACGGGGGCCAAGGTGACCGGCGAATTATGCCTCACCGATCTCCATCTCCATTTTCGGGCCGGGCTTTCGCTTGAAAAAAACGCCGCGGCGATGATTTCCAACCGGATCAAGGCCTTCGAAAAATCGGAGGAGCATCTGGCGATCCCGCTCGGCGAAATCGCCGGCGGAGAGATCGTCAAGAAGGGCTTCCTGCTGAAATCCCTGGCCGTGAAGCTGAAAACCGGGGAAATCCTGGAGTTTCACTTCGGGGCGATGAGCCCGCAAAAGGCCCTGGACGCCTTGAACACCGGCTTGAAAAAGGTCGGGGCGTGAGCGGTCGGGCCGTCGCCGCCGCGGCGCTGCTGGTTGCTCTCTCCCTGGCCGCCGCGCCGGCGCCGGACGGACCGGCCGTTTCCAATCCGCGGGTCCTCATCCGGACGGAAATGGGCGACATCACCGCCGAAATCTACGCCGATCGGGCCCCGATCACGGCGACAAACTTCATGAGATACGTCGACACAGGCCTTTACGACGGGACGGTCTTTTTCCGGACGGTCACCCTGGAAAACCAGAAATCCCAGGAAGTCAAAATCGAAGTCATCCAGGCCGAAGGTGTGGACGAAAAGAAGGAATTTCCGCCGATCAAGCTGGAACGGACGTTCGCGACCGGCCTTCATCATCTGGACGGAACGCTGTCCATGGCCCGGGCCGAGCCGGATTCCGCGACGTCGAGCTTTTCCATCTGCGTCAACGACCAGCCCGCCCTGGACTTCGACGGGAAGCGCAACAAGGACGGGCACGGATTCGCGGCTTTCGGCCGGGTGACGGCCGGAATGAATGTCGTCCGGAAAATCCACGAAGCGCCGCATCAAGGCCAGATGTTGACGCCCCCGGTGAAAATCATTTCGGTGAAGCGGATCGCGGAATAAGCCGTTTTCGTCTTCGGCCCGAAACTCCCTGGAGGAACCATGAGCCCTCGAAAAAACGCCGTCGCGGCGGTTGTTTCTTGTCTGCTTTGTTTGTTTGCGGCCGTTCCGCTCTCTTCCCAATCGCGCGGCCTCGAGGTTATCCGCGGCGCGGACATGAAGGTCCATCTGGATTTCCTGGGCGCCCCCGAGTTCAACGGCCGTCCGGCGCCTTCGGCCGAAGTGGAAATCGCCTCCCTCTACCTGGCCCGGGAAGCCCGGGCCCGC
>Ga0172371_10007433_pt1 | contig 15612 bp, 10 predicted proteins | sample Lak12m_FD_114543 | JGI IMG/M metagenome (GOLD analysis project Ga0172371, IMG submission 114543) | Freshwater microbial communities from Kabuno Bay, South-Kivu, Congo - kab_022012_12m | ecosystem: Environmental > Aquatic > Freshwater > Lake | place: Democratic Republic of the Congo: South-Kivu... | reverse complement strand
CCCGGACTCGACGAAAGAAGTGATTGCCAAGGTAAATGGCCGATTGAGCATCCGAGCGTCAGTAGAGGGTCCGAGCGTTAGCTGAAAAACTCCGGCAGCCGCGACGGAAGGAATCCGAGCGGTCACGCCACCGCTTGAGTCAGGGTAGAGTCCAGGGTAGGCCCCGCTGTTGATGCCAGGGGCAGCGCGACTATTTCCCGGCGATCGTGTGTGCGAGACGGAGTCTAGGGTCCCCGGAATTCCCGAGAATAAAAGGAAATCGGAATTATTCCTTTGAAAGACCCACGAGCTATATCCAGGCTGTCGGGAAGCCACTTTCCTCAGATCTCCCTCTCCATTTTTGGAGAGGGCCGGGGTGAGGTCAATAGACGGCTTCCCGACCTTGGGTCCGTAAAGAAAACAATTCCGAAGGAAATTTCAGGTCACGGATAGAATCGCTTGACAAGAAGAGCTTCGTGGTTTATTTTAACAATTGAACCTTAACTTGTGTCTCTCCAGTTGTTCTCTCGTCAAGGACCACGGGCGTCATGCAAGGATTAAGATCCTGGGACATAGGCCCCCGTGTCGAGGACTTCACGCCGTAATTCCATCCGGTTTAGCCCCGTTCACAAAGAGCCCTTGTTCGTATCTGTAAACGCACTCTCGCAAAACGTGTGGCGTGCTTTTTCTGAAGGAGCTAAAGAATGAGTATCAAAATTTATGTCGGAAACCTGTCCTTTGATTCAAACGAGTCAGATCTTAAGGGCCTGTTTGCCTCGTACGGGGAAGTGGAATCCGTCAAGGTCATCGTTGACCAATTTACCAACCGGTCTCGGGGATTCGGATTCATCGAGATGTCCAACCGAGAAGAAGGTCTCAAGGCGATCCAGGAACTGGATTCCAAGGATCTCGGCGGCCGGAGCCTGAAAGTGAACGAGGCTCGCCCGAAGACTGATTCCGGCGGCGGGCGCCGGGACGGCGGAAGGTCGCGCTGGTAGTCGGTTGTTTGTAAATTAGCATGAGGATCAGGCAAGAGTTGGCAGCCGCCGGCTCTTGCCCGGCCCTCTATGATTGGTATCTGCGAGGGGGCTCTTGACCGTGTCCGAATCCTGTGCCCTGGGGGGGAAGCAATCCTCTCACCTTCGTTATGGCACGTCATCCTACCCTAGATTGACTTCACACCGCGATTTCCATTATCTGACCACGCCTGCACATATATACTGTGCACGATTTTCTGACGGAAACTTCTTGACTTAGCGCCAGAGCGCGACGCCTACAGCGAAAAGGTAAAGTCTCCGCGGCAGCTCCCGCTGGAATGCATGATGCAATGGTCTACCCGAGGGGTGAGGTTGTATTTGATTCCCAGGCTGTCGAACCAGGACGCCACTCTATAGACGACACCGCATTCATAGCGCTCGATTACCCCGAGTCGTTTCATGCCTTCATGCGCAAAGCACTTCTTCATCTCCCAGTGCAGGACGTGTTCTGAGGGAAAGCTGTAACGGAAGCCCATGAAATGGTCCGTGAGCACGCCAAAGGCGGAATCAAAAAGGGCTCTCATGTCTTGGGAAGTCTCAATCTTTTTGAGACCGAAGGCCTTTCGGACCCTTCCAATTTCTATGGCGGCCAGCGACCTTATTGCAGCTTTGTTTGTGGCATTGGCTTTTTCGATCCCGAATTCCTGCATGCAATGGTAGAACCACATCCCGTCGTGGGTCATCCAGCATTTGAGCAACAATTCCTTCAATTCACTCTTTTCGATGGCTATCACTCGCGTGCTCCTTTCCATTATAATGTTTCAGGGCAAGTCGGACCGATATTGAGAGAGGGCTTGCCTCTGCGGTTAATCCTCCTTGCCCTCGAGCCCAAACCCCGTACGATTCTGTTGAGTCTATGAGGACCTGGCCGGTATCACAGGGAGTCCTTCAAAGGCACATCCCGACAGCCGAGAAGATTTATCGCCTTCATGCTCATTACTGTTTCACCATCCTGATTCAGCACCTCGATGTACGAGTGAACAATACCACGGTCAGGTTTTGAGCGAGACCGTTTGGTCTCTGAAACAGTCACTTGGAGTGAAATGGAGTCGCCGGGACGTACCGGTTTAAGCCAACGCAGTTCATCAACACCGGGAGAACTCAGACTTGCTACATGGGACAGGTAATGGTCAACGAAGAGCCGCATCATCAGACTCGCAGTGTACCACCCACTCGCAATCAATCCGCCAAACACGGACTGTTTGGCCGCCTCCGGATCAGCGTGAAACGGCTGCGGGTCGAACCTGCAAGCGAAGGCGATCATATCAGATTCGTCAACATCAATAATTCCGAACTCGTGGACCGCTCCCGGTATGTAATCCTCAAAATAGCGCTCTTCCACAGAGGTTGTGAATGTCATGTTTCTTGAAATGCTCCTCGGAGTAATATGAACGCTCGGGCCAACGCGAATGGAGAGGCCGGAAAGTCTCGCGATTTCTCTTGCTATAAGTCTCTCCTTGAAGATTTTCAGGATTGCTCTTGAATCTCCGAGACTTCACCCGTTATCAAAAAGCGGGGGCGTCAGGGAACGTCATGCCGCCATACGAATGCCTAGTCTCAAGAATGATGCTGCTCCAGGACATGGATAATCCTCAACAAGGTTTGGTTCACGGGGGTAGGGATGCCGTGACTCTTCCCCAGCTCTACCACCTTTCCGGAGAAAGCCTCGACCTCGGTCTTGCGGCCTGCCTCAATATCCTGCAACATCGAGGTCTTGCCTTCGGGGGATAGGGTCTTGAGAACGGCATTCCACGCATCGAGGTCCTGCTCCCCAAGGTTCACTCCAATGTGCTGAGCCAGAACTATAACCTCGCGCATCAGCGTTTCCGTCAATGCCTGTGCGTCCGGCGATGATTGGAAGACTCCATATGGCGCTCTCATCACCGCAGAAGCCTGGTTCACTCCCACGTTGATCATGAACTTCCACCACAGCATACGCATCATGTCGGTAGGTATTTCAGACGCGAGCCCTGCCCGCTCAAATGCAGCCTGCACACGGCGGACTCGTTCACTCGGACGCGAATTGTCGGGATCGCCAAATAGGATTTTCCCGGGATTGGTGTAGGTGACAGAGTTTCCCTCACGAACCGCGTCTATTCCAACGGCAATTGCGTAGAGCACCTTGTCCATGCCGTAGACGGAACCAAGGTAGTCCTCGCTGTCAAGCCCGTTCATTACCGACACGATTGTCGAGCCGCTGCCGACCAGGTTTCTCAAATCATTGGCCGCTTCCGGAAGGTTGTGGTTTTTAAGAGCGACGATGATCAAATCGGCATTCGGCTGGGTCTCATCAGGGTGAACAACCGGAATCGCATAGTGCTTTCCATTGACCACCAAACCTTCTGTCTGCAGTCGGTCACGGCGTGGCTCTCGAGCTATCAGCACAGTCGAGAACGCAGATGCGTCGAGGAATTTCGCAGCGTATGCAGCCCCCATCGCTCCTGCTCCCAGGATGGCTACCTTTTTGATTTCCTCCATTGACCCCTCCAGGACGATTGACGTATCCGTCGGCAATTGGTCTTTTCACCGTTTGCTGAGAATACGCCATGCACAGGCCACGGTCAATTGTGGTCGCTCATGCCCTTCGCGAAAGCGGCTCGAACGGTCTCCATCGTAAATCTAGATCTGGGGACACCGTACTTAATCATCGAGCAAAGGCGCAAATTAGGTATGGTGTCCCCCAAATTCCGAATTCGAGCCAGTGGATAATGGCTCGTTTGAACTGCAACTTTTTCGATATTCTTGAACCGCGAACAGTCATCCTGCCGCAATGCCGTAATTGACTCGACTGGAGCCGGCGGACAGCCACAATTGTCAGGGATTGCCAAATCATACCAGCATCAGTATACTAACACCTCGTAAACCGTCCACATTCTAAGGCTCAAGCGGAGGCAGGGCCGCGATGCACGATTGGTCCAAATACCTCAGGGCCGTAGTCAGCGCTGAGACCTTTTCCATTTGGGGGGATCGGTACACCCAAACCGATGTCCGAGGCAGGATCGAGCTGCGAGCAAAGGTGCTCAAGCCCGGAAAAGAACGGCCGGGAGGCGACCGAAAAGCCGTATCTGAAGAAGAGGTGGAACGCCTCAACGCGCTTAAGGGTCTCCAAAGGTACGCCTTGCGTCATGTAATCCTCGCAGGCCCTCCCGGTTCGGGGAAAACCACCACCTTGTACCGCCTGCTGCTGGAAGAAGCTCAACAAGCCTTGAGGGACACTGAACCGCGCATTCCTGTCCTAGTCGAACTCAAGTATTTCAAAGACCCCAGACTGGTAAATGATCCAGCAGTGGAAGCAATCAGGTTTTCCCTCAAAAAACACAAGCTGATCTTGACAGAGGATGAGATAGACCATCTGGTCAGTGACGACCGGTTCCTGCTTCTCTTCGACGGAATCAATGAACTGCCGAGCGAGGATTCTCGGTTGACCCTGCAGCAATTCCGAGAAGGGAATCCTTCCACGCCGATGGTCTTCACCACTCGAGACATCGGGCTGCACGGCAACCTTGGAATTGAGAAGCGCTTGGAGATGGAGCCCCTTTCGGAGAGCCAGATCCTCGACTTTCTTCAGCACCGGCTTGGCGACAGCGCCGGCAAGATGCGGCGGCTTCTGACCGGCCGTGTAAGGGTTATGGCAGAGCGTCCCCTATTCCTGGAGATGCTCTGTGAAATCTTCGACGAGGACAGACTTCCAGCGAGCCTTGGGGCAGTCTTCAGGGAATTCACTGCAGAGACTTTTCTTGAGAAGAGAGGTGAGTTCACCCGCCAATGCCCCGAATGTCGCTATATGTGGAAAGAATTGCTCGGCGCCCTTGCATTCAAGATGATGGAGGGAAAGTCGCCGACAGATCCGGAACTCCACATATCCAGAACCGACGCCAGAAAGTTCTTCAGCCAAAGCCTCGTTCAAGATAATTTCGCCGACGCCGGCCGTACGGCTGATAAGTGCCTCGCAGACATCCTCGCGCATCACCTCCTCGAACTCGGAGAAGGGGAACTGATCGTATTCCCTCACCAGTTGATCCAGGAGTATTACGCGGCCGAGCACATGGTCCGCACCCTCCGGCAAAAGGTAGACAACGACTTCAATGCCCGGTATCTGAACTGCGTCAAGTGGACGGAGACCTTGTCCATGTATCTGGGATTGCTGGAAGACAAGCAACAGGCGCTGGACCTTGTCCGACAGGCCATAGAAATTGATCCGCAACTGGGCGCGAGCATGGCCGGCTCCGTCAAGGATGAATGGCAACAGGAGTCGATAGGATTAATCGAGGGCTTGAGATTTATCGGCGTCGTCGAGGTGCGGCCAAGAATCAAGGCTCATCTGCTCGGTTTGACACGCTCCTTCGAAAAAGTTCAGTCCCTGACGCTTCTGCTGGAGGAGGAAATCCCGGCTGTGCGTCGTGAAGCCGCCCTTGCCCTCGGGAATATAGGTGGCGACGCAGCTGTCAAGGGCCTGGTCAAGGCTCTTGGGGAAGGCGACAGACTGGTGCGCGAGACGGCCGCCAAGGCCCTCGGGGATATAGGTGGCGATGCAGCCGTCGAAGCTCTGGTAAAGGCTCTTGCGGACAAAGATCAGTCTGTGCGCGTTTGTTCGGCCGTTGCCCTCGGGGATATAGGTGGCGATGCAGCCGTCGAAGCTCTGGTAAAGGCTCTTGCGGACAAAGATCTGTCTGTGCGCGTTTGTTCGGCCGTTGCCCTCGGGAATATAGGTGGCGACGCAGCTGTCAAGGGCCTGGTCAAGGCTCTTGGGGAAGGCGACGGACTGGTGCGCGAGACGGCCGCCAAGGCCCTCGGGAACATAGGTGGCGAGTTGGCCGTAAAGGCTCTGGACAAGGCCCTTGCGGACAAAGATCTGTCTGTGCGTGTTTGGTCGGCCTTTGCCCTCAAGAAGATAGGCGATACAACCGTCGAAGTTCTGGTAAAGGCTCTTGGGGACGAAGATGTTTCTAGGCGGTTTTTTGCCGCCAAAGCCCTCGGGAATATAGGCGGCGATGCAGCCGTAGAAGCTCTGGCAAAGTCTCTTGAGGAAGGCTGGCGCGGGGCGGGCCGGTTTGCCGCCGAGGCCCTCGCGAAGATAGGCGGCGATGCAGCCGTAGAAGCTCTGGTAAAGGCTCTTCGGGAAAACGACCCCGCCACACGCGACCGTGCCGGCAAGCTCCTCGGGAAGATGGGTGGCCATGCAGCTGTCGAGGGCCTGGTCAGGACCCTGGGGCACGAAGATTCGTATGTGCGTTGGATTGCCGCGCAGGCCCTCGGGAATATAGGTGGCGCCGTTGATCCGCGCCCTTTGGTGGTGCTGGCGGTAAGGGACGATTCTCTCGAAATCCTCGAGATCGTGGCACGCATTCAAGGTCGAGTCGGATTCTACAACTATAAACTCTCGTTGAAGATGGACGCAAAGGGTACCGTTAAAGGAGAAAGGCCGGGCATGGCAGCCGCTGCCGAACAGAGCGTCGTACCCGTGAAAGAGACATTCTATTTGCTCCATCTGTCGGACTTCCACTTCGGCGCAGAAGGGAAGCAGGATAAATGGCTGATGGATGCAGGAACTTGGGCGAGGCACCTGATCGAAGACATTGAGAGAATGAACATTGACCGTGTAGACGCGATCGTGATCTCCGGTGATGTAACGCATGGGTGTCAAACCGGCCAATTCAAGGCGGCCGCGGCATTCCTGAAATCGCTCACGGAGCGCTTTGGACTGGGCGGAGACTCGTTGGTGATTGTTCCAGGAAATCACGACGTGGATTTGGAAGCATCCAGGGACGGTTTTGAATTCAAGGAAGGGGCTGCCGCGGACCAGCGTGAGAAAAGGATCGTCCGATATGAGGGACATGGCGGCGGGTATCGCACGCCTACCGCACCAGCTTACGGCAACCGTTTCGTTCCGTTCTCGAAATTCTACCGAAAAGTGACCGGGAAGAATTTCTCCAGCCCTGACTACGAGGACCAGTGGTCGCTTCATCCGTTCCATGAGCAACGTGTCCTGATTCTTGCATTGAACTCGGCATGGGATGTCAACCACATAACCAAGGGGTGGGTAAGCATCCATCAGGGAGCGCTGGACAAGGCCCTGTCGAGTGTCAACAAGGAGTACGACGACTATCTGAAGATCTGCGTGTGGCACCATCCTTATGGCATCGCTCCGGACGAGTGCAGGATAAAGGAGGATCGCGTGCCAAAAGACCTTGCAAACAATGCATTTCGCATCATTCTTCACGGACATCTGCACAAGGATTCCAAACTGGTTTGCCCATATGACCGCGACGCATTCGGCTGTAAGATGGAAGTCCTTGGCGCTGGAACCTTTGGCGCGCTGGCAAATCGCAAAGAGGGCCGATACCCGTACGAATACCACCTGCTCGAGATTCGAGGGTCCAAGGTCAAGGTCAATTTCCGATCCAGGAATGATCTCCTTGGACCGTGGGAGCCCTACGCTAAATGGAGAACCGAAGGGCACGATCCAAACGAAAAGCTCCAACCATTCTACGAGTTCACCATCTAGCCTCGCCTGTCAAGAAGGGGACATTCCTCTTCTTTCTTGTTTCGACAGGCTCGGAAGGACCATTGACTGCGACTGGTGAACGAACCGGAAACGCTGGCGAGCTGGAGGCGGTTCGCACGTGCGTCGAGTCTGGAGCCCCTTATACCACCGCGCTTTCTAACAGTCACTGATCGTCATAACTACGCACCAACACGGTGCTTTCAGGTTTCCGATCCGCGTCGGGTCCCGGATAATCCAGGATATAGTGGAGGCCTCGGCTTTCCTTTCTGGCCAACGCGGATCGTACGATCAGATCCGCGACCACGGACAGGTTGCGCAGTTCCAGGAGGTCCGCGGTCACCCGAAATTGCCCGTAGTATTCCGCGATCTCACTGAGGAGCATATTCACCCGGCGCTCCGCACGCTCGAGGCGCTTGGTGGTCCTTACGATTCCCACGTAGTCCCACATGAACCGGCGCAACTCATCCCAGTTGTGGGAAACCACCACCTCTTCGTCCGAATCCGTGACGCCCGACTCATCCCAGGCGGGCACGTCGGGTGGATCAGGCGCCGCAACAAGTTCCTCCCGAATTGCCGTTGCAGCGGATGCCGACATTACGAGGCACTCCAGGAGCGAGTTGCTCGCGATGCGATTCGCGCCGTGCAGGCCCGTGCAACCGACCTCACCCACGGCGTAAAGGCCCGGTATGTCGGTCCTTCCCTTGAGGGAGGTCACCACCCCGCCGCAGGTGAAGTGCGCCGCGGGGACCACGGGGACCGGCTCCTTGGAAAGATCGAAGCCGAAATCCTTGCATCTCCGGTAAATCGTGGGGAAATGCTGTTTCACGAAATGTCCCGCCTTGTGGCTGATGTCCAGATAGACGCAATCTTCCCCCAAACGCTTCATCTCGTGGTCAATGGCGCGGGCCACTATATCCCGGGGCGCAAGTTCCGCTTGCGGGTGAAATCGGGGCATGAAACGCGTCCCGTCCGAGAGTCGCAGGAGCGCCCCCTCGCCTCTGAGTGCCTCGGTGAGGAGAAAAGACTTGGCCTGAGGATGGTACAGACACGTGGGATGGAACTGGGTGAATTCCATGTTGGCCACCCGGCAGCCCGCACGCCAAGCCATTGCTATGCCGTCACCGGTGACCCCGTCCGGGTTGCTCGTATAGAGGTAGACCTTGCTGCACCCTCCTGTGGCCAGCACCACGACCCGGGCCAAAAACGTTCGCACCCGATCCGACTTCTTGTCCAAGACATACACGCCGAGGCAGCGATCCGCGCGCCCGCTCTCACCCCTTTGAACGATGAGGTCGATGGCCACCTGATCCTCGATGAGAGTAATGCGGGGATGTGAGCCGGCTCGATTAACCAGGGCGGAAGCCACGGCCTGGCCTGTGGCGTCGGCCGCGTGCACGACGCGGCGCCGACTGTGGCCGCCTTCGCGGGTCAAGTGGTACATCGGCTTCCCGTCGGGTCCCGGTTCCCTGCTGAACTCGACGCCGCTTTCCACAAGTTGTGCAATGGCATCGCGACCGCGCTCCACAACGAAGCGCACCGCCTCCGGGTCGCATAAACCCGCGCCCGTTTCCAAGGTGTCCCGAATGTGCGACTCCACGGAATCTCGGTCGTCCAGGACCGCGGCAATCCCTCCTTGCGCGTGAAACGTGCTGCTCTCTTTGTACGAACCTTTGGAAAGCACAATGACATCCGCGGCGTCGGCAACGCCCAAAGCCGACCGTAGTCCCGCGGCGCCGCTGCCTATCACGAGCACGTCGGAACGCAAACAATGTTCCATATGATTACTCTCTCGATCGTTTCGCTATAGTACCGCGACCGGAGTCCAGTCCAGGCCGATGTCCACGGCCGGTGCGGATTGAGTAATCCGCCCCACTGAAATGAACTGAACACCGGTCTCCGCTATCTCCCGAATCGTCTCCAGGGTCACGCCGCCCGAGGCCTCGAGGCCCGCCCGGCCGGCCGCCGCCTTGACCGCGGATCGCAGGGCGGCGGGATCCATATTGTCCAAGAGCAGCATATTCGCGCCCGCTGCCAGGGCTTCCCGGAGCTGCTCGATGGTGTCGACCTCCACTTCAATGGGCGACAGTCCCGCGGCCCTTGCTCGTTCCACCGCCGCCGTAATCCCCCCGCACACAGCGATGTGATTGTCCTTGATGAGGACGCCCGAGTCGAGACGCATGCGGTGGTTCCGAGCCCCGCCGACCCGCGTGGCGTACTTGGCCGGGACACGCAGGCCCGGAACGGTCTTCCGAGTATCCAGGAGGACGGCGCCCGTTCCCGATATGCGATCCGCGTAGGCTCGCGTGAGGGTTGCTATCCCGGAAAGGTGCTGCAGAACATTGAGTGCGGTGCGCTCTGCAGTCAGCAATCCCCGGGCAGGCCCGCTGATGCGTGCAATGATACCGCCCGCACGGATGCGGTCGCCGTCGGTCGCAAGGGGATGGACTTCAACGCGCGGTTCGACCCTCCGAAAGACCTCTAGCGCTATGTCCAGGCCTGCGACCACGAGGTCTTCCCGTGCCGACATCACGCCCTCGAAGCGGGCGTCCTCAGGAATCACGGCCTGTGAGGTGATGTCGCAGCTTCCCACATCTTCCGCAAGGGCTTCGTCAATGAACCGTTTTATGGCGGGATCGTCCGGCCTCATCCTCTCTTTTCCTCTTTCGTACTTCCCCTACGGGTTAAGCGTTCCCAGAGGCGGGGACATCTCCAGCATGCGCTCCAAAGGATGTTTCGCCGCGGCCCTCAAGTCCTCGGGCATCTCCACCCTCGGGGCTCCGTTGACCATGGCCAGGTAGAGCTTCTCAAGCGTATTCAGGGCCATGAACGGGCAGAGTACTCCGGATTTTTCTCCTGGCACCGCGGGGACCGGGAGGAATCTCTTCTGGGGAGCGGCCTTCTTCATCTGGTGAATAAGGTTCGGCTCTGTGGCCACAATGATCTCTTGGGCGGGCGAGGTTACCCCAAAGTTCAAGATTGAGCGCGTGGAGCCGACATGGTCCGCATGTTTGAGAATATCTTCCGGGCATTCAGGATGCGCGGCCACGGCAGCACCGGGGTATTGCGCTTTCAGCTCCATAACGGCCTGCTCCGACAGGCTCACGTGGACCACGCATGAGCCGGGCCAAAGGGTCATTTCGCGGCCGGTCTTACGGCTGATGTAGCTCCCGAGGTGGCGGTCGGGCGCAAACAGGATCGGCCTATCCGCGGGCAAGCTGCGCACGATGTGCTCCGCGTTGGACGAGGTCACTATGACGTCGGAAAGGGCTTTCACTTCCGCGGAGCAATTGATGTACGTGACGGCAATGTGATCCGGCCGACTTTCCCTAAAGGCCCCGAAATCCTCCGGTCGGCAGGCCTCCTCCAAGGTGCATCCGGCGTTTGCGTCGGGGAGCAGAACCGTTCGATCCGGAGACAGGATCTTGGCGACTTCGGCCATGAACCGGACTCCGCAGAAGACGATGACGTCGGCCGTCGTCTCTGCCGCTCTGCGGGATAGATCAAGAGAATCGCCTACAAAGTCCGCGAGATCCTGGATCTCGCCCGTCTGGTAATAGTGCGCAAGGATTACGGCGTTATTCTGTCGCCTGAGGCGGTGAATCTCCGCCCTAAGGTCCTGTGCATCGCCGATGTCGTTGGCTGTGTGCGCGTCAGGCTGTGGAAGTACTATGGTGTTTATCATAAGCGAACATTTTCCCCCGGGGTTTTCCTTCAGTGGCCGTCACCATTGGTCTCGTCGAGTACAACCGGACTTGAACGGCTCTTTCGAGCGGCTGCCGGAGCGTCCGAGAAAGCCGCATCCTTAGTCGTGTTATCACGATACCCTTGTGAAGTAAACCTCCCTTCCTGTCAGGGCCGTGAGGTGGGGTCAGGTCTACTCTTGACTCAGGCTAGTGGTCGCTTGATCGCCTCTATTCTCCCTCTCGTACTCCCGTCGTTCGCGATCCTTTGCTTCATGCGACAAACCAAGCTGCTGACGGCGCTGGACCGTGATGGCAGCGTGCTTGACTTTAGGAAGGCGGCTCAATACTATCACCCTTCGGCGAGAGAGGATTTTCCAGCAGAGTGAGACCGGATTTCGCCACTCGGTTCTTATGGGCGGCCATCAGGTGCTCTTGGGGGGAGCACCATGAAGATCTCGAATGGATACAAGCGCAAGGGGCTGCTCAATGCGAAAGTGGCTGGAGGACGACGTCCGATATTCGCGAGGTTACCGGTGCTCGAAGTCGCAACGATTCTAACTTTTCTTTTGCAGTGCTTGATAGGATGCTATTTGGTTGGTGGCTTGTTCTTCTTTGCGTCTGGAATTGCAGATAGACTATTTAATGGGGCCGCCATGTCAGTCCGGTGGTGCGGAATGATGGTGGTGGGTATGTGGATTGCATCAGTTGGCTTTCACTTGCTTGCATTGATTGGGATTCTTACTGTGTGGGGCGCCGTGGCTGGTGTGTCATTCTTGGCAGTCCTCGTCCGAGCGAGCGGACATTCAGTGACTGCAGCCACTGAGAGTGTCATATGCGATGCGGCACGGGTGAAGAGGTTCCTGTCATCGGCCACTACCCCCCTAGAGAAAGCTCTCCTGGCTATGCTCGGAATCGCGGCGCTTCTGGTTTGCGCGAGAACGTTGCTTCTTCCCCCGCTCGCTTGGGATTCGCTTACCTATCACGCGGTCAAGGCAGGGATGTGGGTTCAAAACGGTCATTGTCGGCTCATGGAGGCGCCGGGTGGTTGGTTCAACTACCGCACCTACCCTGGAGGAGCTGAGCTGTTTCACGCCTTCGCTATGCTTACTTTTGAGGGTGATTTCCTAGTTCCTTTCGTTGATTTCGTACAATGGCTTGCACTGATACCGGCGCTGTTCCTGCTGGGCAGGTGCATCGGGTTGGAGCGTAAGACCAGCCTGGTCGGCTCACTCTGTTGTGCTTTCTTGCCGCCCGTAGTCTTCATGGTGGGAAGCTGTTACGTAGACCTCATACATGGTCTCGCAATGATTCTGGGCGTGGCCTTTGTGTCCAAATACTTTTTCCTGTATCGGAGCGCCTACCTCGTCCTGGGTCTGATGTCATTGGGCATTGCGGGAAGCGTCCGGTATTTTGCGTTCATCCCCATCTGCGGAATACTGGTGCTTGTAGTTGGACACATCTCTATTCGCGGTAAACAGAAAATGCGAGCATTCGCGATCCTCTGTCTTGGACTTATACTGATGTTGGTACCACTGGTACCTTGGCCTCTGCAGACGATGCACGACACCGGATACCTTTTTTTTCCGTTTTCCGTCAAGCTGGCCGGCCTACAACTAGGATTAAGCAGTCCGGCGACGGATTGGTTCATCCAGCGTCATAATATACAACCCTATGCTTTGAAGACGGAGGCCACGGCGCTGCTGCAACTCTTCTATTGGCACGGGACCGATCAGGATCCTTGGCCGGCGCCGAAGTACGGTGTGATCGGCTTGTTGGGGTGTTGTGTTTTTCCGGTAGCGATGATCTCCTTGTTAAAACGGCGCCTTTGGATTGCACTATTGATAGGCGCGGTGGTCGTTTCGGTCATGGCCGCCTATTTCCTGCCGGGTTTTGCTCTAGTGCGGCAATTGTGGGCCAAGTCGAACGCTAGATTTCTATTCCCTGCCATCTTGCCTGCAGTAGTCGTCGGCCTGCTGGTTGTCCGAGGGCATGTCGAGAAGGTAATGCTGCCATTGTTGCTCCTCGCGTCAGGGTTGACTTTTCTACTGGGCGTGAGGATGTTCTGGAAACCATTTGAATTCGACAGCATGGCGGTTTCCTGTATCTTATTAGGCATCGGGGCCGGAACGACCATTGGATTGTACAAGTGGTCCGCTCGACCGGCATACGTACTCACTGGGATTCTTGTGCTTTTCGTATGCTTAACAGGATTGTATCACCTCCGGAGCCAAATTCGGCTTCAGAATATATATTCAAGCTACTTCTTTCACGATTTCCCGCGATACTGGACCTGCGCAGTGGCACGCATCGACGACCCCAACACTCGGCGGAAAATTGCCGTTACCTCGGGACCCATTCAGAACGCAGATAATTGGTTCATGTACCTTTTCATGGGGCGCCGCCTACAGAACACCATCCAATATGTACCGGTGACTGAAAATGGTGAGATTGAGCATTTCGGACCCAATTACTCGGGGCTCAAATCGTTCAGTTACGAGTCGTGGCTCAGACGCCTCCATCAACAAGGCATCACCGAAGTTATGAGCTTTTCTCCAACGTCCGTCGAGATCCAATGGATGCTTGATCATCCGGAGAGTTTTCAGCAAATCACAGGAGATGGCCAATACGGGCTGTTCCGAGTAAAGGGCAGTCGGGCTCAGCCGTTCTGACCGGCGATGTGGCTCTTGCAGGCAGGACCTGAAAATACACCGAAGAACAGTTTGGCTTTCTTGAGTTCAAGATGTGCCAACGCGTCGGTGGCGGCCAACAGAGAGTTCCGGCTTCAATATGCTTGCACGGGAAAAGGTCTTGCGAAATAATGGCAACCAGTTAAAAGGGGTGGCGATTGAGAGACTGCCTCAAAACTGCGGCAATGGTTGATATCGTGGCACGACCGCTACGTCAGAGCGGTGATGAACTACAGGACCGCTCATATGTCGGCATTGCGGGATGGCCAAAAAGCTGCTGTAGGGGCGGGGTTTATCCCCGCCCGTTGTTCCAGGATTGATGAAACGGGCGGGGATAAACCCCGCCCCTACATGACATCGTGCTACGATTTTGGCCATTAACCGTTTTCTGAGACAGTTTCTTGAGGGCGACCCCGCATCATGTATATTGCCGCTTATGATAAACCGGTACATTGGCCGAGTACTTGCCGGCTCGCCCCCTTTGGCCGGTCTCCGGTCAGCGCGAATCATGTTGCGGGTGTGGGCATCAGAGGAGACGGGAATTTCACCGGCACACGCGACCCGCAGCCTGGACTTGTCCCGAACCTCTTATTTCAAGGAGTCAGCTCATGCTTCGAGTAGGTCTGGTCGGCTGTGGGCTCTGGGGACCGAATCTCGCACGGAACTTCTTCTCCAATCCACGTAGTTGTCTCAAATCGGTCTTCGACATTGACATTGAAAGGGCGAAATTGGTCTCCAGTAGATTGCGAGGCGTTTCAGTCGCCAGAGATTTCGAAGACATACTTCAGGACAAGGAAATCGATGCCCTGGTGGTGGCAACCCCCCTGTCCACTCATTACAATCTCGCGAAGGCGGGACTGGAGTGTGGCAAGGACGTCTTCCTGGAAAAACCCATGACCGGTGATTGTGAGTCCGCAATGGAACTCAAACTGCTTGCGGAGAGACACCACAGGGTCCTCATGACAGGGTACGTCTTTCTTTTCAATGCGGCACTCAACAAAGCACGCGAATACATCAATAATGGTCTGATCGGAGATCTCCACTATGCCACAGCCACCAGAACGAATTTGGGACCCATACGGTCTGACACCAGCGCTCTCTGGGACTTGGCCTCTCACGACGTGGCGGTCCTGCTCTACAGTTGGGGAGAAGAGGTGGTCAAGGTCACAGCTACGGGCGGCTTTTTCTTGGACAATCCCCGAGCGGACGTGGTCTCTGCAACGATCTACTTTGCCGGCGGGAGAATGGGATTTCTTTACGCATCCTGGCTGGACCCCTGCAAGGTGAGGCGCATGACCTTCGTAGGCGGGAAGAAGATGATTCTTTTCGACGACATGGAGAGTTCCGAATCCTTAAAGATCTTTGACAAGGGGGTCGTACCCCAAAAGAGTGTGGTGGACACGTACGGCATGCACCAATTGGGCATAAGACAGGGCGACGTCATGCTTCCGCTCGTCGAGCCGGCCGAACCTCTGAGCGAGGAATGCAATGCGTTTATTAGAGCTTGTTTGGACGGCATTCCCAATCCTGCCATGGGGGATCTGCCGCTGAAAGTCACTGCTGTTCTGAAAGGGCTGCAACGATCCATGGAACAGCAAGCCCTGATCGCGCATCAAAAAAAGTAAAAAACCTCGTTGTTCTTGAGAGATCAAGAGGATAGAATGCTTTTTGCACAAAGAATCTATCACCAACGAGGTGCATCCATTATGACCCAAGGCATT
>Ga0172371_10007431_pt1 | contig 15615 bp, 16 predicted proteins | sample Lak12m_FD_114543 | JGI IMG/M metagenome (GOLD analysis project Ga0172371, IMG submission 114543) | Freshwater microbial communities from Kabuno Bay, South-Kivu, Congo - kab_022012_12m | ecosystem: Environmental > Aquatic > Freshwater > Lake | place: Democratic Republic of the Congo: South-Kivu... | reverse complement strand
AGAGAGAATTTTTGCTAAAAACAGGTTCGAACTTTATCCTAAAAAACCGAACCCTTTATCTCTCTTGGCGTTCGCCGTTTTCATACCTGCCCCTAGGGGCAGGTATTGAAGAATGGCGGGGCCGACGAGATTCGGACTCGCGATCTCCTCCGTGACAGGGAGGCGCTTTAAACCAGGCTAAGCTACGACCCCAACATTTACTAAATTTTTAGAAATTTATTATACTTTCTTTTAAATCAAAGTCCACTGTTTATTTTGCAATATAATGGTGGGCGATAGAGGACTTGAACCCCTGACCCTTTGCGTGTAAAGCAAATGCTCTAACCAACTGAGCTAATCGCCCAAATTTTTAAACCTTCAATCCAACCTTTTATCCTACTACACAAAAATACATCCGAAATAACAATGCGAAATGTCCCATAAGGAAGTGTTTTGCGCTTCTGTTGGCTTGCTTTACTTACTGCTAATAAAGGCTTATGAAAATATTTAATCGGAATCCCGCTAATACCTGACCAATATCTGTTGGCTGTTTCTATATCTAAATGTGGATGTATATTAACCCGTCCCCTGATTTTTTTACGATCAACCCCGCACACATTTGTTAAAAATAACATCATTAACTTTATCATTGCGGGATCACAATTAGCAAATATAAAAAGATTACGCGATGCCGTATAACCTTCTGCCCAATACAAGGCAGATCCAACCAATTTTAATTTTTCCAAAGAATAGGTTGCAGGTATTTCCTTTTTTGCTGAATCAATAACTCGCTGACGGATTCTCGCCCATCTAAGCCTTGAACAATTAGGATGATTTGCCGCTTTTGCGCGGCCCTTGTCTTGATTTGTCTTGAGCCTTGCGATTTGCTCATTCGTGAGAGAAATATCGCGTATCCATCCGCTTACGGAACTCTTGGGATACTTTGTTTTTGCGACAATCTCCCTTAAAGATAAGCCCTGTGATCGAAGCTTCCTTGCCCTTGCTATTTCTTTTACCTTCATTAATGAACCTCCATACTAATAACAAAGTTATTATAGTATGAAGGTTCATATTTGTCAAATTAATTCTATTAAATATTTAACCAATTGCGCCAACCGCCCGCAAATTTACGCCCCCTTGACTATGCCCAGAAGCATCAGGGTAAATGCCATGACCAATAAAGCCACGGTTTCGGTCATGCCTAAGACAACCAGGTAATTTCCAAAACCCTTATCTGTCTCACCCATGGCATCGCAGGCGCAGGCAGCGCATTTCCCCTGCCAAAAAGCGGAAAGCCCAATAGCCAGGCCGCTAAAAGCGCCGATGCTCCAGAGAAACAGGCCCTTGTTGGCGATCTCCATTAACTGGCGCATAACGATCATGCCGTAAACCGTCTGGGTCAAGGGTGCTGCCACAAAAACTACCAGCATGAAAGAGGCGGCTTTATTCTGGCTAAAGTTCTTTTTCCAGGCGCCGATAGCAGCCATTCCGGCGATCCCTGTACCGCATCCGGAACCCACCGCGGCAAGCGCAAGCACCAGAATAGCGCCCAGGTCCTTAAACTGCATCAACATGCTATTTTCCATAAGTCCTCCCTTATTAATCTTCTAAAGGTTTATAATTTTGCCCGCTCCAGGATACATTGGCATGGCCGGAAAATTCCAACACATTAAGCCTGATCCCGTGCACCAATACCGCTACCGGCCCCAGTATAATACCAAGGGTATGCCCGACCAAAAGAATAAAAACCGCCAATATCAGGTTAAATATTCCACGGCTTCCTGCCGATAGTGCCATGGCGTTAAAGGCATCTGATATAGCTACCCCGGCCAAGCCCACCGCGAAAAGACGGATGTAAGAAACCACGTCGGTAAAATTATTCATCAGGCTTAAGGCCAGCGTGCCTAAGCCCTGCGTGATGCCTTTAAGGATATTTTTCTGCGGGCTGGTAAAAATTATGACCAGGGCTATTCCCGTAATGAGCAGCCAATTCCCGAAAAAGGGAAAGCTATCCCCCAGTATAAGCACCCTGGCGATAAAAAAACAGGCCCACAAAACACAGGTCCAGCCGATATCCGCCAGCGCAGTTAAAGCCGGGGATTTAAGTATAGAGCGCCAGATATGCGCGATCGATAAATGCAGCGCCCCGATAAAAAAACACAACCTCTGGAGGGCTTTTTCATCGTTAAGCGCCGGGATCAGGGGCTTATATCCTGCTTTTAAAACCCACTCCTGGCCGAAGAAAGTTCCGGTAGAAAGCCCCCATATAATAGCGCAAAAGCTTAGGATATAAAAGAGAAAAAAGCCGCTGGTCTTTTGTTTATTTTTGCGCGAGCGCTGATGCAAGAAGAAGGTGATCAAACAATATACCAGGCCATAGCCGGCATCCCCGATCAATATTCCGAAGAAGATGCTGAAGAATATAAGGAAGGCCAGGCTGATGTCCAGCTCATGATAACCGGGCAGTATCTCCAGGAACTTAAATACCGGCTTGATCACGCTGATCCAGGCCGGGTTACGCAGCAGCACAGGGGGATTCTCTTCCAGGCCCGGTTCATCAATGATCAATGCCCATTGCTCCTGCTTTGCCTGCCGGGTCAGTTTTTCTACGCTGTCAAAAGGAATATATCCGCTGACATAAGAAAGCTCCTCTGCCTGGCCCATGCCGGAAAGCGCCTCCTGAAATTCCAATTCTTTATCTAACTCGGCTTTGATCCTATTCAAGCCCGGTTGATAACCAAGATGGCCGATAAGCTGCTCTTCTATGCCCCGAACGGCTTGGCAGTCCTGGCTGCAGCGCCTGCGCATCCCGCTTAAGCCCATCCGGGGCAAAGGGATCTCCTTAATGCCGATATCTATCTTTTTAGCCGAAATCAGCAAGCAATTGGCGATCCCCCCTTTAATGGATAATTTGCCGACTGCAATGTCATTACCAAGCTGTTTAAGCTGTTTAACCGGTATCTGATACAGCCCGGCAAAAATGTTTTTCCCCGCCAGATCCGTAAACTCCTGCGGGTCAAAATCACCCCATTCCTCATATTGTTTGATAAGCGTGGAGAGATTGCGCAAATATTCGGTTAATTGCTCTTTACGCTTATATAGATCAATTATATGCCGGCAGACAAATTTACCGTCAAATCCCTCCTTGCGGCCGGAGGCCTCTTTGGCTGCGCTCTTGATGCCGGATAAAAGACTTAAGGCCTGGTTAAACAAGGCGATCTCTTCACGCAGGATTGTGATGTCCCTGCCTTTGGGAGGCTGCTCATGCCGGACATGCAAAACCCCGCTTGAGCGTAATTTATTTAAGGCATTCAGGCTGTCCTTGGACTGGGTGATCACCGCCGCCTTTTTCATGGGAACGATCATGCCGAACCTCCTGCCAAAACCAGCTCTTCGATCTTTCTTTTGGCGATCTTGCTGCGGCCAACGGCGTTAGCCATCTGGTCTCCGACATAGATCTTGATCAGCCGGATATTTTCCTGGGCCTCGGGGATCTTTACTTTTTCAAAAAGATTGACCCTTTGGCTGGTAATCCGCAGCTCATGGCGCAATATAGCTATTCCCTCCTCTATCACGGAAATTTCTTTCTTTAAGACAATAACCGCTCTTAGCGAGGCGATAGCCGCATCTACCCATAAAGGAGTAATGAATAGATCGTAATCCGCTTCATTGAATTCTACAGTATCAAATACGGGAATATCTATTCCGGCTATATTTTTAGGATGGGTGATTATCTTAACCGGCGATAAAAATGGTTTTAGGTCAACCTTTTCATCGGCAAGCAGGCCGATCCAGCCAGCGATGGCCTGATTTTTTTTAAGAAACCCCTGGTTTTTTTCTTCGAGGAGCAAACCCTGCTGCAAGATCTCCAGCTGTAACTGCTGCTTTTTTAATTGGAGGGTAGGTAAGTAGCGCGAAAACTGCGAAAGAGCATCACGCTGCCTTTTTAATTCACCTTTGGTAAGCTTTATCTTCGCCATTATTTCTTCGGCCAGTATTCTTCGATTAACGCGCGCTTGATCGCGGTTTCTTCGGGAGTAAAGACCTCGGCTAAGATCTCCCACCCCAGATCCAGGGCCTTCTCCAGGGGAATATTCACTTTAAGGGACATCATCTCTTTTTCAAAAAGCCCGCCGTATTTAAGCAGTTTCTTATCCCAGGAGCTCATCTGAAAACCCATGGCTTGTTTTTCAACTGTCTGGCGGTAACTGGCAAAAAGCTGGATCATCGTATCCATTATTGTGCGGTGGTCGGAACGGGTCTTAGCGTTGACCTGCTGCTTAAGCCGGCTCAAAGAACCGAACGGCTCGATAACCCCCTCTTTAAGATAAAACTGGCCTTCCGTAATATAACCGGTGTTATCCGGTACAGGATGGGTTACATCATCGCCCGGCATGGTAGTCGCCGCCAGTATCGTTATAGACCCGGCCCCTTCAAAATCAACCGCCTTTTCATACCGGCTGGCTAACTGGCTATAAAGGTCTCCTGGATAACCGCGGTTGGAAGGAACCTGCTCCATGGTTATGGAGATCTCTTTTAATGCATCGGCAAAATTAGTCATATCGCTTAAGAGGACTAATACGCGTTTTCCTTTTAAGGCAAAATCCTCAGCCACCGCCAGGCACATATCCGGCACCAGAAGGCATTCTACTACCGGGTCGGAGGCGGTATGCATAAAAAATATGGAACGGCTCAAAGCCCCATGCTGCCTTAATGTCTCCTTAAAGAACAGGTAGTCATCATATTTCAATCCCATGCCTCCCAGAATAATAATACCCACCTCGGCCTGAATGGCGATCCTGGCCAAAAGTTCGTTGTAGGGCTGGCCGGCAATGGAAAATATCGGCAGCTTCTGAGATTCAACCAGAGAGTTAAATACATCGATCATCGGGATACCGGTGCGGATCATCTTGTTGGGAATAATCCTTTTTACCGGATTGACCGGTGGTCCGCCTATGTCGATGGTGTTCTCGGAGATCTCCGGGCCGCGGTCCAAAGGCAGGCCGCTGCCGTTAAATATACGGCCTAACAGATCCTCTCCCGTAGAGACGACCATAGGCCGGCCCAGGAAACGCACCTTGTCACCTGTAGAGATGCCCCGGCTTCCGGCAAAAACCTGCAAGGAAACCTTGCTAGCGGCAATGCGGATAACCTGGGCAAGGCTAGTGCCCCGGCGGGAATAGATCTGGGCAACATCATTGTAACCGACACCTTCGGCCTCAACAATGATCACGTCTCCGGCGATCTGGCTAATACTGGTATATACCTTTTGCATTTTATTTTTCTACCCGGGTCTTCTTCTCTTCCAGCAATATTGATATCTCTTCTTCTATCTGCTTAAATTCCGGGCTCATCCAGGCGCTTGAGTTCCAGGTACGCAACAGCTGCCTTAACTTCTGGAAGAAGTGTAAGGCCTTTTCTTTATCCTCTAATTTAAAATCGCTGAGCAATATATCATGGATAAAATCAAAGATGTAGATCTGCCTTTCTTTAGAGGTGGCTTCATCCACCGGGTCAAAGGCATTCTGTTGCAGGTAAACAAAATCAAAAAGCTCTCCTTTAAGATACTTTATATAATCCGGAAGTGATGTCCCCTCCTCGCCGATAACCTTCATCATCTGGGAGACCTCATAGCTCTTGCGCAGGGCCTCATGGCCGGTATTTTCTTGTTTCTCGTCGATAAATCCCCTGTATTTGCTCCAGCTGATCAGCGGGTCGATCGCCGGATACCTGCGTGAGTCGGATCGTTCGCGGGAGAGCCCATGAAAAGCGCCGACCACCTTAAGGGTGGCCTGGGTAACCGGCTCTTCAAAATTTCCTCCGGCAGGGCTAACCGCTCCTCCGATAGTAACCGAACCTATCGAGCCGTCATGCAGCCTGACTAACCCGGCTCTTTCATAAAATGATGCTATGCGCGATTCAAGATAAGCGGGGAAGGCCTCCTCTCCAGGAATCTCTTCCAGCCTGCCGGACATCTCCCGCATTGCCTGGGCCCAGCGAGAGGTTGAATCCGCCAATAGCAACACATTCAGGCCCATCTGGCGGTAGTATTCGGCGATCGTCACCGCGGTATAAACGCTGGATTCCCTGGCGGCAACAGGCATAGAGCTGGTATTGCAGATGATCACTGTGCGGTCAATAAGAGGGGTGTTCGTGCGCGGATCGACTAGCTCGGGGAATGTTTTAAGGGTCTCAACCACCTCTCCGGCGCGCTCTCCGCAGGCGGCAATAATTACGACATCCACCTCCGCATGGCGGCTGGTCAATTGCTGTAAAACTGTTTTCCCGGCGCCGAATGGCCCAGGGATGCAATAGGTGCCTCCGCGAGCCACCGGGAACAGGGAATCAATAAGCCGCATCTTGGTTATCAGAGGCTCAACCGGCTTTAACTTTTCCTCATATGCCCGGATGGGAAGTTTAACCGGCCACTTCTGCTTTAAGAAAACCTCGCGAAACTTGCCTGATTCATCTTTTAGAACAGCGATTTTTTCCTTGATACTGTGCCTGGCGCCAGCGGATATCTCAACTACCTCAAGAACGCCTTTAAGGCCAAAAGGGGCCATAATATAATGCTTAAAAACCTTTTCCGGGACAAACCCCAGCTTGCTGCCGGCTAAAACATTATCCCCTTTTTTTACCAAAGGGGTAAATCCCCATTCGGTATCCGAGAGGGCTTCTAAATAAACCCCTCTTTTAAGGAAAAATCCGCATTCCCTGGCTAAAGCGGGAAGGGGATTCTGCAGGCCGTCAAAGATCTGGCCCAATAATCCCGGGCCCAGTTCAGCGGAAAGAAGCTCGTCGCTAAACTCAACCTGCTCACCCACCTTTAATCCCGAGGTGCTTTCATATACCTGCATTTGAGCCCGGTCATCTCTTACCCGAATAACCTCTGCCTTAAGGCGCAAACCCTCGTGCAGGATATAAGCCACCTCATTCTGGATGACAAAATCATCCAGCCTGACAGTCACCATATTCGCGTTGATCTCGACTATGTGCCCTATTCTTTTATGCATAGCAATAAATTAATTCGGCAAAGCCTTTGCCGCCAATTCAGCCTTGTCTGCCTCTTCGATCTTAACCCAGCGCTCCAAAATAGCCAGCTTTAATCCATAAGCCAGGAGAAAATCGAAATCAAAATAATGCCCCCGGGATATCTCATCAAGCTCCTTCCAACGCTGGAGATCCAAATACCTCTCTGCTTCCAGAATAGAAACTTGGCGCAAGGCTGCCTGGGCAATATGGGTTATCTTGATATCAAAATGCGTATCGTTGCGTAAGAATCTGGCAGGGTCAACTTTTTTGCGCAAGGCCCTGGCTTTGACCATCTCATTTCTTAATGCCAGGTCAAACTCCCTCCATTTTAAGAGCGCAGCAGGGGCGGGTACCTGCAAAGCATAACCATCTGTGGAGAGCGCCTCTTTGACAAGAGCGGCATCTTTCCGGGGAATAAACTCCGCCGAACGGATAAGAAAATCCTTTAATGTAAGCGCGGGCCGATTGCCGAATTGCAGCATCGGAAGGCTGGAGATAAAATAAGTATAGTAGCTGGACATTTATCCTTCTTTTAATATGCGGCCTAGTTCAGGCCTGATCTTGGCGCTGACATATTCCGCCAAGGCGGAATCGGAAAAATCAAAATGCGATTTTCCGGAATCAAAGCTGATGCGCAGCCCGGCGCTTATCTGATCACTGGATTTAAGCACAATCTCTGACTTGGCCTCTTCAATAAGTTTCTTCAAGAAATGTTTTTCCAGATGTTTATGGTCTTCCGCGTTAAGGGTAATGATGATCTTCGCTCCCGACTTGCTCACCGCTCCCTTGATCAATCCGGAGATGATCCGGGACAACTCCTCGGGGGTCAAGGCCTGGCGGATATCCTGGGCTACCAGCTTATCAAGCATTTCATTGATCCGGGCCCTTAAGGAGATCAGAAAATCCCGGCCTGCCTGACTTAATGCCTGCTCCATGCTTTGCCTGGTATTTTTCTCCTCCTCATGCGCCCGGGCAATGATCTTTTGCGCCTCTTCTTTGGCCTGGGCAATGATCTTTTGCGCCTCTTCATGCGCCTTGGCCTGGATCTGCCCTGCCAGATCCTGCGCTTTTTTCACGCCTTCCTGCTGTATCTTTGCGATCAGATCCTTAATTTCCTGCGCCATATGGAACACCCCCAATATTTTATCTAATGACATCCCGCGTCAGCGGGATAATTCTCCTAAAAGTTCTTCTGTTTTTGCCAATGGGTCATCTGCTTTTAATATCGGCCTACCGATCACCAGAAAATCGCTCCCCGCCTTTACTGCCTGCTCCACGGTTGCGGTCCTCTTTTGATCATCCGCGCCGGAACTATTCATCCGTATACCGGGGGTAATGATCAAAAAATCTTTTTTTATTTTCCTGCGCAAGAGTCCGGCCTCCCTGGCAGAGCAGACTATCCCGTCTAAACCGCTCTCTATTCCGATCTTTGCCAGGGCCAAAACATCCTTTGGCCTTGCGCGCTTACTGGTTAAAACCGTGACCCCGATCAATAATGGCCTGGCCAGGTTTAGCTTCTTTGCCTCTGCCTCTGCCGAAAGCACGCCGGCCTCCAGCATTTCTTTGCCGCCGGAGATATGCAGGGTAAGCATCTTGACTTTATGACGTACTGCCGCCGCCACTGCCTGGGCCACGGTATTGGGAATATCAAAATACTTAAGGTCCAGAAAAACCTCAGCCCCCTTCTCACGGATCAACTCAATGATCTTTGGCCCGTAGGTGGTAAAAAGATGGCTGCCTACTTTAAAGATCTTTATTTTTGGATAGAGCCCGTCCACAAAACCCATGGCTGCTTCCAGGCTATCTACATCCAGAGCAAGGATGATTTGAGCTGCACGCTGGCTTTCAGGTTTTCTTAACTTTCGCATGCCTTTAAGCTCCCGATAAGAGCGCTTAAATCCCGCATATGGTTATCCGCCATATATGCCTTTAACCCAGAGATGATCTCAATGCTTGCCCGGGGATTAATGAAGTTTGCCGTTCCTACGCTTATGGCGCTGGCTCCGGCTATAAAAAATTCCAGGGCACTTTGAATATCCATTATACCACCCATGCCGATAATGGGAATCTTAATTTTATTATGCGCCTCCCAGACCATTTTCACAGCCACCGGCCTGATCGCCGGGCCGCTTAAGCCGCCTGACCATGAGCCTATTTTAGGTGAGCGCTTATCTACATCTATACTCATGCCGCCAAGGGTATTGATTAAAGCCACGGCATCGCTCCCCGCTCTTTCAGCAGCTAAAGAGATCTCAGAGATCGAAGTCACATTGGGAGACAACTTGGTAATCAGGCACTTTCCCGTCACCTTACGCACTAAACTTACCAATTCAAAGGTATCTTCGGCATCCTGGGAGATTAATTTATCTTTATGTAAATTGGGGCATGAAATATTCAACTCAAGGGCGGATACTTCTTTTATTTTATCCAGCTGCCGGGCCAGAACAGTGAATTCATCTGGGTCGTCAATGCTGGCGATGCTTACGATAACCGGGATACCCAGCTTTTTTAAGGATGGAAGTTTCTCTGCGATAAATTTATCTATGCCGGGATTTTCCAGGCCGATAGAATTCAACATGCCGGACGGGGTTTCGCAAGTACGGGGAGGAAGATTGCCTAAGCGGGGCCTTACAGTAATAGTTTTAGTGACAATGGCGCCCAGTTTTTTCAAATCGATGAATGGCGTAAACTCCTCGCCATAGCCAAAGGTTCCGGAGGCAACCATTACCGGATTCTTTAAATCAAGTTTCCCTATTCTTAAGCTCAAATCTGGCTTCATTTGTTTTACCAGGTTAACTCCCTGCCTGAAAAAACCGGGCCATCCTTACAGACCCTTTTGTATCCGGATTTCGTGGCTACGACGCAGCCTAAACATGCCCCGATCCCGCAGGCCATATGCTCTTCCAGGGAAAGCTGGCTGTCAATATTGCTTTCGCAGGCTATTTTCGTGACAGCTTTTAACATCGGATGCGGGCCGCAGGCGTAAATGGCTGTTGGCTTGCCGTTTGGCGCCTCCTGAAGCAAAACCTGTCTTAATAACTCTGTAACCCTGCCTTTAAACCCGCTTGAGCCATCATCAGTGGCTGTTTTCACCTGACAACCCAGCGCCTTAAATTCCCGGCTGCAAAGGAGCTTGCTTTTGGTTCTTGCTCCGATCAAAACTAAAGGCCTGCGCGATCTTATTTTTTTTGCCAGAAACACTAAAGGTGCAGCCCCCATTCCTCCGGCAACTAAAATCGGCGGCTGAAACTTTACGCCTTGCAGCTTGCCGGGAAGCGAAAAACTATTGCCCAGCGGCCCGATAATATCCAAAAGCTCGCCCCTCCTCCTGTTTGACAGGAGACGCGTGCCCGCGCCGACCACCTCGTAAAAAAGCCTGACCCTTGAACCCGCTGTCCCGTGAATACTGAGCGGCCTTCTCAACAACGGCTCAACACCGTCAGTTACCTTTATATTTACAAATTGCCCGGGCAACGCGCTTTCGGCGATCAGCCTGGATTCAAACTCCAAATGCCAATAGCTGTCCTTAAATCTTTTATTGGAAATTATCTTAGCTTTTATTTGCGCCGGCTTCATTCTCATTATCCGTCCGTTTGCTGAGCAGGACCACAAAAATAATAAATAAAACAAACGTAAAAAACAGCCAGATACCATTTCTAAGATAAGCGGCAATTCCTCCGCGGGCAATATCCTCCCAGGATCCTACCAATAGCGTAAAGAAAAGAAGTGCCAAGATCGAGCCGATCTCTTTTTTAAACCAGGATAACTTGATAGGCAGGTATTCGCTTATATCCAGATTGATCAGGATTGATAGTTTCGGTAAGATACGGGGTACTTTTTGGCAGTATTGCCGGTAGGCCTCCGGGAATGCGGAGCGCAGCTTCTTTTCCTCCCCGTACATAAGAAGTATATAGCGGATAATAAAAACCGCGATGAATATAACCGCTACCCAGAATTTAAAAACCGCTAATACTACGCCTAAACCGATGAGAAATATCCCCAGGTACATGGGATTGCGCACGACCTGATAAGGCCCTCCCTGGATCAATGCTTGGCCTTCCCGGGAATGCTCTGCCTTGTATCCGCGCGCGGAAACCCGGATGATCTGGCCCAGGAGAATGAGGGAAAAACCCATGAGCTCTATATATTCTTCCAGTATCGTTCCGGAGCCATTGCTGCGAAAGAAGACCTTAGGGAAAAACGCGACTATAACTGTGGCGCAGAAGATAATTATTCCGTTGATCTTAAGGCGTTTTTTCATAATTTATTTCTGGCACTTCGGGCAAAAATAAGTGCCTCTTCCTCCCTGAGTAATTTTTTTAACCGGGCTCCTGCAGACAAAGCAGGCTTTCCCTTCCCGGCCATACACCTGATGAAACCGGACATAATCCCCCGGCTTCCCCGAAACCCGCACATAATCATCTACTGAAGAACCGCCCTGCTTGATGGCGCTGGCCAACACCTTTTTTATTTCCCGGTACAGGGTTTCTTTTTCTTTTGGGTCGAGGCTTTGGCTGGATCTTAACGGGTTGATCTTGGCGCGGAATAAGATTTCGGAGGCATAGAGGTTACCGATGCCCGCGATAAAACCCTGGTCCATGAGCAAGGGTTTAATCTTGGTTTTCTTCTTAGCAAGCATATCCTTAAAATCCGCGGAAGTCAAATCAAAAGGCTCCGGGCCCAGGTTTTGCACAAATTTCAGTTTTTTCCAGTCGTCAACCAAACGCAGCTCCCCGAATAAACGCTGATCATTAAAATCCAGGACACTCCCGCCGGACAGATGAAAAGCCACGCGGCTGTTCTTAACCTTGCCGGGGTAAACCAATTGACCGGTCATTTTTAAATGTATGGTTAGGGCCTTGCCGTCGGATAACTCTAGGATCAACAGTTTCCCCCGGCGCAGTATATTCTTTACAGTCAGGCCTTCAAGAGATTTCTTAAACTCCGCCGGCGATGGTTCGCGGATCACCCTGGGATTATTAACGCAAACCGCGGTTATTTTTTTACCCAGGACCGTTTTCGTCAGATCATTTTTTATGGTTTCAACTTCCGGAAGTTCGGGCATACTTGTCCCTTAATTTATGCGACTTATTCTTGCATAGCGCTCTTTACCGCTTCTATAGCGCGATCGATGGTCCCTTTGAAGATCTCATCAGAAGTTATCTCTTTTGCTTTCATCAGCCCCGCTAAGGCCCCTTTATAATCTTCCTGAAAAATTAATAACTGGGCGCCTGATACATAAGCATAATTTGAATCGGGCTGCAATTCTATTACCTTGCGAAAATAATCTTTGCCCTCTTCTTTTCGGCCCACAGAACACAATGCTACCGCTAAGTTATATAATAATGGCTGGCTATGTATATTATCAGGATTGGTTTGCAAGCTCTCTTGCAACGCAATAATGGCTTCTTCGGGCTTAGCAAGGGAATTCAAATAAATCTGCCCTATAATTTCTTGGTAGTACGCCTTCAGTTTTATATCGTTTGCCCTTAAACCCTCCTCCGCGAGCCTATATTCTTTTATCGCATCCTCAAATAAATACAGGTTAAATTCATAAAGATTCGCTAACTGAAAATGGAACGATGGGTTATTCTGGTCATTATCTATAAGCGCCTTATAGTAAGCTTCTGCTCTTTTGTAATCTCCGGATTCTATAGCTAGCCTTGCATCTTCATATATCTCCTCCACACTTCCAACGATAGCATCCGGAGAACCGTTTTTGTTCTCTAAGAAAACCGTGACGGTGCGGTCTTTGGTCTGGGGAAAACCCTCCCTAATCAAAAGGGAAAAAAAGATGCTCGCTACATACAACCCTATCCGCGATAATCTCGCGGGACCTGTTTTTAACATTTCTTGCTTTTTCTCATATAATACGCCTGCAAGGGTTTCACTTTGAGCTTCTTCTTCCGCAATACTTCTATTCCGCTGACCGAGGCGATCGCCCCGAATATGGTCGTGGTATAAGGTATGCCGTACAAAATAACCTGCGAACGGATCTTTACCTCATCGATCCTGGGGATCCTGCCTGAAGGGGTATTGATAACCAGTTGGATCTTGCCTTCTTTCATGAGGTCAAGGACATTTGGCGAGCCTTCGGAGATCTTCGGAAGGATCTTTGCCGGAATGCTGCTTTTGGCTAATGCCGCGGCTGTCCCGGCTGAAGCGTATATCTTAAACCCCATATCTTTTAACTTCTTAGCCACCAGGATGACATCCCTTTTATCCCGGTCATGCACGGAGATAAAAACATTGCCTCTCGTAGGCAGTTTTTGGCCAGCGGCCAACTGGCTCTTAATATAGGCCTGGCCAAAATCCGCGTCAATACCCATAACCTCGCCGGTAGATTTCATCTCCGGCCCAAGAATTATATCAACGCCGGGAAAACGATTAAAGGGGAACACCGATTCCTTGATGGAGACATGTTTGGGGATAATTTCTTCGGTAAATCCTAACTCTTTTAATTTTTTGCCCAACATAACTTTGGTTGCCAGCTTTGCCAAAGGCACGCCGATCGCCTTTGAAACAAATGGCACCGTGCGGCTGGCCCGGGGATTGACCTCCAAGACATAAATCAGGTTATCCTTTACCGCGTACTGCACATTCATTAAACCCACCACATGTAATTCTCTGGCCATATGCAGGGTTGCCTGGCGGATATTTTTTAGCACTTCGGTGGATAAGGTATAGGTAGGTATGGACATTGCCGCATCCCCCGAATGCACGCCAGCCTGCTCAATATGCTCCATTATCCCGCCGATTATAAAATCCTCTCCGTCGCCGATCAGGTCAACATCAACCTCAATGGCATCCTCCAGGAATTTATCAACCAGAATAGGGTGCTCACCGGAAACTTCTGCCGCCTCTTTGATGAACCTCTCCAGGACATTCTGATCATAAACGATCTCCATGGCCCTGCCGCCTAATACGTAGGAAGGCCGGACCAATACCGGATATCCAATCTTTACGGCCACCTCCTTTGCCTCTTCAAATGTAAAGGCCGTGCCGTTAACCGGCTGCCTAAGGCTAAGTTTATCCAGCATATGCTTAAAACGCTTGCGGTTCTCGGCAATATCAATACTGTCGGCGCTTGTCCCAAGAAGATTAACCCCCGCCTGAAGCAAAGGAACAGCCAGGTTAAGCGGTGTCTGGCCGCCAAACTGCACGATCACCCCTATCGGCTTCTCCAGCTCAATAATATTCATAATATCTTCAAAGGTAAGCGGCTCAAAATAAAGGCGGTCGGAAGTATCATAATCGGTAGAGACTGTTTCCGGGTTGCAATTCACCATAATGCTGTCTATGCCCTCTTCTTTAAGCGCGTAAGCCGCATGACAGCAGCAATAATCAAACTCAATGCCCTGGCCGATCCTGTTAGGGCCCCCTCCTAAAATAACCACCTTTTTCTGCATTTCACTTCTCTCCTAAGATCTCTTTGGCCTGTGTAATAACATCATCAACGGTATCGGCTTTAATAAGCCCCTTGATATCCCAAGAGCCTAAACTAATTACCGGGATCCCAAACTGTAAACAATAGGCGATCTCAGATAGCGTGCCTGCTTCGCCCGGAAGCGCTATCACCAAGTCCGCTGCTTTAACCACCAGCACATTCCTGGCTAAACCTAAGCCCGTGGGTATGACTATGTCTACAAATTCATTGGCATCTTTTTTGTCGTAACTCGGGATAATACCAATAGTTAGGCCTCCTTTTACCCTAAAACCAGAGCAAACCGCCTTCATTGTTCCCTGCAAACCGCCAGTTACAAGAATATCAACCACTTTAGCCAGTTTTAAGCCTAGATTATGGGCTAATTGCTCCACTTCCGCATTACAATGACGCCCACCGATAACTGAAACAATTGTTTTACGCATATATTATTTTGCGCCTGGCAGGAATTGAACCTGCACCACCAGCTTCGGAGGCTGATGCGCTATCCGTTGCGCTACAGGCGCATATTTAAAATAAACTTAACTGTTGCTCCCCTTTTTCCTGTTTCTCGCCATCTTCAAATATGGAGATCGTGCCGTATTCGCCGTCAAAACCTGCCTTAATATCAACCTTGCCCTGGCGCACCCGCAAAACTCCCTCTGCGACCTTTTTCGGCAAGTTCTTAATAAGGTCCTCTTTGGAAGCCCTGAGCAGAACCTCAAACTCTGTTCCAAACTTGGCCAAATAGCTGTGATAATCCCTGGTCACATTTATCGAACCCTTACCTACTCCTTTGGCCTCGGCAATGATCTCCTCAAAGGGGATCAGGTTCTTGAAAGGTATGGCATTCTCCGGCCTAAACCCCTCCGGACGGTCAGCAAGTTTTTCCACGCGGTTTGCCACCCCTACCGTAACCGGCTTGCCGCATTTAGGGCACCTGCCGTTATTCTCTTTCGTCTCTTTCGGCGACAGCCGCACACCGCAGAGGCGATGCCCGTCAAAATGATATTTGCCTTCTTCGGGGAAAAATTCGACCGTGTAAAGGAATCTTCTTTTATCTTTGGTTTTTAATACCTCTCTTATTGTCTTGTAATCTAGATCGCAGTCAAATACATTGGCCTCGCGGCCTATTTTTTGGGGAGAGTGGCTGTCGGAATTGCTGATCAAAGTGTACTTGT
>Ga0172371_10007430_pt1 | contig 15619 bp, 9 predicted proteins | sample Lak12m_FD_114543 | JGI IMG/M metagenome (GOLD analysis project Ga0172371, IMG submission 114543) | Freshwater microbial communities from Kabuno Bay, South-Kivu, Congo - kab_022012_12m | ecosystem: Environmental > Aquatic > Freshwater > Lake | place: Democratic Republic of the Congo: South-Kivu... | reverse complement strand
GTCGATGAGGAACTGCCGGGCACCAGCGTCCAGCACCAGCTCAATGTGCTTCTCGGCCAGCCGCGCCTGGATCTTGGCCACCTCCAGATCCACCACCCGCAGAAGATCGTCCCCCGAGAGCTGCCGGAACACCACCACCTCGTCCACGCGGTTGAGAAACTCGGGACGGAAGTGCCGCTTGGCGCTGTCCTCCAGACGCTCCTTGAGCTTGGCGTAGTCCGCGGCGGCCGAGTCACCCCCGCCGGAGAAGCCCATACTGGCGGGCCGCTGGATGTCCATGGCCCCCACGTTGGAGGTCATCACCACCACCGTGTTACGGAAGTCGATCCGGTTCCCGACGTTGTCCGTCAGTTGCCCCTCCTCGAGGATCTGCAGGAGGATGCTCGTGACATCGGGGTGGGCCTTCTCGATCTCGTCGAAGAGCACGACGGAGTATGGCCGCCGGCGCACGCGCTCGGTCAGTTGGCCGCCTTCCTCGTGGCCGATGTACCCTGGCGGCGAGCCGATGAGGCGGCTGACGTTGAACTTCTCCATGTACTCGGACATGTCCAACCGAATCAGCGCCTCCGCATCGCTGAACATGAACTCGGCCAGGACTTTAGCCAGGTATGTCTTGCCGACCCCGGTCGGTCCCAGGAAAATGAAGGAACCGATCGGACGGCGCGGGTCCTTCATCTCGGCCCGGGACCGGCGCAGGGCACGGCAGATGACCGTCACCGCCTCGTCCTGACCCACCACCTTCAGGCGCAGCCGGTTCTCCATGCCCAGCAGGCGGCTGGCTTCGCCCTGCTCAATGCGCTCGAGCGGCACGCCACTCATCTTGGAGACCACGTGACGGACCCCGTCCGCATCGATGGTCGCCACGTTCTCGGCACGCTCCTTGGCCCAACTGTCCAGCGTCGCCTGCAGAGTCGCCTGGAGCTTCTTCTCCTTGTCCCGCAGCGCGGCCGCCTCTTCGAACTGCTGCTGCTCGACCGCCGCGACCTTGGCCCGCGCCACCTCCTCGATCTCCTTCTCCGCCGCGCTCAGGTCCGGCGGCCGAACCATCGCCGCAATCCGCGCCCGGGCGCCGGCTTCGTCGATGACGTCGATGGCCTTGTCCGGCAGGAAGCGCCCCGTGATGTAACGGTCGGATAGGGTCACCGCCAGCTCCAAGGCCTCATCGGCGTAGCGGACGTGGTGGTGATCCTCGTACTTGCCGCGCAGGCCGCGCAGGATGGCCACTGCCTGTTCCCGGGTCGGCGGAGCCACCACGATCGACTGGAACCGTCGCTCCAGGGCCGCATCCTTCTCGATGTTCTTGCGGTACTCGTTCATGGTGGTGGCGCCGACGCACTGGATCTCACCCCGCGACAAGGCCGGTTTGAGGATGTTCGATGCGTCCATCGCGCCCTCGGCGCCGCCGGCCCCCACGATGGTATGCAGCTCGTCAATGAAGAGGATCACCTTGCCCGAGCGCCGGATCTCGTCCATGACCGCCTTGATGCGCTCCTCGAACTGGCCCCGGTACTTGGTGCCTGCCACCATCAGCGGCAGGTCCAGGGCGATCACCATGCGGTCGCGCAGCAACTCGGGCACGCTGTGCTGAATGATCGCCTGGGCCAGGCCTTCCACGATGGCCGTCTTGCCCACGCCGGCCTCGCCGATCAGCACGGGGTTGTTCTTGGTCCGGCGGCAGAGCACCTGGATGACCCGCTGGATCTCGTCGGCACGCCCGATCACAGGGTCCAGTCGTCCGGCCCGGGCCAGTTCCGTCAGATCCCGGCCAAAGGCCCTCAAGGCCGGCATCTTGGCGGCTTCCTTCGGGGCCTGTTCGGTGGGCGCTGACGGGCTCTGTGGCTCGCGCGCCTGGCCTTCGCCGGGAAGGAAGTTCGGGTCCAGCGCCTTCATCACCTCGTTGCGCACCGCGTCGGCATCGACGCTCAGATTGCGCAGCACGCGCGCCGCTACCCCTTCCCCTTCACGGAGCAAGCCCAGGAGCAGGTGCTCCGTGCCGATATAACTGTAGTTCAGGGCCTTCGCCTCCTGCGCCGCCAGCGAGATCACACGGCGCACACGCGGCGTCAGGGCAGGGTCCCCTTCGAGCTGCGTGTCGGAACCCGGACCGCTATGCTTCTCGACCTCGTAGCGGACCGTGTCCAGGTCCAGGCCCATGTTCCGCAGCGCGGTCACGGCCACCCCCTGATTGAGCTTGATCAGGCCCAGGAGCAGGTGTTCCGTGCCGACGTAGTTGTGCCCGAACTTCTTGGCTTCACGCTTGGCGAAGGCCAGCACCTGCTGCGCCCTCGGCGTGAAGTGGTTCATCGCCGATTCCAGTTCGTCATTTCCTGCCATATCGTCCATCTTCCTGCGCAGTTCCGCCACGGCGCGAAGAACGTCCCGTCACCGATCAGCGACGGGCTGCGGCGAGCTCCTCGCGCACGATCAGGGCTCGCATCATGTCCCGCTCCTGGGGACAGACATCCTGGTCGACCCGGTGTTGCATGTGCCCGGGCTGAACATCCAGCATAAGCCGGTTCAGCGCCGCCGGGTCAAGCCCCGGCAAAAGGCCAAGGCGCAGACCACAGGCCAGTGCCGATAACCCGCCCAACGCCTCCTCTTCGGTGAGCAGGCGCGAAAAGCGTAATATACCATATGCACGGCCGATGTGATCATAGAGCAGCGCCGTTTCGCTGCGGACCAGCGCCAGGCGCGCACTGACCTCATGCCGGATGACCTCCTGCAGCGTGTCGTCCAGCCCTCTGAGGATGGCCTCTTCGTCCTCGCCCAGCGTCGACAGGTTGGCCACCTGGTACAGGTCCCCCCGGGCCTCGGAACCGTCCCCGAAAACACCCCCGAGATGGTAGCCCAGCAGGCGCAGGGCGTGCTCGATCTGGCCGATGCATCCCCGCAGGGCCAGGCCGGGAAGGTGCAGCATCACCGAGGCCCTGAGCCCGGTACCGACCGACCCCGGGTCCGACGTCAGGTAGCCCAGGCGCGGGTGGAAGGCGAGACCGCTGCCGTCATCCACCTGCTCCAGGGTCGCGGCCACCAGCCGCCAGGCGCGCGCCAGGTCAAGCCCGGGAAGCAGCGCCTGCACCCGCAGGTGGTCGGCCTCGTTGATCATGGCCGTGACGTGGTGCCGGCGGCTGGCCGCAAAGGCTCGCCCCAGGCCCCCACGGGCGAGTTCGGGGCTGATGAGGCGCCTCTCGACCAGCATCTCGCGCTCCACCGGCAGCGCCTCGTCCACCCGCAGTAGCAGCCCCCCCTTGAAGGCGGGAGCCGCCTGCAGGCTTCGCCGCAACCGCGCCTCGACCCGCAACAGGGTGTCCGCATCGGCCTTCGCCGGGAACGGCTCGCCGGCCAGGTTCCTGGCCAGCCGGACACGGGTAGCCAGGGCGACCTGTCGCCAGTCGCAGGAGAACGGTTCCCACGACGGACGGACTTGGTCCAGCCTGCGGCAGAGGGTACGCTTGGACATGGTCGCCGACGGTCCCCCGAGGTGTAGGCTCGGCGTCTGGGGAGTGCCTAGTGGAGACGCCGTAGCGCGTCCCGGATCTCCGCGGCCCGCTCAAAGGCCTCTTCGGCCACCGCCTGCTCCAACTCCAGCCGCAGGACCTCACGCTCAGAAGTGTCCTGCACGGGAGTCGACTCGGAGGCCTGCCGTGGGCGGCCACCCGTGTGCTCGGGGCCGCGGTGCCTGGACCGGAGTACGGGCCCCACCTCGGCCGCCAGCGCCTCGTAGCAGTCCGGGCAGCCCAGGCGGCCAAGGTGGATGAACTCGCCGGCGGTGAGGCCGCAGCGGCTGCAGCTCCGGGCCGGCGTCTCGGCGGCGGCGGGACCCTCGCCGACGGGAGTCCCCAGGCTCGGGTTGAGACGGGCCACCAGGTTGCCGATCAGCGCAGCCACCTGGGGCCCCGCCAACCCCTCACCCAGCGAGCGCGTGGCGCACACCACGCACAGGTTCATCACGCGATCCGGTCCCCGCGTCTGGTCCTGGACGTGGACCGACGCCGGACGAATATGACATCGCTCGCATTGCATCATGAAGTCCAGCCTGCTGTCTACCTGGCCGCCCACCTGCCCGGGTGGCCCGTCACTGCCGGCGGCGCGACGCCGGCGCCTTGGCCGCCCACTGGGCCAGGCCATCGGCCAGGACCTGTTCGGCCCGCGGCACCCGCGGCGCCGGGGAACGTTCGGGGACCTTTCCGGCATCGCCTCTGGGCCCCGGTCCCAAGGCATCGCATGTGGTCAGCCAGTCATGCCAGAACCGGCCCTCCGCCGAATCGCGCACAACCTCCCGGGCCTTGTCCCGCAGCCCGTCGTTGAGGAACCGCTTGCCGAGGGCCTTCTCCGTGCGGTTGGCCGCCGCGGCGGCCTCGATCAGGTCGGCCAACTCGCGGGCCCCAGCCGGAGCCTGAAGCCGGGTCAGGCCCCAGTGGACAAAGACCAGCCTGGCGTAGTACGGCGCCAGGCACGGATGCGCCAGCGAGAGAGCCCAGGCGGCCGTGTCTCGCGCCCCCGCCAGGTCCGCCGCCGCCAGGCGCTGTCCGATCCTGGCCAAGGCCCCATCGTACACGGCCGTCCCACCCACGGGACCCCAGGCACTGCCCTTCAGATTCGTCCACTCCGTGACGCGCAGCCAGAGGTCGTCGCCGAGGGCCTCGCCGGCCAGGGCCGCGGCCACGGCCAGACGCAGGTGCCGTTCACCCGTATCGCGCCCCGGCAGCCGCGCCAGGGCTGCGACCAGACCCCGTGCATCCGGCTCCTTCGCCAAGGCCTGTTCGATCAGCCCCGCCTCGGCCTCCGAGAGCCCCCAGTCCGAAGCGCTGTCCGCCACCTGCATCAGGGCCGGCACCAGGCGCTTGGCGGCCTCGCACTGCCGACGGTCGACGGCCAGAGCGGCGGCGTCCAACAAAACTCGCGCGCGCGGTCCGGGAGGCCCCCGTGGGACGGGAGCCTGGCCACCCGGAAGATACATGGCCATATCGGCCTCGCCAGAGCGCAGGAAAAGGCCGTACTCCAAGGCCAGGGCCTGCGCCAGCATGACGTACTGGCCCTCCCCTGCCGAATCCGGGTTTGGCAAGGCCCGCAGCAACCCGGTGACCAGGGCTCTCTCGGCAACCGTTCCGTAGCGCGCCGCGAGGAGGCCCCGGCTGAACCAGGCCGCCGCCCGAGCGGCGTCCGGAAGGGCCGCCAGCGCGGTGTCCTGAAGCCGGCTCTCAAGGCGCGCCGCAGCCCCCCAGTCACCCAACTCCAGCCAGGCAGGCCCCTCCAGCGTGGACAGGGCCTCGGCAAAGCGCGGGGCCGATCCCCCAGCCGCCTCGCTCGCCACCTGGTGCACGCGGATGGCCAGACAGGGGATGCCCTCAGACGCCGGCTGGGCAAAGGGCACCACCGAGAGGTGCGGGAGACGGCGTGCCTGCTGGTCCAGCCAGTCTGGGATCGGCAAACCGGATACCGCGGTGCGCCGGATCCGCTCCAGGCGCGCCTTCTCCGGGAAATCGGCATCGCCGCAACGGTTCGCGGCCAGGAGCAGCTTCACCAGTGCGCCGGTCGGGTCCTTCGACGCCAGGTCGCCTGCCTCACGGACCAGGCGACCGCCATAGACGTCGGGAACGACCGCTGCGCACTCCGCCGCCACGAGTTCGCAACGCTTGGCGTAGCGTTCGCTGACGCGGGTGCGCGTGGCCTGCAGTTCGGCGACCAGGCGGTAGGCGCTGGTCCGCTCGCCTGCGGTGCACGCCTCCAGGGCCTTCTGCCACAGGCGAAGCGCCTTGCCCTCGTCCGACGCGCGGGCGAGGGTGGAACGCAGCCGCAGCCAGTCGGCCTTCTCGGGGGTCTCGGGCAGTCCCTCACAAGCCTCTTCCAGGAGCTTCCCATTGCCGCTGAAGAGCAGCAGCGCCAACCAGGGCCGCCGATCCGTCCAGGCCGTAGACCCGCTCGCCACGGTCCGACTGAGCTGCATCAGCACCGGCACCAGGTCACTCACCCGCTGCCAGGGGAGGCTGCGCAGCATGACGCCGTGTTGGGTCTGTTCCTGCAGGGCCATGCCCGTCAGCGTCACCTCCCGCACCGTGCAGCGGCTGTACTCACGTCCTGAGAGCTTGGTGCCGGCCAGGGCCTGGGTATTGGCGGCGAGCTTGGGCAGGACCTCCTCGAGGGCTGGCAGAAGGGTGTTGAGAGAGAACGCCACCTGGCTTCGCTCGGGCGAGTCCTCGGGGTAGTCCAGCAGCCACTTCTGCGCGGCGGCCATGGCGGGCTCGATGGGCAGCGGGATGGCGTACTCCAGGCGGCCCAACTGAGCCATATAGGCCACGAAGGCGTCGGCCCGAAGGTCACCGGGGGCCGGTGCCAGGACAGCGCCCAGACCCGCGCCATCCTTCGCCCCGGTCGGGGTCGCTCCCGCCGGGGCCGGACTCCCGGGGCCGGGGGCGTTGCCGGCGCCGCCCTCCGCCGCGACGGCCAGCGCTACCGCGTCACCGGGGGGCGCGCTCGGCGTGGGGCCAAGCCCAGTCTCAAGGGGTGGTTTGGTGTGTGTGGCCTGACGCCACTTGGCGGCCTCCCCGTACTCCGCGAGAAGGGCCGCGTAGTCTGCCGGGCGCGACGCGGGGTGCCGTTGGCCGTAGGCTTCAAGGAGAGCCATGGCCCGCTCGGGAGAGTCAGCCTGCTGCGCTGCGGCCCGGACCTGCGGCCAGCCGTCGGCCGCCTGGGGGCTGGCCCCGGGCGTGGCGCCGGGCGCTGGCGCCTGCTGGTGGGGCCCCCCCAGCGCCACACCGCCCTGGGCGTTACGGTCAGTCCCGATCAGACGCAGCCCCGCCTGCTGTCGCCGGGCCATCACGACCACGGCCAGGACCGCTACCACGGCCGCAACCACGCCCGTCCAGACGACGGCCGCGCTCCGCCGCGACCGCGCCACCGGCCTGGCCTTGCGCACGTCCCGCACGCGCAGGTGGATCGCCGGTGCCGTGAGGGTGTTCGGTGCCGGGGGCTCGGTGAGGGCCTTGCGGATCTCCCGCAGCGCCTTGAGCACCGTCTCCCAGTCACCGGGGCGCTGGGCAGGCTCCTTGCCCAGCATCGAGCCGACCAGGTCCGAGATCCGACCGGGAACTGCCGGGTTGCGCTGGCGCAGGGGCTCAAGGGGCTCGTTGAGGTGCCGCTGCATGACCTCCTGCGCCTTCTCCCCCGGGTATGGCGGGGTCCCCGCAAACATGTGGTATAACGTCGCGCCGAAGGAGTAGATATCGCCGCGGCAGTCGTCCCGGTGGCGCTGGCCGCGGATCACCTCCGGCGCCGCGTAAAGGGGCGTCAGGAGGATGTCGGTCCCATCGACCTCGTGGCCGGCCACTTTGGCCAAGCCGAAGTCCGCCAGCTTACTCTCGCCGGCCTGGTTGATCATGATGTTGTCGGGCTTGATGTCGCCGTGGGTCAGGCGCTGGCGCAGCCAGCCGTAGTTCAGCGCGTCGGCGATATCGATGGCCAACTCGATGCCGGGGCCGGGTCGGAGGTAGCCCTGGCGCCGGATCCGCTGCTGCAGGGTCTCCCCCTCGACGTACTCCATGGCGAAGTAATGGATATTGCCTTCGGCGACACCGGCGTCGTAGGCCTGGACGATGTGAGTGTGGGACAGTGCCGCAGCCGCCCGCGCCTCGTTGAAGAAGCGGCTCGCATACTCCGCGTCGGCCGCCAGTTCATCCGCCAGGACCTTGAGGGCCACGGGCCGCTCAAGGTTGAGCTGGATCGCCCGGTACACCACCGCCATGGCGCCGCGGCCGACCGCGGCCTCGATACGGTACCCGGCGATACGGGTCCCGGGCGAGAGAATGCGCTGGGCTCTCAACACCATAGGCAGTCGCTGCGCCGGAAGGCCGGCGGCGTCGTCAGCGGGCAGCCAAACCAGCCCGGTGGTACCCCGGCACCTGCCCCGCGACGGCGGCCGTGGGCGTCTGGAGACGGCGCCGAGGCATCCTTTCAGGGCGCGGCAGGCGCGATGATGGGTCGGACCGTGACACAACCGATGCCGGCAAGCTGGCGCTTCAGCGCCTCGAACATGGCGTCATCGTCGTACGTCCCCACAATGGCGCCCCCGCTGCCGGCAAACTTGGCCGAAGCACCGGTCTTGCGTGCCTCGTAGACCATCCGCGCATTGGCCTCGGCTACTTTGAAAACGCGGTTGCGCAAGTCGAAATTGGCGTTGACGAGGGCCGGGACCCGCTCCAGTTGGCCGGCCTGGATCGCGTCATACCCCTGCTGCGCGATATCGGCGAACTCCCGCATGGCGGCGGCCACGCGTTCGCGGTCGCTGGCGGCGGTGTCCGCGAGCTTGCGGTGGTAGGTTCCCGAGAACTCGGCCCGGGCGGGGTCGTAAGCGAGGTAGAGCCGGGGCATGCGGCGCGGGTCAAGGGTCGTGTACCGGCCATGGTCATTGGCCTCGAAGTACTCCCGGTCGAAGTCCATGAAAACGACCCCGTCGTAGACCTGGATCACGCGGTCCTGCATGCCGCAGGCAATCCCGAGCTCCTCCTTCTCGGCCCACCAGCAGAGCGTCGGCACCATCACCTTGGGAAGGGCGCCATCGACCGCGTAGAAACGCATCAGCGCCTTGACCATGGCCGTGCAGATGGCACTGGATCCCCCGAGCCCCACCAGCCGCGGAACGGTGCTGGTGTAGCGCACCGTGAAGTTCCTCGGGGGCAGAGGGACCTGGTGGCTGCGGCAGTACTCGGCGAAGACCTTCGTCACCGCCTTGACCAGGCGAATCCCGCCGTAGTACCCGTAGTGCTGGACCGTGTCCGCCAGATCGTTGAGGTCGCGGAACACGTTCCCATCGACATCGCCCGGCAGGAACTCGATCTCGGGGCTCTCGTAGAGGGTCAGGTCGACCCGGTAGTCCTGGATGGCGAAGGCGATGGTCTTGCCAAAGTAGCCGTCCGAGGGATTGCCGAGGAAGCCCGCCCGCGCGTACGATGTGGTATGAAGAAGCATCCGTCCTGCCCTGGGAGTGCGGTCTCGCCGCGGCGCGGCGGACCGAACGACCTCCCGTCTCACCCGGCCGCGACGCCAGCCAAGGGTATCAGAGCCGATGTCGGAATATAGCGAGGCGGGACCGGTCTGCCACCCGCCCGTCGGGGGTGAACGGGACCCCTTCGGCCTGCAGCAGCGCCTGCTTGCGGGCGAGCTCCGGGCCCTCCCGTCGGCCGCTGAATCCTCCCAGGGAGAGGTCGGTGGCCACGACCCGGTGGCAGGGCACGACAGGCGCGAAGGGATTGCGGCGGAGGGCCTGACCCACTGCCCGGGGGCAACGGCAACCCACGGCCTCAGCCAGCGCCGCATAGGTCGTGACCCGACCCGCGGGCACCTGGCATAGGGCCCGGTACACGGCCTGCCGGAAGCAGCTCTGGGCCTGCCAGGCTCGAGGGTCGACCCCAGCCGCTGGAGGCGGGACGGAGGTCGTCTCAGGCCCAGGCAAGACCGATGACGCGCTAGCCGCACCGCGGCGCCGAAGGCCGGGCCCAGCCGGGAGCGCCTGCTGAGCGCCTTCCCCGCCAGTCGCCGGGCCGATGCAGCCATCGGCGCCCCCAGACCGCCGCCGCCCCGCGGCGGACCGAGACGGACCGTCGCCAGGCCTATTCGCCGACAATCTCATAGAAACCAACCCCATCCCCGGAGAACGACACCGCCGCCGCCCGAACGCCCTCCGGTGTGACCGCCAGGCCGCCGGTGCAGTAGACCACGGGACGCGCCTTGAAGGGCGCCGTGAAGGTCACCGTCTCGCCAGGCCAGGCCAGGCCCCGGAGCACGCGCTCGTTCGAGGGGTTGGCACGGGCATCGTAGGCGAACAGCCCGAGCAGCATCACCGGCCCCCCCTCGGCCCGAACGACCAGCCGGTGCAGTCCGTAGGCAAGCCCGCGGATCCCCTGGCGGTCCTCCAGGTAGTGGGCGGCCCCGGCACGGTCCATGTAGGGCACGTTGGTCGCCGCGCTCAGCACGACCACGCCCTCCCTTTCGACCGTCAGCCGCCCCCCCTCCGGGCGGTCGACGTAGGCCATGGAGAAGTCGGTCCCAACCGCCTCCACGCTCAGGGTTTCCCCGGGCGCGAGGTCCACCCCGCGATGGCCATAGGGAGCCCCCCACTCCGAGGCGAACTCCTGGATGGCAGCCGCCTTCGGTTGCCAGGCCGGCGAATCCACCGGCAGAAAGCGCCGGTTCGGGCACACCTTCATGTCGACCGCGGTCAGCGTGGCGCCAGGGCCCTGCAACTCCAGGATGTGCCGATCGCCAAGCCGACTGTCGCCATAGCGGAACAACGAGTTGCGCAGGTCGCGCCGGGGCTGGGAACGGCGGCTGGCCTGCTTGACCCCGTCGACCCAGGGAACCGGCGTGTCGTCCGTGACACTGCCCCAGCAGTTCAGGGCCGTGTCCTCGAAGATCACCAGGTTGCCGTGCAGGCGCGGGTCGCCTTCGGCCAGGGTGACCATCTCGCCCTCCCAGCCATAGGTATTGGCATGCAGGCGTTCGGGCAGGTGCGCCTGGGCAACCCCGGGCAACACCGGGTCCCAGCACTCGAAGGCCCGTTCCAGGACCTTGAACCATAGGTAGTGCCCCGCAGCCTGCGGGTGGCCATCGCTGGGCACCAGGGCATAGCGGTTGCACCAGCGCGTCAGGTCGTCCGACAGCTTGCCGTAGTCGAGCAGGGGGATCTGGTAGCGCAGCGCCAGGGCCCGGAGATCATCCGCGTTGGGCGTGTAGCCGCCGGCATTCTGGAACACGCAGAAGAGGAACTCGGTGCCGGGGTAGTGTGACTGGAGCCAGCGGATCATCCCCTCGAAGACCGCGACCTCGTTGGGGGTGTCGGTCTTCTCGTTGGCGCCGCTGCCGAAGATGACCAGGTCAGGCCTCGGGCCTTCCGGCCGCGCAAACAGGCCCGGGTAGAGCTCCTGCCACGTCTTGCCGGAGGCATGTCCGTTCTCGCTCGGCGACGGCGGCAGAGAGAGGGAGCAGTAGGCCGCCAGCCCCGAGTGGGCCTCGCCCACGCAGGAGCCGTCACAGGCCATGATGTTGAGGCAGACGCGGTCCACCGGCAGATCGAACTTGCGGAGGAGCTCGAGGCGCAGCCGGCCCGTGTAGCAGAAGTAGTGCTGCCACCAGCCGATGTAGCCAGCCAGGTCCGGCCGGCCCACACGGTTGGCGTCGAAGGCGCCTTCACAGAGGGGCTGCTTGTAGGTAGGGCTGCCCGGGGTCTCATCGTACAGATAGAGCGGCGGGTTGGCGCTCCCCCGGTCGATGCTCGAGCCCATGGCCAGGATGTGCACGGGCTCGCCCTTCCACAGTTTCTGCAGGGTGCGCGGGATATGCTGGTACCATGGGTAAGGTTGCCGCCCTGCCGGTACGCGCCAGGCAGGTTCGGTTCCCCGGACGAGGCTTGGCCACCAGACCCAGACCGTGCCATCGGTCGAGGCGTTGGCGAGCTCGACCTCGACCGCGATGGTATGGCGATCCGCGCTGTAGGAACGTTCGGGGCTATCCCGGTGGAAGCGCCCCTCGATGGTCAGTGGCGGCGTCGCGATCTGGACGGCTCCCACGACCTCCGCCGAAGCGTCCACCTGGGCAGCGCAGACCAGCTCGCCGCGGGAGTGCCGCGGGAAGGTCCGCTTGTCCTGCATGCCGAACTCGGCCGGCGACCAGGAGCCGTCCTCGCTGTCCAGGCGCAAGGTCCGTACGCGCGCCTGAAGGGCCCTGGCCACGGACTGGGCTCCATAGACGCTCAAGGCGACCGACTCGCCGTGGGCCAGGCCGCACTCGGGCAACAGGATGAACTGCCGCATGGCCTTGCCCGGGTTGATGCGCACCAGGTTGCCTGCCGAGAAGGCCGGCTGGATGTCGGGAGGCGCGTGGGCTTCGCGCACGACCTGGATATCGCCCTGCGCGTCGGCGTTCCAGAAGGCGACGTAACCCGCCGAGGACCCCTCGGCTTTGCCCAGGCGGTGTGCGGCGAACCCATGGAACTCGAACGTCGGGTTCAGCAGCAGGTTGCCGCCTCCGGCCCCAGGCCCGTCCGCGGCCAGCGCCGAGGCCAGAGCCGCCAGACCCAGAGCCGCCGTCACCCTCGCCCGCAGCGCTGCGCGCCTCAGTTCCATGTCCGCCTCTCCCCTATCACAGCCGCGGCACGGTCAGCCCGCCATCGACCAGCAACACCTGACCGGTGGAGTACGGCAGATCGCCCCGTACCAACATGGCGACAGCCTGGCCCACGTCGTCGGGCTGCCCCCAGCGCGCCTGCAGGCACAGCCCCTGCCCGATCAGGCGGTCATACCTCTCCGTGACCGCTGCCGTCATGTCGGTGGCGATCACGCCAGGCCGTACCTCGTAGACCGGGATGCCGAACTCGGCCAGCCGCACGGCCCACAACTGCGTGGCCATGCTGACTCCCGCCTTGCTGATGCAGTACTCCCCGCGGGAGGGCGAAGCGACCGTAGCCGAGATCGAGGACACGTTGATGACACACGCCTGGAAGGACGGGTCCGACTGCCGGTCCCGGACCATGGCATGGGCCACGGCCTGGGTCAGGAAATAGGGCCCCTGGAGGTTGGTGCGCAGGACCCGCTCGAAGCTCTCCTCGGTCGCCTCGAGGATATCGGCCCGGACCGTGGGCGCCACACCGGCGTTGTTGACCAGGACATTCAAACTGCCCAGGCCGGATCGGACCTGGCTCAGCACCCTCCCCCGGTCAGCCGCCTGACTGATGTCCCCCGGGCAGTAGATGACCCGGACGCCATGGCCGCGGAGGGCCGTCAGTACGGGCTCGACCTCGTCCGCCGGCCGGCGTCCGGCAAGGGCCAGGTCAACGCCTTGCCGTGCCAGTGCCTGGCAGATGCCCAGCCCGATACCCCGTGTCCCGCCCGTGACGAGTGCGCTCAGCCCCATCGTCGCTCTCCTCAGTCCGCATCTCGGATGGCCGCCACGGCCGGCGGCAGAACGCTCCCGATAGCTGCGCGGAAAACCAGTGCCGCCTCGGCATCCAGTACCGTGGGGGTGCGGTTCACGACCACGACCGGCACACCGTGCCGGCGGAAACCGGGCAACATGGCCGCAGGATGCACGGTCAGACTCGTTCCCAGGACCACCACCAGATCGGCTGCCGTCACCGCACGGCGCGCCCGCCACAGCACCTCCTCGGGAAGCACCTCGCCGAAGAACACCACGTCCGGCTTCAGGACCCCGCCGCACCCATGCCACGGAATGCGCCCGGCCCGCACGGTGGCCCAGATCGAGTCGCCGGGGACCTGGGCGCCGCACTCCGTGCACGTGGCCGTGGCGATGGTGCCATGGACCGGATGAACACAGCGGGTGCCGGCCTGCTGGTGCAGCAGATCGATGTTCTGGGTCGCGACGTCGACGGTCTTGCCGAGCCGGTCCTGCAACTCGGCGATGGCGCGGTGTCCGGCGTTCGGGGTCGCGGCCATGATCCGGTCGAAGAACCCGAGGGCAAAGCGGTAGAACGGTCCAGGATCGCGCTTGAAAGCCTCCAGATCGAAGGTGCTCTCAGCCGTGCCGGTGGCGTAGAGCCCCGAAGACGAACGGAAATCCGGGATGCCGCTCTCGGTCGACATCCCGGCCCCGGTCACAAAGGCGATGCGCTGGGCCTGCCGCAGCAGCCCTGTGAGATGGGCCAACGCCTCTGGCTCAGGCAATGGCGCGGTGGATGCGTCAGTGGCAGTGGTCATCGCCTGGGACCCCTTTGTGCACCGCGACGCCATCGTGCCGTTCCCTGCCCGCCGTAGCGACGACTCCGGCGTCCTCGGAGACGCCCTGGACCGGCGAGGCTGGCCGGGCCTGGCGGGGGTAGTATATTGAGGTAGGTACTGGGGGTCAACCCGGTTTCTCCGAGTGGTGCTTCTAGAGGCCCTGCCGACGCGTCATCCGTGACCGCGGGCACTCCGCCCAGGACGCTGGCGTATGCCTGAGACCATCATCGACGCCTTGGTTCGGGTCCTGCGCCGCCAGGCGGCGGCCGGGACGCGGAGTGCGATGCTCTCTGCCGACACCCGGGCGGCCATGGCTGCCGCCGGTTCCAGCCGTGCGCCCGCCCGCCCGCGACCGCCGCCCTCACGGCAGCCGGTGCCGCCCCGGCAGGTCGCGCCGCCCCGGCAGGTCGTGCCTGCCCCCCCCCCGCCGGCGGGGCCGCCGGCCGCCGCGGCGCCGACCCCCGTGGACGCCGCGGCCCTTGCCTCCCTGGGCTGGGAGGAGCTGCGGGCACGGGTGCGGGAGTGCCAGGCGTGCGCACTGTGCGCGGAACGCACGCAGACGGTCTTCGGCGACGGAAACCACCAGGCTGAGCTGATGTTCATCGGTGAGGGGCCCGGCCGAGACGAGGACGCCCAGGGGATCCCTTTTGTCGGGGCGGCCGGCCAACTCCTCACCCGTATGATCACCGCCATGCAGTTCGAGCGCTCCGACGTGTATATCGCCAATATCGTCAAGTGCCGGCCGCCGCGGAACCGCGTCCCGGAAGCCTCGGAAGCGCAGGCCTGCCTCCCCTACCTCAGACGCCAGATCGAGCTGCTGCGGCCCAAGATCATCGTCACGCTGGGCGCGATCCCGCTGCAGTTCCTGCTGGGTAAGAGCGGCATCAGCCGGGAGCGGGGTACCTGGTCCGCCTGCAACGACATCCCGGCGATGCCGACCTACCATCCCGCCCACCTGCTCCGGGCACCGGAACACAAGCGCGATGTCTGGGCCGATCTCAGACAGGTCATGGTCAGGCTGGGCAAGGACCCGGCGGCGACGCCGCGCCGGCCACCCGCCGGACCGTGAGGCGGGCGGCCCGCGGAAACCTGGCCAAGCACAACGCGCAGGAGGGTCCCCATGGGTTCAGCACTGGCGCTGCTGGGAGGTCCCCGTTCGGTCGTCACCCCTGTCACCGACATCTTCTCCTGGCCCATCATCAGTCCCGAGGCCGAGGCGGCTGCCCTGGACGTCCTCCGGCGGGGGGCCATGTCCAACACCGACGTGACCCTGGAGTTCGAGAAGGAGTACGCCGCCTGGCAGGGCACCCGCTACGCCCTGGCCCACAGCAGCGGCACGGCCGCCATCGAAGCGGCCCTCTTCGGTTGCGGGGTCCGCAAGGGCGACGAGGTCATTGCCCCCAGCCTGACCTACTGGGCCAGTGCTCTCCCCGCCTTCAACCTCAAGGCCTCCGTCGTCTTCGCCGAAGTCCAGCCGCAGACGCTGTGCCTGGACCCTGCCGATCTCGAGCACCGGATCACCCGTCGGACCAAGGCGATCGTGGTGGTTCACTACTGCGGCTACCCGGCGGACATGGACCCCATCATGGCCATTGCGCGCCGGCACGGGATCAAGGTCGTCGAGGACGTCTCCCACGCCCACGGCGGCCTCTACCATGGCCGCAAGCTGGGCACCATCGGCGCGGTCGCGGCCATGTCCCTGATGAGCGGCAAGGCTCTTGCCATCGGCGAGGGCGGCATGCTGGCTACCGATGACCGCGAGATCTACGAGTACGCCCTCGCCTGGGGACACTACGAACGCTACGATGCGACCGTGCAGACCCCGGTGCTCAAGGGCTTCGCCGGGCTGCCGTTGGGTGGCCACAAGTACCGCATGCACCAGGTCAGCTCGGCCG
>Ga0172371_10007428_pt1 | contig 15621 bp, 14 predicted proteins | sample Lak12m_FD_114543 | JGI IMG/M metagenome (GOLD analysis project Ga0172371, IMG submission 114543) | Freshwater microbial communities from Kabuno Bay, South-Kivu, Congo - kab_022012_12m | ecosystem: Environmental > Aquatic > Freshwater > Lake | place: Democratic Republic of the Congo: South-Kivu... | reverse complement strand
TGGTCCATTGAACACCATCTCATCATTACTGATAATTTTTCTAAAAGGACCTTCTCTAAAATTGACTAATTTTCGCTTCATAACATGCCTAGCGATTCTATCTAAGCGCGTATTGCCTTGTCTTGTTAATTGTAGAGCATGAATGTTGTCATTGCTCAACATTTCAAGAAAAATGCCGTATTTTAATTTTGGAATTAGTCTCTCGTTTTGGCTTAAATACGCTATTGAACCTATGGTTTCGGGGACGAATAAAAATTTATAGGTATAATAGTTCTTTCTCTTGCTCATTTCTTTGGCAATCTCAGTCAATACTGCAACACCGGCTAAATCATCATTTACTTGCGCAGGATGACAAAGATGAGCAACTAAAATCACTGTTTCTTTACTTTCCCCTCCTATTGTACAATCACCTACTTTTAATGTTCCTTTTTCGAATTTTGAATCGATAAAAACCCTATATTGATTTTTAGTAAATTCTTTTAACCTATTATGTTGAATGCAAAAGCCCCAATCTCTTTCATAATATTTAAATCCGAAGGGAATTACATTGGACCTCTATGGTTTAGTATATAAATGACTCATTAATTCTTCTTTCGTCACGATTTTATTTATCGGCAAGGAATAAGAAACTATATGTAGAGGATGGTCTTTTAAATCGAGCACTCTATTACCATCTAAATCTTCGATATACGCTTCTTTTACGCTCCATTTTTCGGGGACTATCCATGTCCAACATTTTGTTCCTGATGGGATCTTTCGAATCTTAATAGGAATTATTTTTGAGATAAAGTCTAATGCTCGATCATACCCGTCGGAAATAATATCTCTTCTTTCCGCATAAAGATTGTTTATTAATTTTTTCATTTTATTATTTTAAAGTTTTTTCCGCATAACATTCCATTGTATTTTTATAAAATGGAAATTTAATATTTTTTCTTATTCCAAAAAATTTCAGCAGAAAATTAAATAAATCTTTTATAAAACAGGCGTAAGGTGTATTTCTATACGGATACTCTATTTTTTTTAGCCTGAATCCGAAATTATTGAGAATTTGTTTTAATATTTTATCGGAAGGAAGAAAAAAATTATAACGCTCATCTAACATCGGAAGTGTGTTAAATAATTTGTAATAAATACTATTGATATTGGGTGTGGCTAAAAATATTAATCCTCCATAATCTTTAAGCCAATAATAACATTCCCCTATTCTATGAATTGGATCAGGAATATGTTGAATTGTCCCTCTAAAAATAATTAAATCAAAAAATCTGTTTTTAAGTTCAAAATCTACAATAACCCCTTTTTTTCTAGCGATCTCACGAGCAGAGTCAGAAATTTCTATACCGTATTTCTTCCACTTTTTGCTAAATAAAGATAAAAAATCACCCGTGCCACAACCAATATCCAATACGTTACCTCCTTTGTCTATATCAAAATATTTTTTAATCCGGGCAAATTCCTGCAAATACATCTTTTCTCTTTTTTCTCTCAATTCTTTATTTTCAAAATATTTTTTATCGTATAACTTTTTTAATCTAAGTATAGTTTGTTTCCGCGCGCCGAAAAATTTATTAAAAAATAAATCTCCGTCTTTTTTTTTGAAAACATGAGTTGGCAGATTATTATTTTTTAGATCCGGGCTATTCATTTTTTGTAAAAATTTATTGTTTTTTTGACTATTTTTATTACGTTATCAATTTCTTCATTTTTCATTTTCGGAAAAATGGGTAAAGTAATTGCTCTTTCGTAATATTTTTCGGCGATTGGAAAACTTCCCTTTTTGTAGTTAAATTTCTTTCGGTAAAACGGGTGCAAATGAATTGGCATATAGTGAATTTGAACCCCGAGACCATATTTTTGAAAAGTTTTAAAAATTTCTTTTCGTCCTACTTTTAATTTTTCTTGTTTTAATTGAATAACGTAAATGTGCCAAGCCGATTTCACATAGTTTTCTTCAAGAGGCAGAATAAGTTCTCTAGTGTTTTTAAATGCATGTTTATATCTAGTGACGATTTCCCGCCTTTTTTTTAGAAAAATATTTATTTTCTTAAGTTGTGATAATCCTAAAGCACATTGAAAATCGGTAATTCTAAAATTATAACCAGGATTTTTTATTTCGTAATACCAACTTTCTTTATTAGGTTTTTTTATTATTCCATGATGTCGTAAGGCTTTGAGTTTTTCATAAAAATCTTTTCTATTTGTTAAAATCATTCCCCCTTCACCAGTAGTGATTAATTTTACTGGATGGAAACTAAAAATTGTTAAATCGGCGATTCCGCCAATTTTCTTTCCCCTATATTTAGACCCTAAAGCATGCGACGCATCCTCAATAACTAAAAGTTTGTGTTTTTTAGCTATTGCTAAAATTTCATCGTAATCACAAGGATGTCCGGCAAAATCCACAGAAACAATAGCTTTGGTCTTTGGGGTTATTTTTTTCTTAATTTCTTCTGGATTGATATTTAGACTATCTTCATAAATGTCTGCGAAAACTGGTTCCGCCCCACATGAGACCAAAGCATTAGCAGTTGCGGCAAAAGTTAAGGGCGTAGTGATTACTTCATCCCCAAAACCAATCCCCGCCACCATGTAAGCAGCTTGTAGGGCGGCTGTCCCAGAAGAAACTGCCACCGCATATTTTGTCTCACAATATTTAGCAACCGCTTTTTCAAACTTCTCAATTTTTGGCCCCTGAGTTATCCAGTCTGTTTTTAAAATTTTAACAACTTCTTTAATGTCATTACTATCTATCCATTGATGACCGTAAGGAATAAATTTTCTCATTTTTTATTTCTGATTTTTAAATATTTCTTTTATTTGTTCTTTGGTTATCCATTTATCATTTTTATCACTTCTATATTCAAATGCTTCAGTAAGAAGTTTTCCTTCTTTAAAATTATCTTTACTCCAAAAGGGATATTCAGGTTTAATTATAAAAAGATTTTCAAATTCTACTGTATGCCTAGCCTCCTCTTTTGCCAAAAGGATTTCATGTAATTTTTCTCCAGGCCTAATGCCTATGAGTTTTATTTTTACTCTCGGCGCTATTATGTCGGCTAAATCTATAATTTTCATACTAGGTATTTTAGGGACAAAAATTTCTCCACCTTTCATTTCCTCTATACATTTAATAACAAAATTAACTCCCTCTTCTAAAGTAATCCAAAATCTGGTCATTCTTTCATCGGTAATGGTAATTTCTCCATTCTGTTTTTGTTCTTCGAATAAAGGTAAGACGCTTCCACTACTTGAAATAACATTTCCATAACGAACACAGGAAAAGATATTTTTTCTACCGCCCGCATAGCTATTACCTTGGATAAAAATCTTTTCAGCTACCATTTTAGTTGCTCCATATAGATTAACTGGATAAACTGCTTTGTCGGTACTAATTGCTATTCCCTTCTCGACTCCATTATCAATAGCCGCATCAATAACATTTATTGCTCCGTCAATATTTGTTTTTATCGCTTCAATTGGATTGTATTCGCAAATCGGCACATGTTTTAAGGCCGCAGCATGAACAACAATATCAACGCCATTCATCGCTCGGAAAAGACGTTTTTTGTCTCGAACATCGCCAACGAAAAAACGCAATCTATTGTCATTGAAATTACGTTCCATTTCAACTCCAGCTAATTCACGATTATCATAAATACGTATGCTATGGGGATTATGTTTTTTTAAAACGATTTCAATAAATTTTTGGCCGAAACTTCCCGCTCCCCCAGTAATTAATATTGTTTTATTGTTTAAAGACATAATTTTAATTTAGTTGTTAAACGTTTAAGACCTTGCGATATACTTTATCTAAATTTTTTATATTTTTAATTGTATATTTTAATTTATCTATTTTCCCAATTTCACTTGAATCTGATATATGAAAGAGAAATTTTGATTTTATATTTTCTTGGTCAAAAAGATTATCGAACTTATCAATTCCCGCTCTATTACATAAATACCTATAAAATGTATAAGAAGGTATGCCAAAAAAAGAACCCATTACAACGGAAGTAGAAGAAAGAGTATAAACCGCTTTTATTCTTTTGTGATATTTTTCGAATATTACTTCAGCGTTAATTGAATTATCAAATAGATTATATTTGGATGCATTAATACCCGACATAATTTTTTGTCCATCAGCTGGATGGGGTTTATACCATAATTTAGAATCAGAGTATTTATCTTCAATACTTTTGAAAAAATTAGTTAGCTTTTTAATATATGTCTCTTCGTTTGGCATATATTCGGAACAATCCTGAAGAAGACCGGCATCGCCGAACACAATAACCATATCTCGTTTGGAGATTGCCGAATTTTTAGACACAATCGTAAGGGGCAAAATATTTTCTTTTTCCCAATCAATATTATTAAGCATTTGGGCGTTTGGATTAACTATCCTCACAATGATTCCGGGCATCTGATCAACATAAATAAAATTTAAAAATTTTCCGCCCAAAGTAGTCAATACTTTAACCTTATAACATTTAAAAGGCAACGTATATAAATTACACAAAAGAGCTTTTATATTATCTTTTTTGGTCTGTGAAGATTCCAGTTGCCCTTCGTTAAATCTAGTAATGTTTTTAATATTTTTCTGTCGGGATAGGTTATAAAGCAGAATATTAACTGGTAACCAAGTAGAATCTGACAAAAATAAATCTATTTTATCAAATCCTAAAAGCAAATTATTATTTATTTTTTTTAATTTCTTTTGAAAATTAAATATTTCCCAGTAGCTTAAAAAGAAATTCTTTTTATAATGAATAAATTTAAATTCTATAATTTTATCGAAATATTTCTTGTAAGGTTCGAAGTTGAATTTTGAAAAATAAGGATGGTTTACTTTAAGTAATATAACTTTAATGTCTGGGTTGTATTTTTTAATAATTAAACTCAAATTCTTGAATAGAAATAATTGACTAGGATGATTGCAAATAAAAATTTTTGCTGCGTTTTCCATAGGTTGAATCATTTTACCGCTTCTAAATTTAAACTAATTGACCATTCTTTTCCATTCAGAGGAAAATTTTTTTTTGCCCAATCTTTAAAATTATAATAAATGGCATTCTCGGGATTCCATTTGTGCACTTCTCGAAAACCGCTTTTAAGTAATAAATTTCTTAGGGAATCTTCATTAAAAACCGAACGGTGAAAATTGCCAGGATATCCTTGACCACCCATTAGGGGGGGAATAATGGCTTCAACAGACTTACTTTCTTTGTACATTTCTAATATCACGTCGAAATTCGGAACAGAAATTCTAAATATCCCTCCATTTTTTAAACATTTATATATCCCCTTAACAGTTTTTAAAAGTTTCAGATGCGATACATGCTCTAAAACATGACAAGAATATATCAAATCAGCGTAGTTCTCGGGAAATAATTTCTCAAAATTTTCAATTAAATCTACATAATGAATATGCCAACCGGGTCTAGTGTCAACATTAATATATTTTGAATCGTTAACATCTCCACAACCAACATGGATTAAAACTTTACCGTCTGATTTATTCGGAATGTGGTTTTTTTTAAAACGTCTAATAATCGGTCCGATTTTAAATAGAAAAATATTACGAGGCAGCTCAATTGATTTTCTTTTAATTTTTTTTATTAAATCTAATATTTTCATATTAAGAAAGTTAACGAAGAATGTATCAATAAAGTCGCTATAACGGAACAACGATATCTTCTCTATCAATAATCTTTTTACAAATTTTTATTATGTCGCTGTTGTCAGCTAATAATTTTTTAGTATCTGCTACAGTTTTCCAGTCGATTACCGCCCAATTATTATCTCGATAAAAGGGAATTCTTACTAGAGTTTTAAAAAAATAAAAATAGGCATATTTTTTAGCTAATTCAATATTGTCCTCGACAAAGGAAATTACCCTTTCTGGATTATCAAGTAAATCGAGGTATTCCTTTAATGACCAAATTTTAAAAACTACACCTGCGTCCATATAATGACTATCTCCGGTGACTAAAGTCGGTAAACCCTGAGTTGCCAATTCAAGACCAATAGTTCCATTAAATGTTATAGCAATTGTATTGGACAGAATCAAATCACGAGCGCCTAAAGGTGTGTCATTATTCAAAACCACAATATTATCTGGTAAATCTGGATATTTGTTTAAAATATAATCTCTAATACCTCTAGTGCCGTTTTCCCAAATCAATTCGCTAGGATGCGGTTTTATAATTAACTGATAATCTTTTCTTTTTTTAAAATATTCAATAGTCGTATCGATACAGTTGAAAATATCTTTAAAAATAATCGACCCTCGACCATCAACACAAGCATCCCAGGCCATATTGGAATAAAATACGTAGTGTCGTAAATATTTTCCCTTGAATAATTGCTTTAATAATGTTTGTTTCTTTGAATTATTGAAATTATCTTTATACATCAAGTGGTCACTCACTAAACCTTTAAATCTGCTATATAAATAGTTATCAATTTGAAGCTTCTTATCTTCTGATAAATGCTTTTGCCTGAACTTTTCCCATGATTTCTGGGTTGTGAACTCAAACTCTCTGCCGTTTCTGGAAAAATTAGAATGTCCAAAACGAACCGGATTATTACCGTAGATAATTACATCAATATTTTTATTTCTAAAATAATCGACAAATGGTCCCCAAGTACTATAAATTCCGTGAACCATAAAAGTCATGTTGGGTTTTTCTTTTAAAACCACTCCCTCAGCTACTTTTGTAACAATCATCGCATAAACAAGTTTTTCCCTTAATACAGCTATTTGATTGGGATTATTCATATCTATTTTTCCAAAAAGAAAATATCTTATAGCCGATGAATGAGCATGAGCTCCAACATTAACGCCAAGATATTTATAATTTAAAAGTTTTTCATCGGTCAAATTTACTACGTCTTTTTTAATTTCCTCAATATCAGAATTTGAAATATATTGTTTAAAAGAAATACAATCAAGATTTAAAGAATCTTTTAGAAAACATCCTAAATTTTTACAAAGAAAACATTGAGGTTTTTGATTTCGAAAAATCGTATTAGCATCGCAAGAATCTAAAACCCCATCGCAATACAATATCTTAACCGTACAGCCTAATTTTTTAAAGGCGTGTCCAAAAATTGCATCGTAATAGACTAAATTCGTAGTGGGGATTGTTCTAAGTCCAAGAATAATAACTTTAAAATTTTTATTTGGGGAGCTATGTTTTATTTTTTTGAAAATAAATTTTGCCCGTAAAATGCAAGAAATACCCCAGAAAAAGAAAACCATTGTATACAATACATAATGCCTTTTTATAAATTCTTTTATTTTTTTCTTAAAACTATTTATCTTCATAATAAATCGTTTAAATTTCCCCTCTTAGTTTTTTTCTTGGTTCTCTTTCGCTTTCAGTAACTCTTTTAGTTCCATTTCCTAATATTATATCAATGTCTTTTATTCTTTTTCTCAACATATCCATAGCTAAAACTTCAAGAGATGCTTTTTGATCAGTTCCCCATAAATTATGATCTAGAGTAATATGTCTTTCAAAAATCTTAGTTCCTAAAACAGCTGCATAAACCGTTGGCTCTAAATCCTGTTCATGACCACTATAGCCAACCGAACAATTATATCTGTCCTGAAGCGTTTTTATAGCTTTCAAGTTTAACTCTTCTTTAGGAGCTGGGTAAGCAGAATTACAATGCATCAAAGCGTACGAAGAACTGTATTTTTCTAAAAATCTCACCAGCTTATCGATTTCCTCTAAAGTACTCATGCCGACAGAAGCTAAAATTGGTTTTCCGCTTTTTGCCGCTTTAATAATCAACTCTTCATCAGTAATCTTTGCCGAAGGAATTTTAATAAAGGGAATGTCATATTGTAAAATAAATTCTAAACTCGGAATATCCCAAACAGAAGCTGTCCAATCAATCGCTTTTTCCTTACAATAATTGTCAATATAATCATACTCTTTTTTACCAAATTCTATTCTTTTTTTATATTCCAAATAAGTCATTTTCCCCCAAGGAGTATCTTTTTCTATATTTTTTTGATGTTCTGGAACGCAAACATCCGGTTCTCTTTTTTGAAATTTTACACAGTTCCACTGACAAGCAAATGCTGCATCAATTAATTTCTTAGCTATCTGTAAATCACCATTATGATTAATGCCTATTTCTGCTGTTAAATATGGAGTTTTTAAATTTTTAAAATCAATTGTCATATTATTATCTTAAAATTAAAGAAGTAGAATCTATTTTTTTGACCTCTAAAATTAAATTGCAAAAATCGCGGATTGCTCCATTTCCTCCTTCTCTGGGAGCAATATAATCAGCGATTTCTTTAATAACGGCTTCTGCTTGGACTGGAGCTGAAGCCACGCCGACCTTCTTTAAAAGTTGATAATCCGCCATGTCATCTCCCATTGCCGCACATTCTTGCCAATCAATACCAGCTTCTTCAAGCCAATTTTGAATAGCTTGGACTTTCTCTCTACCTTGCATCCCAGTAAAAACGTTGATTTTATTCCATTTCCCCTCTTTTACAGAAGGAAGAGAATTAAGTTTTTCGCCAACCGCCTCAAGAAATCCTGTTTTCTCCCCGCTAATTAATGCTACTCTTATTCCCGCAGCTCTTAAAAAGGAAATTCCCTGACCGTCAATAAGGCTTCTTTCTTTTAATATTTCTCCCTTCTCTGAGCTGACAAAAACCCTACCAGAAAAAAACACTCCGTCACCATCAAAAACAACCGCTTTTATCTTTTTTAAGTTTTCTTCTAAGGTTTTATCCATCTCATTGTTTTACTACTTATTAATAAATTTTCCGACAAGAGACATGTCGCATCTTTCAGTGCATTGTATTCCCGGCGTTAAATTAAAGTGATCTTCCCTAAATTTTCGGTATTTCTCGCCATTCCAAATATTATAAAGTGTTTCTTTATTAGCGTCGCCCAAAACAATCGCATTATTGTAATCTTCCATACACATAGTCGCCTCACCGTTAGATTTTATGGTCATAGACATCCAAGGATGCTTACAAAATTCCGACCAATGAATTGACTTTGTACCGTGATAGTCTTTTCTATACCATTGCGTGTCTTCACTTTTAAAATAAATATAAACATCCAACCCTTTAAATGCTTCCTTTAATTTTTCAAACTCTTCAAGCTGGTCATCGCTATGTAGATCAAGCATGGTAATGACAATTGTGGTGTTGTATTTCTCCTTGGCCTTTATATCAAGCAACTTTAATATTTTTTTATAACTATCGGTAAAATTGGAGGCCTCTCCCCTAATTTCTTTATGTTTTTTATCGTCAACGCTTTCAATGGAATATTTTATGTAATCCAAACCATTTTCAAACATTTTAATTGTTTGCTCAATATTAATATTAGCAGGATTACAACTGAAATAGGATTTAAATCCTTTTTGCTTTAATATTTTCACATATTCCCCTATATTTTCATCAAGCAAGGGATCGCCATATCCGTGTAATTGTATAACCTTCGGAATAATATAAAGAAAAAAGTGATTCTCGCTCATGCTATCGGGCGCAATATTATAACGTTCCTGGACAAATTTCTCCCACTCTTTCCAATCAGCCTCTTTGTACGGACTAATCTGATCGACAATCCTGACAAACAAATCTTTCTCAATCGTTTCAATCTTGCGCGTCATCATAGTGGTCCTGGGACACATCTTACAGCGCATATTACAAGCATTTGTAGTTTCAATATTATATATGATTGGTTTTTTATCTCGAAGTTCCTCAAATTTATCAAAAAGCCACTTTTTGTCTATTTTTTCTCCACCGTCCAAACGTATTTTAATTGCGTCTATTTTACGATAAAAATTTATATCAAACATAGTTAATCGTTAACGCCGGAGCTTCTATCACCAACGTTTTTAAAAATTTGAGTCACGACTGATCCACTGAGCGACTCTTTTAATTTATTTTCCTTAAGAACCCTTTTAAGTCCCGCCATTACTTGATCGTAAACCCTTAAGGTAAAATCAATATGTTTTTTCTTGTGGGCAAAAGAAATTAGGTGGTAACCAATAAACAAAACTCCTCTTTTAGCGCATTCTTGCTGGAAATAAGTTTTGATTTCCAAGGGATTGGAAATGCCGGAAAAATTAAACACTGTTTTGAAAGGATAACCAATTATTGAAACATAATCCTTTAATTCGTATTTCTTAATTAATTTTTCTGTACCCTTCTTGAGATATCCTCCCCATTTTTCAATGTGTTTATAAACTTTCTCTTTTTTCAATTTATTAACCGTTGCGACAATAGCTGCTAAAGACAAAGCTTCTCCGCCATAAGTAAAAGAGAAAAATACATCTTCAAATTTTTTCATAATTTCTTTTTTACCAGCCACAAAACTAACTGGGTATCCGTTGGCAGCCGCTTTGCCGAAACAAGCTAAATCAGGAATAACATTAAAATATTTCTGAGCTCCCCCTATACTCCACCTAAATCCAGTAAATAATTCATCAAATATCAATATAATATTGTTTTTTTTGGTGATCTTCCTTACTTCTTTTAAGAAATTATTCTTAGGAGGAATGGCAGTAACCGGTTCCATAATTAATCCAGCTATTTCTCCCTTATTATCATTTATTATCTTTTTTAGACCCTCTAAGTCATTGTATTTTAAAGGAATAGTTAATCCTTTTAAGCACTTTGGTATTCCTGCATTTCTTTCGGTGCTAACGACATACCAATCATGCCAACCATGGTATCCGCATATTATTATTTTTTCCTTTTTAGTATAAGCTCTGGCCAACCTAACTGCTCCACTCGTTGCATCGCTTCCATTTTTTCCAAATCTAACCATCTCGGCACAAGGAACATTTTCGATAATTATTTCAGCTGCTTTAATCTCTAACGGATGCGGTAAAGTAAACATTGTTCCTTTTTCCAATTGCTTTCTTGCTGCTTTATCAACATCGGAGTCACAATAGCCAAGAATAAATGGGCCCAGAGCCATTCCATAGTCTATATAAGAGTTTCCGTCGACGTCATATACTTCACAGCCCTTGGCAGATTCTAAAAATAATGGATAAGCCCCTACGCTCCATTGCGTATAACCCTTACTTAATGTTTGAGTAGCGCAAGGTATAACATTTTTTGCCTTCTTAAGTAATTTCAAAGATTTATTCAATTTTAATGGTTTTACTGCCTTGTGTTTCATATTTCTTAAAATTATTTAATTAGATTTTTACTTCGAGGGATTAAAATTACTTTTTAAAAATTCATATATTTTATATTTTTTTCTGGTTAACTCAAATTTAATATAATCTAAATCTTCAAGACAATCTATATCTCCAGCGACTGAAGTTAAAAAGGGAAGAATTCTAGACCCATAGAGACTATTCGTTTCCCGTAAAACCTGGAGCTTTATAACGTCTACATATCCGTTCGGATAATAAGCAGAAGGGAAAGTCTGCCTAGGTAAATTATAATACTCAGGTCTGGGATCATTTGGAAATAATCCCACAAAAAAACCATTTTTAATCTGAAATTGCTTATAAGGGGTTTCTACTTCATGTCCCGAACAAAGCGAAGTCGCTTCTTTGCTGTTAAGGATTTTTCTAATTGCCCGGTCAACTAATTCTGGTTCTCTTAATGGTGTAGTGGGACGAAGGTGAACAAAATACTCGGGTTGATATTTTTCATTATCGCGAAACCATGAAATTGCATGTTGAAAAAACTCAATGTCTGGAGAATCGTCCTTGGCAAATTCTTTTGGGCGCAAAAAGGGAACTTCTGCCCCATATTTCTTAGCAACCCCAGCTATCTCTTTATCATCAGTGCTAACAATAATCCTTTCAATTAATTTTGAAAGTTTAGCAACGGCTATCGAATAAGCAATCAATGGAAAACCGACCAGATTTACAATATTCTTTTTAGGGATTCCTTTAGATCCTCCGCGTGCTGGAATTATAGCAATAATTTTTTTATTTTTATTCATTTTTAGTTGGTTTTTAGATAACTCCTTGCTCCCCTAAATTTAACGTTATCTTTAAAATATAAATTATAAAAATCTTTTATTAAATTATCAGCAGCATCCATATCTTTTGTGGTATGCATATAGTGGTCTATTATTAAATCTTTATTGGCAGCAAAAAGCAAATCGTAGTATTTATCTAAGGGAATATCTGTAAAATTCACTGTAACTAAATCTGAGTTTTTAAATCTATTAAAGAAATCTTCTGGCCCCTTTAATAACCCTCTTCTTATCGCTTCATAATACAAATCGGCGCCCGGGTAAGGAGTAACTGGCCTGATTGTCCTTATCTGATCGTAAGTGTTGTATTTTTTAATCATTTCCACATTGCCCCGTAAAGACTCTGCCGTATCCCCTAGATTACCCCAGATAAAATTTAACCCTAAACCCATTCCCATCATTTTCGCTATTTCTGCTGCCTTAATATTTTGTTCAACCGTGGTGTTTTTATTCATAAGATTCAAAACGCTCTGATCAGATGATTCCATCCCGAAGTTAAGAAACTGACATCCGCATTCTTTCAATAATTCAGCAATTTCTCTATTAAATAGGTCAACCCGAGCATGACAAAAGAATTTTATTTTCAAGCCCTCTCTTTTTAAAGCATCTCTAAACTCAATTATTCTTTCTTTAGAAACAACGAACAGTTCATCTTCAATCTCAAGATAGTTTATGCCATAGATTTCATTCAAAATTTTTAATTCCTTAACTACATTATTAACGCTTCTCAATCTGATGCCTTTTTCCATGCGGTAACAAAAGTTGCATCGATTAACGCAACCTCTGCCCGTTATAATACTGAAAGCAACGTCTTTATCTGTCGCGCCCGAAGGTTTAAAATGTTCTGTATATTTTTTAATTGGGAACAATGACCATTCTGGAAAAGGAATGGAATCTAAATTTTTAATTGGCTGGCGCCTCTCATTAACTATTATTTCATCGTCTATCGAATAAGCGATACCTTCCACTTTAGACAAATTTCCTTTCCCAATTTTGCACTTAATAAGTTCAATTATTGTTTCCTCTGCCTCCCCAATAGCAATAATATCGGCTTTGGTTTTTTGTAAAATGTATTCTGGTATTGAAGAAGGACCAGGACCGCCTAAAACCAACCAAGCATTCTTTTTATGAAGATTTATTGTTTCACAAAGCGACTCTACTGTTTCCTTAAACCTTGCTGCTAAAAATCCCACGCCGATTATATCAAATTCATTCTCCTCTAAAAATCCAGCTAATTCATCATTGGTATAATGAAAAACATCTTGAGAGTAAATCTTTACTTCAGTTCCGCTTCTTTTCAAACAAGCCGCCATATAACCAGTACCGAAAGGAAAAACATTATCTTCCTGATACAAGTCGTGAATAACAAACAAAACTTTAGGATTATTTTTCATCTTAATTGGTTGATTTTGATAATACTTGATGAAAATTTCTGGTAATAAACTCGAAAATCAAAAAAACCGAAACATAAACTAAAAACCCAATTAAAACCACAGCTATCACATGAAGATTATAAATTAAAGGAATGGAAATCGTTAAATACATTAAAAAACTGGCGAAGATAACTTTCATAAATGTGGCTAAAATTTTAAAATTAAACGGTTTAATTGAAGTAAATTTACTAGTGAAAATAAAATACATAAGGAGAATTAAAGAGTAAGTAATAACGGTAGTGATAGCCGCTCCATATAAGCTGTATTTTGGAATTAAAATTAAATTTAAAATTATATTGATTATTCCTCCGGCAAAAACCGCCCAAAAAACTTTTTTTTGCTGGTTAAAAGCAATTAAAACCTGACTGAATGGACCGCAGAGAAAAACGATTCCCGACATTACTAATAAAATCTGAAGGGCCAAAATAGAGGGTTCAAAACTTGAATCATAAACAAAATCAATAATTTTAAAGGATAGCGTTATTCCCCCGACAATAATAGGAATTGCCAGAAAAATCAATGTTTTTAATTGATAATCCCAAATTTTCTGAAGCATTTCTTTTGACTCCTCGACCAATTTACTTATTGTTGGATAAAAAACCAAAGAAATAATAGCTTGTGGAACTAAAACAATACTGATAATTTTTAAAGCGGCATTATACCAACCAGTTTCAATGATTAAACCCCAACGTCCCATCATTACCGAATCAATATAGCTATAGAATAATCCCAATATTGAAATTAAGGCTAATGGCCAAGACGTCGCCAAAAATTTTCGCCAAATATCTATTCTGAAAGAAAACCTTAAAGATAAAATCTTAAAATTGAAAAACAGTAAAAATGGAATTAAGGCAGTTAAGCTGGCCAATAAATAACTGTAACTTATGTTTTTAACTGATGGAAAATTGAATAAAACAAAAAATCCGCAACCAACTACCAATAAAACCTGAAGAATATTCGCCCAGGATTCATATTCCATTTTCTGTCTAGCTCGAAGAAAAGAGTAAAAAATCTCAGGAAGCTGACTGATAAAAGTAAAGAAAGCTAAAATCCAAATAATTTTTTGAATTCCGGGGTCAGAAGTGATAAAAAATGAAGTAATAAAAATCAAGATTATCGACATTAACCCCAATAGAATCTTTAAAGAGAGAACGGCCGAAAATTCATTTTCTCTTGTTTTGTTTTTAGAAAACTCTCTGGTAAGAATATTTGACAAGCCAAAATCAAAAAAGGCGACAAATAAAGAAACGAAAGCCAAGGCGAAAGTAAAAATTCCATACTCGGCCGCTCCCAAAATCTTTGCAATATAAATAATCAAAAATGCCCTTAAAATTTTGCCTATTCCCTCTGATAAAGAAAGCCAAAAAGTGTTTTTAAAGATCGTCTGTTTGGTCGTATTATTTTCAAACAAAAGCGATCTAATGTCAGTAAAATTTATAATTTTCATAAGCTTTCTGAACCACTAGAAACATCTACTAATTTGCTTAGATAATTATATGTTTCCAATAGTCCATCTTTTAAAGAATATTTTGTTCTCCATCCTTTTTTCTTGGTTTTTTTATTATTCCCGATCATATTAATTAATAAATCGGTATCTTTAATCTCTACCTCTTTTTTAAGTTCTTTTCTGAAAAAATCATAAATATTAATTAATTTTATATTTTCATCTGAGCATAAATTGAATACTCCCTTTTTCCAGTTAAGTGACGCTATTAAAGCATCCACTATGTCATCAATATAAACAAAATTATAAACAGAATTTCTATTGACATACAATTTTATATTATCATCTAGAAATCCTTGAATAATATCAAAGATGGGATTTTTATATATTCCGGGACCGTAAACTCCGGCCATTCTTAATATCACATAATCAATTCCAAATAAACTGGAATAAATTTTTAGATATTCCTCCCCGATTACTTTTTCAAATCCATAAGGATATAACCCATTATAACCGACAGCATCTATTTCCCTGGTTTTGGTTGAATCTTTATAAACTGAAAGCGAAGAAGTGAAGATTATTTTTTTAATATTGGCTTTCCTAGCCGCTTCCAATAAGTTCAGCGTTCCTAAAACGTTAACCTTAAAAGTTTCAAACGGCTCTAATTTCGATAAATACGGTTTATTAAGTGCGGCTAGATGATAAATAACATCTAATTCATCTGATAATTCTACCTTGTTTCTCAAATCTAAATTAT
>Ga0172371_10007426_pt1 | contig 15622 bp, 20 predicted proteins | sample Lak12m_FD_114543 | JGI IMG/M metagenome (GOLD analysis project Ga0172371, IMG submission 114543) | Freshwater microbial communities from Kabuno Bay, South-Kivu, Congo - kab_022012_12m | ecosystem: Environmental > Aquatic > Freshwater > Lake | place: Democratic Republic of the Congo: South-Kivu... | reverse complement strand
CCTGCCTCTTTTTCGTTTTTTGATTTATCAATCCCCGACTTAAGGCTTTTTATTTTTTCTTCCAAATACTTGTTCAAATAAGTCGTCCCCTGGCCCAAAGCTGTTTTTCCCAATTCCCTTATCTGCGAGCTGTTTTTGGCGTCATTGGCATAATGGGAACAAAAAACTTTAAAACCTGCTCTTTCAAAAATATTGCTTAAGGTCTGCCCCAAGAAAGCTCCCCGGCCGTGGCCGATATGCAGTTCTCCTGTAGGGTTGGCGCAAATGCATTCAATATCGACTTTCTTGCCTTTGCCGATATCCAGATTGCCGAACTTTTCTTTCTTTTTCAATATCTCTTCTGCCTGCTTCTGCAGGTATTTTTTTGAAATGAAAAAATTAATAAAACCTTTTTTAACTTCAACGCTCTCTAAAATATCCGATTTTATTTTGCCGGCTATTTCTTTCGGATCTTTTTTCAAAATCATGGCGATATTGCTGGAATAATCGCCAAAAGCAGGCTCAGTCGGCCTGTCTATTTTAATCTCTATATCTTTCTTGTAAAGCTGTTTTACCGCTTTTTGAAGCAGTTTTTTTATCTCGCTTCTAGCCGTCATATTAGTTATTTTAGCTTTAAAATACGCTTTTGTAAATCATTGACTTTTTTAGTTTAACATGTTGAAATTAGCTCAGAGCATGGATAAGTTGATGGTTCACCGCATGTCGCGTATTTCTCGCGATAAGCTCAATTTGCCGGTTTCAGGCCTTGAGGCGGGGAAGGTTCGAATCCTTCAAGCTAATATCCCTAAGAGAAAAACCTCGCTGCTACGGAAAAGAGACCTGCGCATACTAGTTGTCGCGGGAAATTCAGGAAAGTCCGCCTGGACGATGTTGTCAGGTAATGTGCACGCGCACATATCCGTCGAGCATAAAGAGAGTCATTCTGTCCCTTTGTTGCAAAGCTGGCAGAGCCTTAGGGAAATCCGTGCTTATGGGAGCATCTTTCATATACCAGAAGCTCCCTTTTTTATTTAAAAATTAAAGCTTTTAATGCTAAAATTAACTTATGGGAGTCTTATCTGAAAACAAAAAAGCGCATTTCAACTATGAAATCCTGGAAAAGATCGAGGCAGGCATTGCTTTAATCGGCCAGGAGGTAAAGTCCATAAAAACAGGCAGAATTAATCTGGCTGGCTCTTATGTTGGACTATCCAATAATGAACTTTTCCTGATCGGCGCCAATGTGCCTCCATACCAGCCGAAAAACTCTCCTCCGGATTACCTGCCGGAACGTCCGAGAAAGCTGCTTTTGAAAAAACAGGAGATCAATTACCTGATCGGCAAAATCAAGGAAAAAGGATTGACTTTAGTGCCATTAAGGATATATACTAAAAAAGCGAAGATAAAGATTGAATTCGGCATAGCCAGAGGGAAGAAAAAGGCTGATAAAAGAGATTCGATCAAAAAAAGAGCTCTTAATAAAGAAATAGAAAGAGAATTAAAAACACGGGGATGAAATGCTTCGATGAGAAGCGGACTGGAACAAGCAGGCTGAGTTGCCAGAACTCACAAAACTGGCAAAAAGGATAAGTGCCAACTTATTCAAACAACCTGCTCTTGCTTACGCATAGAGCCATTCGTTTTGCTGATTCTCGCTTGGCAAAAACGAGTGTCAAATTCAGCGAGATAGACAGCTTTTAAGAATCCGTAAAAGCTATTGAAAAATTATCGGATTCAGGGTATAGATATTTTGTCAGGCTTTGACTCTATATTCTTTTTAAAAACCTGACTAAGCCTGTAGAATTATTTCAGGAGAACTCCTCAGACGCGGGTCCAAATCCCGCCATCTCCACAAAAAAATAAATTGATAAAAAAAATACTAGCCAATAACAGAATAAGGTCCAGGGAGGTAAGGTTAATTGACGAGAACGAAAAACAGATAGGGGTTGTTTCCTTGGAAAAAGCCCTTGAAATGGCTCAAGAGCGTAATTTGGATTTAATCCAGGTTACGGAAAAAGTGGAACCGCCTGTCTGCCGGTTAGGAAACCTCGGAAAATACCTTTATCGAGAAGAAAAGAAAGAAAAATCTCTCCATAAACACAAGGAAGGAGATTTAAAGGGGATAAGGCTGACTTTCAATATTTCCCAGCACGATCTTGAAACCAGAGCCCGTCAGGCGGAAAAGTTTTTAAAACGAGGAGATATAGTCAGAATAGAACTGCCTTTAAGAGGAAGGCAAAAAGCGCTCCAAGGCTTTGCCCAAGAAAAAATAGAAAAATTCTTGTCTGTTTTGAACGAACTTATTCCTATAAAAAGAGAAAAAGAATTGAAAAGAGAGCCAAGGGGTTTTACCATGATAATTTCAAAATTATGAAAACAAGAAAATCAATCAAAAAAAGATTCAAAGTTACCAAGTCCGGCAAAATCCTGAGAAGGAAGACTCAGCTTAACCATTATTTGGCTAAAAAATCAGGGAAAAAAAGCAGAAAAAGCAGAAAATGGCAGGAACTTGCAAAAAGCGAAGTAAAACAAATTAAAAAGCTATTGGGAATATAAAACTATGCCTAGGGTTAAACGTGGAAAAACAGCCAACAAGCGCAGAAAAAACGTTTTAAAACAAACCAAAGGATTCCGCTGGGGAAGAAAATCAAAATATCGTCTGGCGAAAGACGCTCTTTATCATGCCCTGGAATATTCTTACCGCGACAGAAAAACAAAAAAAAGGGACTTCAGAAAGCTTTGGCAAAACAGCATTAACAGCGCCTGCCGAAAACAGGGAATTTCTTATTCCAGATTCATGGCCAGTCTGAAAAAAAACAAGATCGAACTCGACAGAAAAATTTTATCGGAATTAGTTCAAAATCATCCTCAAATTTTCGAAAAAATCGTAAAAGAAGCGAAATAGAAAAAAGGCCTGCTTAGTTTGAGCAGGCCTTTTTCTTTTGGCTAATTTTTGAAAGCGGATAATGTGCTTTGTCCAAATCTTTTTTTCTTTGATCAGTTTTTTAATTTCTTCCTTGCCAAGCCAGACTGTTTTTAGTTTATGTTCTTTTTCTGCGCCGTATAGCGGACAATGCTTTTCATCGACATCGGTATATATTTGGCAAACAGGACATTTTCTCCATCTTTCTTTAGCCATATTCCCTCCTTTTTTAAAATTGCTATCCTCCTGTTTTTTTATTAACACGACTTTCTTTCAAAGTAAACATTCTTGCTTTTCTAAGAATGTTTTTGGCATTCAGAAATTTCAATTTTCCATAAGCTTTTTCGAAAGAAAGCCATTTATATCCGGTATGCTCGTTGGAAATCTTTATTTTTTCTTTTTTGGTTTCGGCCAGGAAAAAAACTACGAATTTCAGAATCTTTTCGTTTTTGAAATTAAAGAAATATTTTATCTTTTCCTTAAATCCTTTGATCGGGTAAATATCAACCAGGCCTGTTTCTTCCTTTAATTCTCTTTTGGCTGCTATTATAGGCTTTTCTCCTTTTTCAATATGGCCTTTGGGAAAATCCCAGTACGGACTCTTGGCTCTGCTGCCTCTCGGATAATGCAAAATAAGATAAAAAATTCTATTTCCTGATTTTCTGAAAATAACAAAGCCAGCTGATTTTTCAGTTGCCATCTTTGAAATGCGATAATAATTTTATTAAAGGCTGGCTGTTTATGATATCGCTTTTTTCCGCCCAGCCTCTTCTTGCCTGGAAAACGCCAAATTCCATGAACTGCATGTGGTCCTTGTCATGAGAATCAGTATTGATTACCATTTTAACCCCTGCTTCTTTGGCCTTTTTAATGTTCTTATCGTTCAAATCCAGCCTTTCCGGCCAAGCATTGATTTCCAGAACGGTTTTGGTTTCCTTGGCTATTTTCAGAATCCTGTCAAAATCGATTAAGTATTCATCCCTCTTTTTCAGAATCCTGCCTGTTGGATGGGAAATAATATCAACATTGGGATTTTCCATGGCCCTGATTATTCTTTCCGTCATCTGAGACCTTTCCATCTTGAAAGCAGAATGAATCCCGGCGATGACAAAATCAAGCTTTTTCAAGGCCTCGTCTTTTATGTCTATGGAACCGTCGGACAATATATTGGCTTCACACCCCTGAAGAATCCTGAATTTTGAATTTTTGAACTTCAAATTAAGCCTGTCTATTTCTTTTCTTTGGCTGAATAATTGTTTTTCATTTAACCCGTGTTCTATCCTTAAAAACTTCGTGTGATCGGCAATGCCGACATAATCGTACCCTAATTCCTGGGCAGTTCTGGCCATTGATTCAACGGTATTGGCTCCTCCGCTCCAGATAGAATGACAGTGCAAGTCCCCTTTAATATCTTTCTGGCTGATGATTTTGGGCAGATTATTTTTTCCGGCCGCTTCTATTTCCCCCTGATTTTCCCTCAATTCCGGCTCTATCCAGGCAAGTCCCAAGGCCTTGTAAATGCCGTTTTCATACCAGCCGGCAATCATTTTCTTCCCCTTGTAAAGCCCGTATTCGTTCAGCTTCATTCCTTTTTCAATGGCAATTCTTCTTAAAACTATATTGTGTTCTTTTGACCCGGTAAAATACTGCAGAGCTGAGCCGAAAGATTTTTTCCCCACTACCCGTAAATCGACATCAAGGCCTTCTTCCAGTTTGATAGAAGACTTGGTTGCGCCTTTCCCCCAGACCTTGGTGATTCCTGGCAGTTTAACAAAAAAATCCATTACTTTTTTTGGATTTTTTGCAGTGATCAAAATATCAACGTCTCCAATCGTCTCCTTCTTTCTTCTGACAGAACCTGCTTCGCTTATCTGTTCCACTTCTTTCAACGATTTCAGTTTCTCCAAAATATCTTTGACTTTCGGCAATATTTCACCGAGCAAAAACCTCCCTTTTGACCTTTTTAGAAAAGCGATTCCTTCTAAAATGTTTTTCTCGGTCTTTTCTCCGAATCCTTCCAAGGAAGCGATCTTGTGAGATTTAGCTGCTTTTTCCAAATCTTTAACATTCCTTATCCCAAGTTTTTGATAAAGCAATTTTGCCCTTTTAGGCCCCATGCCCTCAATGGCAGTCATCCCTTCCAGGTCCAAAGGCAAACGCTTTTTAAACTGCTCGTAATACTGTATTTTTCCTGTTTTTAAATACTCTTCTATTTTTTCAGCAATGCTTTTGCCGACTCCAGGGATTTTTTCAAGCTCTTTCAATCCTCCCTGCCGATAAACGTCTTGAACATCTCTTTCCAGTCCGGCCAAAGCATCGGCTGCTTTTTGATAAGCGTACGGCTTGAAGTCTACCTGGTCCATTTCCAGATAATTAGCGATTTCGTAAAAGATTTTGGCCAATTCTTTGTTTTTCATCAATTAGAAAGGTTTTTCCGTTGGCGGAACCCGAGGAACAAAACCGTCTCTATGATAAAGGCGCTTGCGGATTAAAAACAAAAGAAAAGTGGCTGTTAATCCGAAAACGCTTACCAAAACGAAAAGAATTTTAAAGCCTAAAATAGTGGCCAGTATGCCTCCGAAAGCCGCTGCAAATCCGAAAGCGAAACCAACGGCCGTACTCTGAATGCTCCAGGAAAAAGCCTCCCATCCTTTATCAATATGCCTGGTAAAAATACCTGACCAAGTAGGAAAAACGCAAGCCATAGCCAACCCTCTTAAAGCCTCCAGTAAAAATATGTGCCAGAGTTCGCTAGCAAAGATATAAAACAATGGAATCAAATTAGCGACAAGCATGCCTGAAACCAACAGCTTGAAATCATCTTTCTCTCCCTTCACGATATCAAGATAATGGGCAATAAAAGGCTGGGCAATAGATTTAATAATCCAATAAGTGGCAGCAATCAAGCCGATAAAAGCCAAAGTACCGCCGTTAATCCTTTCGACGATAAAAATGGCGAAAATCGGGCTGACCAACCCCCAGCCGGATTGGAGAAAGAAATCCGAAACGATTAAAGTCCTAATTACTTTATTTATTCCTATCATCGTGTTTTAAAATTTTTTCAGTCTTTTTAAAAATGGTTTCATTAATCAAGAATACCCCTAAACGGAACAAAAGGAAAATGCCGAACAAGGCGACTATTAAATCAGCCCCTCTAATGATCATGGTAAAGGCAGTGGCTGTGGCCGCTTTTAAATTAAGACAGTTAAAGGCAAAAGTCTGGAGAGCTTCATGCGATCCCAAAGACGTGGGAATAGGAACCACCATTGCCAAATAATTAAAACCTAGAACGGATACCGAAGACAAAAAGCCGATATTGCTGCCCAAGAAAACAATTAAAATCCATGTTCTTGCAAGCATTAAGCCGGACCTCAAAATGTTTAGGGCGAAAACCTTCCACATATTTCTGTGTCTTGGCTTGAAAAAAGAAAATATTTCCTGCTCGATCTCCAAAAAATGATTATCCAAACCGTTATTCAAAAATCTGGCAAAAATCTTCGTTATGCTCTGCTTTTTAAAAGCTTTTACGTAAAAGTAGGAAATAGTGGCAATAAGAACCACGAAAACAATGCCGGAAAATATGAAAAGATTGAGAGGCGGAACCCCAATTTTAAAAAGGAAAAACAAAGCTCCAAACAGAACGATTATAAAATTAACCGTCCATTCCAAAATTCTGTCTAAAACAACAGAGGCTATGCTTTGGGGCCAGGGCACGGTTTCTCTTTTTTTCAGAATATAACCCTGGAATATCTCAGCCCCGACAATAATTATCGGCGCCAAAAGCCTGATGGAAAAAGTGGCAAGATAAATTCTCCAAATCTCGGCGAAAGATATTTTTTGCCCTTTTCCGTCTAAAATCGCTTTCCATTTCCAAGCGCCAAAAACAGCCATTAAAAAAGTGATAAAGATTATCGCCAGTCCCTGCCAGCCGGTAAAAACCATTAAAGAACTTTTGATTTCCTGCCAGCCGACCACCTTTGAAACCCAAATAAAAATAATGACGCCGCTTAAAAAAGAAAATAAGAAAAGCAATACTTTTTTCATACAAATTAGCGCAATTTATCACTGAGAAAACCGATAATTTTAGGACCGACCTCGGGCGATTCCCAATAATAAATATGGCCAGGAGCCTGAAAAGCCTTGGAAAAGGCAAGACCTCCTCCTTGGATATTGGCTTTTAGCCATTTAAAAGGGCTTTTAACGAGAGAAAAAAACAAGGAACTGATCCTGCCCGAAACCAAACTGTCTTTCCCGTCATTGTCAATCTGAATTATATTGTCTTTTTCAAGATTGTCTGCCCAGAAAGGAGTACCTATGGCAATCGCGTAAACCGATCCCTTGGCTTGTTCTGAAAGATTTTGGTAGGTTTTGGTGGCAAATGCTCCGCCAACAGACAATCCGGCAATAATGATTTTTTTGTCAGGAAAAGCTTTGCTGACAGCTTCTATTTTACTGACCAAATCAGCAGAAGAATTGTTAAAATTATTAAGTAAATTCCTGACAGCTGCCATTCTCCCTGAAAAATCATCCTTGACTCTGGCATAAGGAATAATCACCGTGCTGTACCCCCATTGCTCAAGATTCTGCTGCATATTTTCGACAATCGGAGCAATGTCTTCTGATTCTTCAAAAGGCGTGTATCCCCATCCTCCGGAATTAAAAACAATGACAATATCTTTATTGTTTATCGTGGCCATAATATCCTGAATCTGCAGATTGTCGGGAACGGATTTCGGCCCGAAAAGCAGAAAACAGCCGACTAGTATTGCAAATACATATAGAAATTTTTTCATTTCTTTTTGTTTATTTTTTTCTCCAAAACCTTGATGAATTTCAGTAGCAAAGGATCGTCCACCAGCTCTTCTATCTGAATCCACCACGGCTCAATCTTGAATTTTTTTCCTTCTTTCCAGTATTCAAAAGCCTGCAGCAAATTTTCCACCCTGTCCAGCTGGCGGACGAATCTTCCTTCTTGAGTTGAACCGTTTTCATATTCGTTCCACAGGCCCATTATTTCCTTTTTCAGCTTTTTGGGCAGACTGGAAGTAATTTTTTTTAAAGCCTTATTTTCTTTTTTATATTTATTCAAAAAGAATTTTTCCTTTTCTTTTTTGGACAATCTCGGCCATTCATTAAAAAACTCCCTTTTTCTTTTGCCAGACGGGATATTGTCAAAAGGAGTAGTGTCTCCTGCGTAAACTTCGCAGAGATCATGGATTAACGACATTTTAAGAGCCTTATTGACGTTAATCTTTTTCTGGTAGCATAAAATCCAGGCCATCAGGGTCATTCTGAAAGTATGGGCAGCTATTGTTTCCGGATTGTTTATTTTTCTCAAAACCCAGCCCATTCTGGGCATTGTTTTCAATTTTCCGACTTCAATCAAAAAATTGAGCTCATTTTTCATACTTCTTCAATTTATCACATTCTAACCAAATAAAAAAGAGGCTTAAAAACCTCAAAAAACCCTAAAACAAGCCGAGTTTTTCTAGCTAATGCTGTATTTTACCTTCTTGATTTTGTAGGTTGTCTGGACCGGTGAAGAAACAACTACTGCTTCTCCTGCTTTGTGTCCCATAAGAGCCCTGCCTACGGGGGATTCATTGGAAATCTTGCCGGCCGAAGGATTGGCTTCCAGAGAACCGACCAAAGTAAATTCATCTGCCTGGCCGCCGACTTCAACAAAAATAGTAGCTCCCAAATCAATGACGCTCTGCTTTTCCCCGCGAGGAAACCTGATTAAAACAGCGTTCTTTATAACGTTATCGAGCTCGGTTATTCTTGAATCCAAAAAATTGATGTCTTCCTGAAAAGCAAGATATTCGGGATTCAAATCTTCTGAATGCAAAATTTTAGGAGATTCTCCCTTGGTTTTTGCCAGCTTCAATTCTTTCAGGTTCTTATACTCGTTTTTTATCCTTTCCAGCCCTTCTTTGGTTAAATAAAATTTTTTTTCTTCTGTCATGTTTTATAAAACCCCTTCTTTTCTGGAGGGGTGTTGTTTTAAGTTAAGTTTTTTGTTAATAAACCCCTCTCAGCAGTTAATTTTTCCAAAAGGCAAAACCATGGCGGTTAAGACCTTTTTTGAAATTGACCAAACTGTATAGGGTTTTCTTATCATGTTTTTTAATGCTGTCATTCTTAATTATAGCCAAGTAATGATTCTTGTCAAGCTTATTCTAGTGTCCCACCTGTCCTACTTAAAACAATGTTTTTTGATTTTTTGAAGACCTTTTCTTGTTTTCGCCAAAGACTCTGATTTTGCCGAAAACTCCGTCATACCCAGGCTCTTTTATCACATTGCCATCCCTTACCCTTATTATGCCTTCGGCAATCTCAGGGAGAACAGCTGATTTCAGTTTTTCCAAGGGAATATTAAGCAAAATTTCGAATTCCGAACCGAAAGATTCAATCAGGCTTTCATATGTTCTTCCAACTTCCTTGCAGACCGTTGTCATTCCCAGAACATCAGCGATAATTTCTTCCAAAGGAACCAAGCTTTTAAAAGGAATAAAATCATTTGGCCTGAAACCTTCTTCTTTGTCAGAAAGCTCTTCTGCTCTGTTTAAAACTCCGACTGTCAAAGGCTTTCCGCAAACAGGGCAAATGTTATTGTATTTTTTGGTTTCTTGGGGAGATAATACGACCTGACAATTCCTGTGCCCGTCAAAATGGTATTTGCCTTCTTCCGGAAAAAACTCAATAGTGTATAAAAATTTGCTTTTGTCCTTTGATTTAATCGCTTCAATGATTGACCGATAGTTCAGCTCTGTATCGAAAACATTAGCTTCCCTGCCAAGCTTTTTCGGGCTATGGGCATCGCTGTTCGAAATGAGGACCAATTCTCTGCCGGCTTTCATCCGCCAAAGCATGTCAGGAGAAGCGCTCAGGCCGGTTTCCATGGCATAGATGTATTTTGAAAATTCGTCAAAACATTCTTCTATCGAGTCAAACCCTGATTTCGAACCGAAAATGGCAAACCAAGGGGTCATGCAATGAGCCGGTATAACCATGCAATCGTTGGATGCGTCTAAAACAATCTTGGCCAATTCTTTGGCATCCAAACCGAGAATCGGCCTACCGTCTGATTTTATATTGCCGATCCAGCCCAGCTGAACATTTATTTTCTCGACTGCTTCAAAAGAAGGGGCAAAAAGCAGAATATGAATTTTTCTGACTCTTCCTTTTTTAGTGTAAATACAGCTTATTTCATTGGTCAAAATGAAACGAGTGCCCTGGTCCTGCTTTTTGATTTTAAAAAGCCCGGGCTCTGCGGGCTCCAATTTTTCTTTTAAATGTTTGAGCCATTCAGGATGGCTGAAGTCCCCGGTTCCTAAGACCTTAATGCCTTTTATCCTTGCCCATTTATCAAGGCTGTCCAAATCCATGTCCCTGGAAGTGGCTCTGGAATACTTGCTGTGAATATGAAAATCAGCTATAAACTTCATCTCAATAAAGCTGCCTGAAAAGGCATTGAAAAATTAAACGGAAAAATAGATTTTATCGGCTTACAGCCTGAAGACCTTGTATCCTTCGTGAACCTTCTGAGGAACTTTAACTCCTACTGACTTTCCTCTGGAAGCTTCCCTAACTCTTTCATGATCCATTTCCATGGAATCAACTTTCATTTCAAAATCAGTATCTCCACCGATTATCCTAATAGTGTCTCCTGTTCTCAGTTTGTCGGAAACCTCAATCACAGCCACGCCAAGGTGGTCAAAAAAATGAGAGATTCTGCCTATTAATTTTCCTTCTTTTTCACTTGCCATATTTTTAAAATATATTAGCTGCGACCTTTATTTTGAACGCTTCAAATTTATTTTCTTTTCTTTTTTAATCAGCTCTATTACTTCTAAAACCAGTTTTTTCGGGTCTTCGTCATACGTTATCTTGGAAACTTTTCTGTGAGGGCCGGTAATAATCGATCTTATCTTGTCAGCCGTGCCGCCTGTCCCCTCTAAAATTCCTATTGGCTTTTGGATTTCAAAAGCAGTGGCAAATTCGTGCATCGTGCCCATCCTGCCGCAAATGATGATGACTCCGTCCGCTGATTTCGTCATTAAGGTATCCCTGCCGACATAATCAGCTCCGGTATAAATCATAACGTCGAAAGGCTCTAACGGAAGCTTGTAGGTTTTCAAATGGGCAAGTTCTGAGGTGGCCGGAGAAAAACCGACATTAAATCCGCCTGCTTTTTTGCATCCCATGGCAGCATAATAAGGAACGCCAGTGGTCGCTCCGGTAACAAGTATGCAGCCTCTTTTGGCTATTTCCTCCCCAACCTGTTCTGATAATTTCTTGATATTCCTGCAGCAATGGCTGGTCCTGGCTGCCCCGGAAACAACGATTTTGTAATTCATATTTTTATTTTAGCATAACTTTTTAAATTAAAAAATCCTAGCTGAAGCCGGATTCTTTAATAAGGGGGAATAGCTCTTGAAGAACTCGATTAATTACTTAAGTCTAATTGGACATTGTTAGGCAGCTGCTGGCATCTCCTTCCTCAAAAACTATTTGTCCTTTTGGGCAAAAAACCCGCACCCCCTCAATCTCAAATTAAATTAAGAATTGGTATTTGTCAAGATTTTAACGAAAAATTATCTGCTTGATATTTTTAGTGCCCTTGGCAGGAATTGAACCTGCATTTTAAGTTCCGGAAACTCATGTTCTGTCCGTTAAACTACAAGGGCTTTTTGGCGATTATATAAAGATTTGAACGGCTTTTGTCTTTACTTTGAACAATTCCTTTGCTGATTATTTCAAACCCGATCTTGCGTACCAGTTTATTCAGCTCCCTGCTAGTAAAAAAATGATAATATCTGTTTGTTTTATCGGCCCAAGAAACAAAAACATCCTTGAAATCCAATTTTGACCCGCTGAACAATTTTAAAAGAAACTTTTTAAAAATAGAAAAAGCATTCTTTAGCCTCCAAATATCCCAGACAATCAGCAACAATACTCCTTTTGGCTTTAAAACTCTTTTTAACTCTAACAATGCTTTTTCCCTGAGTTCAACAGAAGGAATTGTATGCAAAACAGCTATTGAAAATACTTTGTCGAAATTATTGTCTGGAAATGGTAAATTTAAAGTATCGGCATTTAAAAACTTATCGTCAGGATATTTCTTCTTGGCCAATTCGACCAATTTGTTAGAAAAATCAATCCCGATATAATCAATTTTTTTGTCTTTTAACAGATCCAAAAGCCTTCCATTGCCGCAACCAGCATCCAAAACCCTGTCTCCATCCTGAACACAATCTTTAAACATATCCAGCTCAGCCCAAATATTCTTCCTGGTTCTTGAAAAATCTTCGGCAATCAAGTTATAGTCTTCTTTGGTCTTATTTAATAAATATTGAGCGTATTCTTTGTCCATGGAACCAAACGAATTAATAATAAAAGAAATTCTTAAAAGCCGGATAAAAACTCGGGATTCTTTGGCTAAAATAAAGAGAAAGACAGCCAAAAAACATAAAATCTCCTGCCCGAACAATATCTCTTTATTAAAGACTTACCATGAATTAATCAAAAAGAAAAAGATTGAAAAATCTTCTCTTTTGGAGCTCTTGTTGATAACCAGGCCTGTCCGTTCCCTTTCAGGCATAGTTAATATTTCGGTCTTAACCAAGCCGTATGCTTGCCCGGGAGAATGTATTTATTGCCCAAAAGAAAAAAATATTCCCAAAAGCTATGTTTCCGGAGAGCCAGCCGTAGAACGAGCCAAAAAGCTGAACTACGATCCGTATAAGCAAACAAAACTGAGAATTGAAATGCTTGAGTACGAAGGCCATCCGACAGACAAAATAGAACTGAGAATCGTTGGCGGCACCTGGTCTTTTTACAAAAAAGAATACCAGGAATGGTTTGCAAAACGATGTTTTGACGCCTGCAACGGTAAAAACAGCAAAACCTTAAAGGAATCTCAAAAAATAAACGAAAAAGCAAGACATAGAATGGTCGGCTTATCAATCGAAACAAGACCTGATTTTATAAATGAAAAAGAAATAAAACATTTAAGAGAATTGGGAATGACTATGGTCGAACTCGGAGTCCAATCTCTTTACGATGATGTTCTCAAAAAAAACAAAAGAGGTCATACGATAGAACAAACGATAAAATCAACAAAGCTTTTAAAAGACGCTGGCTTTAAAGTTCTTTATCAGATGATGCCCAATCTTCCGGGCTCAAACATAAAAAAAGACGAAAACATGTTCAAAGAACTATTTACTAACCAAGATTTCCAACCAGATCTCCTAAAAATCTATCCTTGCGCCTTATTAAAAGAAGCTCCGATATACAAACTCTGGAAGAATAAACAATACAAGCCCTACACGGAAAAACAATTAATAAGCCTGATAAAGGCGATAAAGCAGCACATACCCGCATATGTCAGAATCCAGAGAATAAGCAGAGATATTCCTTCTTCAAAGATTATTGCCGGCCCTGCTAAAATATCCAATATCCGCCAAATCCTGAAAAACCAAAACTTAAAATGCAAATGCATAAGATGCAGGGAAATAAGAACCAATTACAATCAGAAAGAAAAACCACAATTAATAAGAAAAGATTATAAAGCCTCTGGCGGCAAGGAAATATTTTTAAGCTTTGAAACAAAAACAAAGCTTTATAGTTTGCTCCGCTTGAGAAAAACATCAAATAATCAGGCGATTATCAGGGAAATACACACTTTCGGCCAGCAACTGCCGTTAAACGAACGCCAAAACACTCTTTCTCCTCAACACCAAGGATTGGGAAAAAAACTGGTAAAAGAAACTGAAAAGATAACGAAAAAAGAATTCAAGCTAAAAAAAATCAGCGTTATAAGCGCTATCGGAACAAGAAACTATTTCGGAAAATTAGGATACAAGCTGGAAAACACTTATATGGTCAAAACTTTCTGATCTTTTCGGCTTTCTTTGCGCTCATACAAATGAACCTACTTGGTGTCCGATAAGCCAGCTTCCCTTTTTTTGCTTTTTTTGACGAATAGTTTTTCATTTTTCTCAAAGTTTTTATACAGCTCGGAAAATATTTTTTCCTGTTCTTCCTTGTTGGAAAACTCCCTGCGAATACGGGCTTTTTCAAAACGTATATGCTTGCGGACTGATTTTGGCAGTTTTTCCATGATTATTTCTTTTTAGAGATTAAGCGTTCGAACTCCTCCCTGACTATCTGCCTGTCGTCCCAAGGAGCCTTCTCCCCATTAGCCAAGCACATCCAAGGCTCGCAGCCTTTGCCAGTAATCACAACCGTATCTCCTTCCTCAGCCAGCTTTAAGGCTTTTTTAATCGCTTCCTTCCTGTCTAAAATCTTGAAAACTTTTACTTTTCTTTTTTTTGATTTTAAGGTTGAGATGCCGAAAAAAACTTCTTCCAGAATCTTTTCCGGATCTTCGTCATACGGATCTTCGTTGGACAAAATAATATGGCTGCAATATGCAGCAGCAATTTCCCCCATTTTCGGCCTTTTCCATTTGTCCCTGCCTCCGCCGGCCGAACCCAGCAAACCAATCAATCTCTTTCCTTTTAACGACTGATAAACTTGCTCCAAAGCGTCTGGCGTATGCGCATAATCAACAATCACTTTAAAGGGCTCTTTGATAACGATTTCCATTCTGCCCGGTATTTGCTCAACCTTTTCCAGGGTTGCCTTACATGAAGGAAGATTGATTCCTTCTGAAATTCCGAGACAAAGAGAGGCTAAAGCATTATAAATATTAAAATCACCCAATAGCTTCAATTTGATGCCGATGTCTTTAATCTCCTTTATAACCTTTAAATCTTTGTCGAAAATTCTTATTTCCTGCTTTTTATTTTTAAGGCAGTAAAGGTATTTCTTTTCCGATGGAAACTGCAAAAAGTGTTCTGCGTTTTTGTCGTCCGCATTAATGATATGTATTTTGTCAGTAGCTTTGAAAAGCTTTAATTTTGCCTTTCTGTAATTTTCAAAACTGCCATGTCTTTCAATGTGCTCGGGCGCCAGATTGGTGAAAATAACTGTTTTAAAATCAATAAACCTGTGTCGATGCTGCAGAATTCCCTCCGAGGTCACTTCTAAAATCGCATACTGACAATTGTTATCCAAGGCTTCCCTTAAAAATTTCTGGATATGGAAACGACCAGGCATGGTCATTTTCAGCATATTAGGCCTTTCTTTCAGCCCTATCTTGAATCTGGCAGAGGAAAGAGAAGCTGTTTTAAAACCGGCTTCCTGGAAAATGCGATGGCAGAAATCAACGACTGTTGATTTACCTTTGGTGCCGGTTACTCCGATAATAATCATCTTTTCGCCCGGAAATCGGTAAAAAAGAGCGCCAAAAAAAGCCAGCAGAAAGTGATACCAGCCAATTAAAAAAGAAGGGATGAACTTTTTGATAAATTCCTTCATAAGATTATCCTTTTCATATTCTAGACAAATTATCCTAAAAATGAAAGGGTAAAAATTAACTCCAAAAACAACAACTTGAAACCAGGCTGGATTTGATATAAAAATAATAGACATGTTCAAAATCGTCTCAAAATTCAAGCCGACCGGGAGCCAGCCGGAAGCAATAAAAAAACTGGTTCAAAATCTAAAAGCCGATAAAAAACACCAGGTGCTTTTGGGAGTGACGGGCTCCGGGAAAACATTTACTATGGCCAAAGTGATTGAAAAAATCCAGAAACCGGTCCTGATTGTCTCCCATAACAAAACTTTGGCTGCCCAGCTGTATCAGGAATT
>Ga0172371_10007425_pt1 | contig 15622 bp, 11 predicted proteins | sample Lak12m_FD_114543 | JGI IMG/M metagenome (GOLD analysis project Ga0172371, IMG submission 114543) | Freshwater microbial communities from Kabuno Bay, South-Kivu, Congo - kab_022012_12m | ecosystem: Environmental > Aquatic > Freshwater > Lake | place: Democratic Republic of the Congo: South-Kivu... | reverse complement strand
TTTGCGATTTCCATCTTTACTAAAATCTACTAAAGTAGAATAATTTCAGCTGTTATTATCGAATAATTGAATGTTGAATGTCCGCAGATTTGACTATCCACAGATAAAATTGCCCCACTTCACAGGTACGACTTTGCGCCGACGAAGGTACGGCGGAAGTAGTCCCCGCCCAGGGTGTCGATCCGTATTTTCTTTCCCCGGCCTGGGGCGTGGATGAACTGGTCATCACCTATATAGATGCCAACATGCGATATCTTGTCCCCTCCCCCGGCGAAAAAAATCAGATCCCCCTTTTGCACCGAAGAAACATCCACGGAATTTCCTGACGCAAACTGCTGGCGGGAGTTCCGCGGCAACACAATGCCGTTGAGTTGATAAACGGCCATCGTCAGTCCGCTGCAATCAAACCCCTTCTCCGCCGATTCGCCACCCCAGAGATAGCGAACCCCCAGAAAGCTCCGGGCGGTTTTGACCAGTTCCTCCCGGAAATAGGCGTCGCCCAGCTTATCCCTCCGGGAAACAGCGTATTGCTCGGGGCCTACTATGTAAAACTCTTCTATCGCCCCTTTTTGTCTTAGTTGCTCAGCACGTTCGCGGGCCTCCTGCCTTGTCGCAAAATTGCCGAAACGAACCTTATAGAGACCCTCGCGGGCGACAAAATAGGTTGAATCGAGTCCGCTATCCTTAAGTCGGCGGGTAAAGGCCGCGGCGTTCTCGGCGCCGGCGAAAGCCCCTGCCTGAATCGTGTACCCCAGGCGCGGCAGCTCTTTCTTCTCAATGGCCTTCTGCGGCTGTGGTCGGATATCGCGGACAGCCGGAACGCTGCACCCCGCCATTGTCAGTGCGCACGCCAGTACCAGGCCGCAAAATATCCTCCCTTTCATATCGGAACGTGCTTTCGGAAAACTGGATTGTGAACATGAAACTCCACCTACCCGCTTTTGCGGGAAGGACAATCCCGGACTTTTGCAATTGGCTCCAAGCATAATCAGTGGTTTGAAAAACAGTTCGTTCAGACTGGGGACAGTTACAACCGGAGTTGGCCGGACCAAGGGGCTATCCGGCCATTTAACCAAGTTCTTCGCCACTCCTCCAGCGTCCGCGCACCAATGCCCGCGCCCCCTCGGCATCCGTAATCTCGCCGGCGAGCTGCGCCTCTTCGACGGCAAGGAGCATCTCCTTGAAAGCCGGTCCGGGAGGAAAACCCATTTCTATCAAATCCCTGCCGGTAACAAGCGGCGCCGGCCGGAGTTCCTCGGCAGGATACTCCTTCATTTTTTGCAGGCAGAACTCATAATAATCAAGCATCCCGTGACTTCCCAGACAATCGAGGCGGTGCAGTTCGAGATGCAGGTCAAAATCGGGCATCCTCAGGAAGCGCTTCAGGCGGGCCGGCCGCATCCGGGAGACGTTCATGAACATCATATGTTCCCGAACAAGGGCAAGGATTGCCTCCTTATCCTGATTGGGAAAACGGAGCCTGGCGAGAATTTCCCGCGCTGCTGCCACCCCTTTTTCATCGTGACCGTAAAAATGGACCCCGCGTTCGTCCTGAAAACGCGTCAGGGGCTTGCCCACGTCGTGGAGCAAAACACCCCATGCAAGGCGCAAATCGGCCTTTCCCCCGGGCCGCGGTAAATACGCAAGCATCCGCATGGTATGCTCCCAGACATCCCCCTCCGGATGAAAGGCAGGGGGCTGCGACACCCCTCTCAACGCCTCAATTTCCGGCAATATTTCTTTCAGCAGGCCCGAATCACACAGAAGTTCCATCCCCCTTCTCGCCCCGCCACCGACAAGGATAGCGGTTAGTTCAGCGGAGATCCGCTCGGCGCTGATGCATTTGATGGCCGCTGCGTTTTTCGATATGGCGGCAAACGTTTCAGGATCTACCTGGAAATTGAGATTTGCCGCAAAGCGGATCGCCCGTAGCATCCGCAGGCGATCCTCGCCAAAACGACTCTCGGGAGAGCCGATTGTGCTGACGAGCTGTCTTTCCATGTCGCGACGGCCATCGACATAATCGATTATCTCTCTCGTCTGCGGATCCATCAAAAGACCGTTGATCGTGAAGTCCCTTCTATACACGTCTTCCCTTGCGGTGGAGAAGGAAACACGGGAGGGGCGGCGGCCGTCGTCATAGCCTGCTTCCGTGCGAAAGGTTGCCACTTCGTAGGTTCTATCCTTTTCGACAACCAGCATGATGCCAAAGCTCTCACCCACGGGAATTGTCCTGGAAAATATTTTCCGCACATCCCCGGGACGCGCGGAGGTGACAATATCATAGTCCCCGGGTTGCTCGCCGCGGATAAAATCCCGAACACAGCCTCCGACAAAATAGGCCTCCCAGCCGGCATCCTTCAGGCGGCGGACAATCTCGGCGGCAGCCTCAAAATCAGCAGTGGCGATATCTTCTTGCAATTTGACCGGGTTCCTTTACTTTTGCTGCCCTCAAAGGTGATCATCGGGACATCCACGGCATCCGTTTTGAGGAAATTTCGCCTTTTTCTTACGCCTTTTTCCAGCATTTTCTCAATAGAAAATGGATAAGGGCGGTAAAAACAATGGTTGTCAACGTAGCCCCGACCGGCAGCTCGCCTGCCTTTATCATGTAATAGAAGGCAATGCCAATGACAAGGGAGACCCCTGCCACAAGATCGGCTCTTCGCTCGCGGTTGTCATGCTTAACCACAAAGTAATCGACCAGCAGTATGGCAATCAGCGGCGAAAAAATTGAGCCCAGCAGATAGAGAAAATCGGTATAAAGGGACAGCGGAAAGATAAGGGCGACCATCGTACCCACTATGGCAAAGAGAAGCGCCGCCAGCCGGTCGTTGATTTTGGGAAAGATATTGATGAGCGATATCCCAGCGGAATAGACATCCAGAAAGGTCGTTGTCACTGTGGAAAGCCCAACCACCGCCAAGGCCGTCAACCCGAGGTTCGCGACGAGCATGGTCTTCGTCGGATCCGGCGAGTCAAAAAGCAGCGCACCGGCCATGCCGATGAAATACATCCAGCAGCTCCCAATGAAATAACCGAGAAACGGGGCAAACAGCGCCCCCTTTTTTGTCTTGGCCAGCGACGTATAATCGGAAATTAGTGGAAACCAGCTAAGGGGCATGATTATCGAGAGTTCAAAGCCAACCCCGAAGGCCCCCTTCCCCTTTGCCACCCCCGCCACCCCGGCCGGACTGGTGAAAATTACCACACTCATCACGATCGTCAAAACAAGGAGCAGCCCGGCAGCCACGGTATTGATCACTCTAAAGCCCCGGACACCCCAGAATACCCAGAGCCCGACAAGGGACCCGATTACTGACGACATGACAACCGGATGGTCGAAATGCCAGAGGGAAACCGCAATACTGTTCATCGCTGACCCGCCTTCGATGATCATGATCGCCGTCCAGCCGACAAGCTGAAGGATATTGATTGCCGAAATCAGGTAGGATCCCTGCTTCCCGAACGAAATCCTTGTGGAGGCAATCGCCGGAATTCGCTCACGGAAGCCGATCAGTCCCGCCAACGCCAGAAGCGCGGTCCCGACAAGGTGGCCAAGGAGTATCGCCATAATGCCCCTCTTCCACCCCAGCTCCACAAGATATCCCCCCGTCAGCATCTCGGCGACGGAAACAGCCGCTCCGAACCAGAGAAAAAAAAGGCTTACTCCTGTAATACCGCTTTTATCTTTCATGGCTTACCCTCTTTCGTTGCAATTCTCCAATCCTCTGGCGGCCTTGCATCGCCTTTTGCGAAAAGCGGCGCCAGATGGTTGGTCGGCCCATGCCCCCTGCCTATCCGCCAGGCATGCCGAATCGCCTCTGATATATAGCGCTTTGCCTCTCCCACAGCGGACGGCACATCCATCCCGCAGGCCAGACAGGCAGCTATTGCCGCCGAAAAGGTGCAGCCAGTGCCGTGGGTATCACTGGTGGCAAGGCGAGGAGACGAGAAGATTCTGAAACCTGTCGCGTCACAAAGCAGATCCGTCGCCTCGCCATCCAGGTGTCCACCTTTCACCACCACATGCCTCGGCCCCAGCTTTCTGATGATCCGCGCCGCTTTCTTCATGTCGGAGAGATTGTTGATTTCAATGCCGGTAAGAACCTCCGCCTCCGGGATATTCGGGGTAAGAACCAGGGCAAGCGGAAGCAGTTCAGCAACGAGCGTTGCCATCGCCTCCTCACGGATCAAGGCCGCCCCTCCTTTGGCGACCATGACGGGATCGATTACAATCTTTTCTATCCGGTACTGCCGTATCTTTGCGGCCACAGTGCAAATTATCCCGGAAGTGGACAACATTCCGGTTTTTGCCGCATCGATCCCAATATCGGTTGCCACCGCGTCGAACTGGGCGGCGACAAATTCCGGCGACACTTCGTGAATCGCAGTAACACCCAGGGTATTCTGGGCGGTAAGGGCGGTTACAACACTCATCCCGAATCCCCCCAGCACCGTAATCGTCTTTAAATCCGCCTGAATGCCCGCTCCGCCCCCAGAATCGGAACCGGCGATCGTCAATACCCTTTTCGGCTTATTGCCATTAAGCTGCGTTTTCATTTCCTCTCCTCGTCCGGGAACACATCCGGACAAAAGTAGCGGATTGCCAAAAGTAATCCCGAACCGATCTCAACTATCCCTCTGTTTTCCACAAGCCGGTTGCTGACTCCGTAAGGATGACCGACCTCCATTTCCCTGCCTTGCAGCGGATATTCAAACCCTTCCAGCGCAATCCCGGTCGCCTTTTGCGTGAAGGGCAACAGGGAAACGGTCTGCCCTTTCTCTCCTTCAATAACCGTATTGCGATCGATCATAAAAATCTCGCACCAACGATCGATCAGTTTGACCGGAACTCCCCGTTCGAGCCCCCGGGCAAGAAGCGAAATATTCGCCAGCGTATGGTCGAGTCTCTTCCCCATCCCTCCCCAAATCCACACCTCGCGGGGTTCGAGGGCAAGGGCTTCCTGAAGGGCCAGTTCTGTATCCGTTTCGTCCTTGACCGGCAAATGCAGCGCAACGCGGCAGCCTGATTCCCGATAACGGCGAAGGCTTCCGGAATCTATGGAGTCCATGTCGCCGACGACAAGATCAGGGGTAACCCCAATCGCTTCGAGATGGCGGGCCCCTCCATCGGCGCAAATGATCGCCTGCGGCAACACCTCCGCAAGCTTCTGCCGGAAAAATTCTCCCCCGCCCAGCTCCCCGCCGGCCACGACAAAAACAATGCCCTTTGCCAACATAATGCCTTCCCTTCGAAAAACAAAAAACCGTACCCTGACTGGGTACGGCCCTGAAACGCTAAAACAGGAAAATGACCGACACTCCCTACGCTGGCATTACCCAGATCAGGTTCAACGGGTATTATCTCAGCCTTGTCCAGGCACCCCTTGCTTCAATAGTTCCCTCCCTACTGTAAAAATCCATCTTTCGCAAACATTTTTTTCACAAGACAAAACGTCAACAAAAAATCAGGAGGAAGGGATGGACAGTATGTTGATTTTCGTCCCCTCTTACTTCCTTTTTACAACAAACATCGTTAGGTCGTCAGCAAACCTGCCTCTGCTGAAATCGGCCACCTTGGCAAATATCCTTTCCACAATATATCCCCTTTCTTGTCCGAAGGCTGGTAAAAGGTCCCCACGTCAATGCCAGGAAAGCTCAACCCGTGGGACAATCTGAAGAGGGCTTACGACTTTTTCTCACGGGAGTCACCACCTTGGGCGAGCTGCAAAATCTTCCCAAAGGCGATTATAAAGTGAAACCTCCCAAACAAATCCTTCTGGATTCCGCAATGTATTGAAATTTTTCGATAGCAACCATTTTTCTCTCAGAAACCAAACAACCGGCGGGTGTTGAGCTCTGTCGCCGCTGCCACTTCCTCAAGCGCAATGCCCCTGATTTCCGCAATCCGCCGGGCCGTCTCAACCACGAAAGCGGGTTCGTTGCGCCTTCCCCTCCAAGGTTGAGGGGCGAGATACGGGGAGTCCGTTTCAATCAGCATCGCATCCAACGGTATCACCAAAGAAACCATCCGCAGCAGTTCTGATTTTTTATAAGTAACCGGACCGGCGATGGAAATGTGGAATCCCAGATCTATGCAGCGTTTGGCCATCTTCAAATCTCCGGAGAAGCAGTGCAACACACCCCGCAGACGCCCCCTTCGGTGCGCCAGAAATTCGAGCGTTTCTTCGTGAGCCTCTCGGTCGTGAATAATAACCGGCATGCCAAGTTCAATGGCCAGATCGAGCTGCTCTGCAAAATGCTGAAATTGCAGCCCCCTGGGAGAGTGATTATGGTAAAAATCCAACCCGATCTCCCCGATCGCCACGACTTTATCCCGCCCGGCAAGAACCCGCAAAGAGCCATAGGAGGACATGGCGTCAATTTCCTTCACCTCATGGGGATGAATCCCGACCGCCGCATAAATGAGATCGTAATTGTCGGCGATTTCCACCGCCTTTACGCTGTCGGGGACACTCGTTCCCACTGCAATCGCCGCGGCAAGGCCCGCCGCTCCGGCCCTTTCGATAACCTCTTTCCGGTCGTCGTTGAATTCATCCATCTCCAGATGCGCGTGGCTGTCGATCATGTTTTTACTCCTCCGTTCGCTGCGTCAATTTTAATATGTCTTTCTCCTCCAGAGCAATACCGCTTGTCAAGGAATGATGGCGAGAAAGGGTTTTTATGTTATTTTTCACAGGTGTCTGCTATTGTAAAAAAGAAAATCATGGGCTATGCTTCGCGGCGCGTACACCAAGAATGATGCGCCTTGGGAACTTGCGGAACAAAAAATCCGCTCGTGATATGGAGTTCAGAGCTACATCAAGGTTATCGGGGATAAAGTTACTCCCGTGTTTTTCGGTCTGTTATTGAATCACTTCCGGGCATGGAAAATGAGTAATTTTTAAATATATTACAGTACCTGCCCCTTAAACTTAAAGGCGATCATTATGGAAAAAATGCCTTCTTTTTCTCTTGAAAACAGAAATCTTCGCTACCGCCTCACCCTTATTTTTTCCTTCTTCTTTTTTGCCCCTTTCCTCGGGCTTTTATACTTCGGGCTGAAATATGATCTTGTCAAGGACGCCCTCCTCCCTCCCTTTATTGTTCTGCTTTTGTTGTCTTTACTCATCGGCTATGTCCTCATTCGCCGCGTTTTCGACCGCATCAGCGGCATTTACCGACAGACGGGGGCCTTGACAAAAGAAATCGACGGTTCCGATCACAATTCCTTTAATAATGAATTGAGTGGAATCCTCGACTCCTTTCAGGTTGTCAATAAGGAACTGAAAAACAGTTTTGGAACAATAGAAAAAAGGGCCATTCAGCTCTCCACTCTGAAAGAACTTTCCGATCTCTGTTACATCACCTTTGACAGCAATGACCTGTTTTCGATCACCCTGGAAATGGCCATGAAGCTCACAAAAGCCGACATCGGTTCCGTTTTGCTGCTCGAAGGCAAAGAGCGCGACACGCTTGTCGTACGGGCCACTTACGGCCTGGAAGATATTATCCATCCCGGCGACCGGATGGATTTTGCGACGAGCATTGCCAAATACGCCGTGATCAACAAATCACCGCTGCTCATTGACGACATCGAAAAGGACAAGCGTTTCGGCAGGGAAAACCGCCCCCAATACGCGACGAAATCGTTTCTCTGCATGCCGCTCAAGGGCATGCAGGAGGTCTTTGGAGTCCTCACCCTCTCCCGCCGCGAAGAAAACATACCCTTTAGCGTCGATGATGTCGAAGCCTTGACCCCCCTTATCAGCAATGCCGCCATCACCCATGATAACCTCCATCTCAGAAGGCATTATCACGAAAGCGTGCAGCAACTGGAGACTTACTCAGACATTTTAAAAACTCTCGGCTCCAGTCTGCATAATGGGGAACTGCTGCAGGCCATTTTGGACAGAATGCAGAAGGGCGTACCCTTTGATATCGCGGCAATATTCGAAATACCAAAGGGAAATACCGAACAGGCAACGTTTCTGAATATCCTCTCCACGGTTCCGACGGGACTGCTTGCAAACTCGCGATACGATTTCAGCGGATCATCGATTGAGATTTCCCTGAAAAACGGGAATATCCTCTTTATAAAAGACACCCTGGGACTGCAACACCCGCTCGACAAGAATATTTTCAGCGATCATTCCGTGCAGGAAGCCGTCCTGGCGCCGTTGAAAATCGGAGGAAAGGTATCAGGGATGGCCGTTTTCGGCTCTTTTGCTTCCGACATTATCGGCAAGCATGAAAAGGAGATTGGCGATATAGCCTCACTTCTTTCCATTGCAATCGAAAAAAACAGAATTTACGCAACGCTTTACAAGCGGCACCAGGAAATGGATTCAATCAAGCAGATAGGGGGGATTCTTGCCGCTTCCACCTTCGACCAGCAGGAAGTCCTCAAGCATACGATGGAGATGATTCGGACAATCGTCAATGTGGAGGCGGGATTTCTGATGTTCCTGGAAAATAATGAGTTGGTGTCGAAAATCGCTTTCAATGCCGATTCCACAATCGATGCCGGGCTTCTTCTCTCAATTCAGATGCCTCTCGGCCAGGGGATCGCCGGCTATTCAGCTGCGCGCGGCGAATCGATCATCGTCCCCGACGCGCGGAAATCCCGGCATTTTAATCCTGAGTTCGATCTGCAAACCGGGTTTCAGACCCGCTCCGCGCTCTGCGTCCCGCTCATCTCCCGGGGACGGGTACTGGGAGTAATCGAGACCATCAACAAGATCGGCGGAGATTTCAACAATGATGACCTGCACTTGTTGCAGTCGATCGCAACCTCGGTCAGCATCGCCCTGGAAAATTCGCAACTTTATCGCGAAACCCGCTCCATGGCCGAACATGAAAGGGAAATAAGGAATATATTTCAGCAGTTTGTTCCTCATGAAATAGTAGACAGAATCATTCACAACGCTGAAGAGGGCAAGCCGCTTCCGGAAGAGCTAAAGACCATTACCCTTTTAAACATCGACATCCGCAATTTTTCCAATCTTTCACGAAAGCTTGGCCCCAAGAGGACGGTCGCCATCTTGAACCGTTTCTTCGCCGAAATGGGAGAAATCATCTTCAGCCACAGCGGAATCGTCGACAAATATCTCGGCGACGGCTTTCTGGCTCTTTTCGGCGCCCCTGTTGCCAGTGGCACGGATGCTGAAAACGCCGTCCGGGCAGCGCTGAAAATGAAGGAGCAATTCCTCGCCATCAACAGCTTTTTTATAGCTGAAATAGGTTATCCGCTTTCAATGGGAATCAGCATTCATACGGGAGAGGCGGTCGTCGGCAACATTGGCTTTGACAAAAAAATGGATTACACCGTAATCGGCGACTCGGTGAATGCCGTCTTCCGCCTGCAGGATCTGACTAAAACAATGCCTAACAGCATCCTGATCAGTGAAAAGACATTACGGGCGGTCGTATCGCCCGCCCTGGACGTCCGGGAAACGGGCAAGTGCGATCTCGGCAGTACCCTTGGAGAGCTTGTCATTTACAACCTGCTCGGTTTTAAATAACAATTATTGTACCGATGCGCCCTCTGGAAGCCCATATACGCGCAATAAATTCACCACGCCCTGAAACGCGGCCACATGTCTCTATCGGCATACCCCTCATTGGGCGCCCATACAACTGATTTGCCGTTATTTCAAGCCACTTGCTCGAATATAAGGAATGAGCTTTGATGAAAAAGATACTTGCCACGGTCATTATCGTCTTATCGCTGCTGACTCCAGTTGCCGTCCTTGCCCAACCCGTCGGAGGAGGCGGCGATCTGACCTTCAAACCACACAATGCCCTACCGGTCACCTTCAGCCATGACAAACATGTGAAGAGGTCGAAGCTAAAATGCAGCAGCTGTCACTATCAACTTTTCCAGATGGCCCAGGGGGCGTACAGGATGGAGATGAAAAAAATCGCCAAAGGAGAACTCTGCGGCAGATGCCATAATGGACAGGCGTCATTTGAAGCTTGGAAACCCCAAAATTGTTCCCGCTGTCATCATTCATTTTCATCAGGCGAGCGGCAATGAACCATCAATCGGCCTTTCGGCCGGGGCGCACCGCGGTTGATTTTGATAAGTGATGGAACTTATGAATACATTTTTATCCCTCTATAACCTGTTTTCGAATATCCCTTTCGTTTATCCAGTCTATTTTTTCTACGGCGCCGCTTTCTTATTTCTGGGTATTTCTATTTTGGGTAAAGATTTGAGGGCAAGCGACCTGAAACTATCCAGCAGCCTCTGGATGCTGGGAAGTTTTGGATTTGTCCACGGGTTCCATGAATGGCTCCAGTTGCTCCCCTTGATTCAGGGGGAATACATGACACTCCAAGAAATTTTTCTGATCAAGCTGATATTGTTCTCGACACTTATCATCTCCTTTTTCTTCTTTTTACAGTTTGGACTTTCACTGATCAACACCCTGGATAAAAAGCCTATGAAATGGCTAAAGGCAACCCCATCGCTGCTTGCCCTCCTGTGGATCGTCATTCTCTGGAGAAAGGAGCCGCCGCTCGACCTTCTTTCCCTATGGCAAACGGAAATCGGCGTACGATGCACTCTTGGACTGACGGGAGGGCTTGTAACCGGCTACGGGCTAATTACATACTCGAAAGAAATTAAAGGCATGAGCGTACCAGTTGCGAAAAACTTCCTTTTCTCGGGGATAGCAATTATTTTTTACGGTTTGCTGGCGGGACTCGACCTGCGTGCCCTATTGGCCATCATTCATCTGCCAGTGGAATTCCTGCGGGGATTATCGGTCGTCCTTTTTTCCTACTTCATTATCAAAGCATTGAACATTATTGATATCGAAGCCAGGAAAAAAATTGAACAGCAGACAAGGCTGCTCGTTCAGGCAGAAAAACTCTCCTCACTCGGACAGCTTGCCGCTGGCATAGCCCACGAAATCAATAATCCCTTGACCAATGCCTCCCTGACCATTCAGACGCTCAAAAGTCGGCTGAAAAAAGGCAACGAACAAGATGGCACCATTGAAAAACTCGATGCAGTTGAAAAAAACATAGACCGGGCATCGGCCATTGCCCAGGAGCTGCTCCAGTTTTCCAGGCAGAGAGAAACAGAATTTGTCCCTCTGGACATCAATGAGGTAATACGCAGTTCGCTCACACTTTTGGAATACAAATTGAAGAATGTGGAACTTCATTCGAATCTGGCGCCCGTGCAGAAGATTATCGGAGACAGGGGAAAACTTGAACAGACGTTTATCAATCTTTTTTCCAATTCGCTGGAGGCCATGCCGTCCGGAGGCAAAATTTTCATCTCTTCCTCCCCGAAAGACGACTGGGTTGAAATCCGTGTATCGGATACGGGCATGGGAATCAGCGGGAAAGACCAGTCAAGGGTATTCGAACCCTTCTTCACTACCAAGGAAATCGGTTGCGGCACCGGGCTGGGTCTCTCCATCTGTTATGGCATAATCAAACAGCATCATGGTCATATCGACCTTTCCAGCATATCCGGAAAGGGGACAACGGTAACGATAAAAATTCCAGCCAGGGAGAAATATGAAAAAGATACTGATTGTGGACGATGACGCGGAATTCAGAGCGAATCTTACCGAGGCATTGACGGTTGCGGGATATCAAACATGCAACGCGGCATCGGCTCAGGAAGCTGCCGCAAGGAGCAAAACAGAAAATTTCGACATAATTCTCATTGATTTTATGATGCCCAAACTGAACGGCATCGACGCTCTCCTTCCGTTGCGACGTGTGCAGCCCAAAGCCAAAATTATTATGATCACAGCTTTTTCCACTATCGAAAACGCGGTGGAAGCGATGAAGAAAGGGGCAAGCGATTACATCTCCAAACCCTTTAAAATCGAAGCCCTGCTCACCACCATAAGGCGCGTACTCGAAGAGGCAAGATTTGAAGTCTCCACAGCGAAGCCGGACCTGGATCGCATCCTGAGCTCGTTGGCCAACCCAATCAGGAGAAACATCATCAAACTGCTGCATATCAGAGGGAATATGCGCCTGATGGAAATTACCCGCGAACTGAATATCGATGACCACACGAAAGTGGTATTTCATTTAAGGCTCCTCAAAGAAAGCGGCATCATCGAGCAGGACAGGGAAAAATCTTACTCCCTCACCCGGGAGGGCTCAAAAACCATAGACTGTCTCCAGACACTGGAAAACCGCCTTTTTCATTAGCGAAGTCCGAATGCTGCCGAAAAGTGTGGATGAACTGCAAGAGATCATCCTTCAAGTCAACGAAATTTGCCAGTTGGACCCGCCCACCGTTGCCGCGCCTATTCATTCCCCGCTACCCTATTGTGAAGAACTGTTCACGACAAATGCAAACCGTTGAACAAGTTTTCTATTGTATCACTTCTTATTCAAGCATAGATTAAAACCGATCAGCTGAGTGACCTGTACTTTTTTTGCAAACATTAACCATTATAAAGGAAAGGGAGGGTAATAAATGAAGTTAAGAATCATTGTAGCGCTCTGTATCGGTTTTCTTGGCTATTGGGCGGTCGGCTCCCAAGCTGCGGAAACGAAAAAAGCGGCGAACGGCACCTTTGTCGGCTCCGAAACCTGCCGGAAATGCCACCCGACGGAGTTCAAAAGCTGGAAGGGAACTTTTCACAGCAAGATGGTGCAAAAGAAAGAAGACGGCATCCTGAAGGATGTGGTCGCAAAGTGGAGCACGGATGGCGCCAATCCCGGCCCCACCACAGGCAACGTAACCGGCAAGCCGTTCACCATGCAGGACGTGGAACTGGTGGTAGGCTCCAATTGGAAACAGCGATTCCTTGTAAAGGATGAGACGACCGGCGGCTACCAGTTTCTCAACAAACAGTTCAATCGAATGAGCGGCAAGTGGGAAGGGTACGGCAACAAGAACGATTGGGACACCATGTGCGCCACCTGCCACACAACCGGCTACCGCCTGACTTCCTACGACGAGGCAAATCCCCAAGCACAGAAGGCCCAGTGGAGTGAGCTGAACGTCGGCTGCGAAAGCTGCCATGGTCCCGGCGCCAGCCATGTAAAAAGCCGCTCCAAGAAAGACATCTGGTCCTTCGCCGGCAAGTCCAAAGAAGAGCAGTCGCGGGCTTGCGGTTACTGCCATATAAGGATAGACAACGAACGCTATAAATCGGCGCAGGGAAATCCTCGAGAGGATTTACCGGCGCCAAAGGTAGGCGACAGCTATAAAACCGGCGATGACTGGACTAAGTGGTATCCCGAACAGGCAGTGATGCCTGGCATTCAGCCGGAGGACAAAATCGACGCCGATTACAAGGGCGACCTCAAAGGGCTTTTCCTCAAGGACGACACTGCCAAGGCAATGGGGGCCTACGATGCGGCCAAACACCATCAGCAGTACCAAGAGTTTATTCAGTCCAGACATTACAAGGAAGGAATCGCAAGCTGCGTGGACTGCCATTCCGGCCACGCGAGCAAGAAAAGCGCGATGAAAGAGCCGGCGGCAAGCTGCGCCAAATGCCATGACGCATCGTTCACCCCGGAGAAGTACATGCCCGGCACCGGCAGTACGGTAAAAAATCTGTTCGTAAAATCACACACCTTCAATAAAAACCAGAGCCGACCGGGTGGACCTACGGCGAAGGGCAAACCGGAATACAACAAAAAGTAAAATATCTTTTCATCGGCAAGGCGGGGGAAACCCCGCCTTTTTTTTCTTACCCGAAAGCACGGTACAGAGAAGGCCTCAAATCGAAGAACGCCATAAGCAGAACAGTCGCCGATTTCCTTCACCCCCCGCCTCTGGTCAAAAGCGCAATGGCCTCGATATGGGCGGTTTGGGGAAACATATCGAAAGGCTGCACAATTTCCAGGCAATATCCGCTGTTCAATAAATGCCGCACATCGCGGGCCTGCGTCGAGGGATTGCAGGAGACATAAACGATACGCCCAGGCTGCAGAAGGGACAGAGACTCGAGCACCCCCTCGCTGCACCCGTCCCGGGGCGGATCAAGGATGACTACATCGGCTTTAAGCCCCGGCTCGACAAATTCCCGTTTCAGAATGGCAGCGGCATCCCCTTGATAGCATTTTGCCCCGGCAAACCCTGCCCGCTTTAAATTCATCCTCGCACAGCGGACAGCGTCTTCATCGCCTTCCCCACAGAAAAGGGCGCCAGCCTGCCCACCGAGAAAAAGCGAAAACAACCCGGCGCCGCCATAGAGATCGAGAACGGTTTCACGGCCTGAAAGAGACGCCATCTTCACTACTTGTTCAACAAACCTTTCCACAAGAAAGATATTTGCCTGAAAGAAGCCCCGGCCGGGAACCGTTATTTTTTCCCCCGCCACAACTCTCAAAACATCCGGCGGCTTCCCTGAACCAGTGAAGATAGTGGTCGGTTGCTCCCCGGGATCATCTGCCCAGATAACCTGCCGTTCGCTCAGCGCCCCAACAGAACCACTTTTTACCGCAGTTTGCAGAGCTCTGTATTTACGGTTTATGGATTCCGCGGCAATAAGGCATTCCGAAATTTCGATAACTCTATGACTCCTTGCCGCCATAAGCCCCAAGTAGCTTGCCTTCCGGCTTCCGCCACCCGCCAGATGAAATTCCGCCTTTCCCCGCCAGCCAAAGGACTGTGGGGAAGGAATAACCGGCGACACCGGAGGCGATGAGATACCGGCAATCCTTCGCAGCCCTTCTTCGATCTGTCGTCTCTTCAGTTCCAATTGGTGCGGGTACGTTATGTGTTGCATGGCGCAGCCGCCACAGCGCCTGTAGTATGGGCAACGAGGGGCAATCCTGTAGGAAGAGGGATTCAGGATCCGAACAATCCGCCCTTCCCCGTAATGCCTTTTGACCGCTGTAATCTCGATCTCAACTTCATCACCATCGACGGCAAAAGGAACAAAACAAACAAAATCAGCAACCCTGGCAACACCCCTGCCCCCAAAGGCGACATCATCTATCTTGACACTGATTCTTTGACCTCTTTGCAAAACATCCCCCACTTCTTTACGGAATACCTGCGGCGCGGCAAAAACCGCCGTCATGCCTTATACTCCAAGCACACACGGGTATTTTTACCATCTAAACGGCCATCCGTAAACCATTTACCTTTACAACAGGGATAAATATTGCTAAGGGGCGGCAATAAAAAACACGAAAGGCATCCGTTGGAACATCAAAACATCAGCCGCATAAAACTCGATGATCGGGAAATCATTCTTGTCGGCACAGCCCACGTTTCCCGTGACAGCATTGACCTCGTAGAACGGACAATCGATCTGGAGAAGCCGGATACGGTCTGCGTTGAACTATGCAAACCCCGCTACGATGCAATAAGGCAAAAGAGCAAATGGCAGGATACCGACATCTTGAAGGTCATCCGGGAGAAACGTTCCGGGGCCCTTTTGTCTCAACTCATCATGGCGTCGATGCAGAAAAAGATCGCCCAGAAATTCAATATAACCCCCGGCGAAGAAATGCTCCGGGCAATCGACCGGGCAGAGGCAAACGGCGCTGAACTAATCCTTGCCGACCGGGAGATCCGGATTACCCTGCTGCGCGCCTGGCGCATGATGGGTTTCTGCAATAAAATGAAATTCATTCCGGATCTTATCCTCTCTTTTTTCTCCGATGAAGA
>Ga0172371_10007423_pt1 | contig 15629 bp, 15 predicted proteins | sample Lak12m_FD_114543 | JGI IMG/M metagenome (GOLD analysis project Ga0172371, IMG submission 114543) | Freshwater microbial communities from Kabuno Bay, South-Kivu, Congo - kab_022012_12m | ecosystem: Environmental > Aquatic > Freshwater > Lake | place: Democratic Republic of the Congo: South-Kivu... | reverse complement strand
TAGCTGTAGCTTTCTCTCTAAATAAACTTTTGCTTTCGCTTAGCGAAAGCTCTAAAACAAAAAATGGAAAACCAAACACAAATAACACAACAAAACCAAATAACAAGTTATATTCATGCTTGTGGAGATATACCTGAGGGATTAAGAGATGATTTGATTCCTGTTGCAATTGGTGCTCATGGCACAACATTTGTAGAGGATTCTGATTATGTTCCAGATGGAATTGGATTATCTAAATTAGAACGCTATAAACAAGATGCACAATTAAGACCACATTTAACTCATTGCTTAAGAAAACTAGTTGAGTTTACTAGATCAAATTGGGTTCTTGGTATGCATCTAAGAGATTTTGGTTTTGATGGTCTAGTTAGAGTAGCAATTGCTCCTGCTGGTGCTACTTAATAAAGAATTAGAACTTGTTTTGCGGAGTAACTAACATTTATAAAAACAGAAATCAGAGTTAAAACATGACTAAATACATTGTCGTGACAGGAGGAGTTATATCTGGTGTTGGAAAAGGAGTTGCAACAGCCTCCATAGGTAGAATACTTAAGGAGTATGGTTTTTCTGTTAGTGCTGTAAAAATTGATCCTTACATAAATTGTGATGCGGGTACAATGAGACCAACAGAGCATGGAGAGGTCTGGGTTACAGAAGATGGGGGAGAAATAGACCAAGACTTAGGAAATTATGAAAGATTTCTAGAACAGAGCATATCAAAAAGAAATAATATTACAACAGGCCAGATTTACAAATCGCTAATAGAAAAAGAAAGACGAGGAGATTTCTTAGGAGAGACAGTTCAATTCATACCTCATGTAACAAATGAAATAAAGAACAGAATAAAAGAGGCAAGCAATGGCTATGATGTTATTTTAATTGAGGTTGGTGGAACAGTTGGAGACTATGAGAATATACCTTTCTTGTTTGCACTTAAGAGCCTTGAAAAAGAAATTGGAAAAAATAATGTGGCTTATATTCTTGTAAGCTATCTTCCTATTCCAAGTCACATAGAAGAGATGAAAACAAAGCCAACACAACTTTCAATAAAACTTCTTGAAGAAAATGGTATACAACCAGATTTCATATTATGCAGAGGAAAAAGGGCATTGGATGAAGTTAGAAAGAAAAAAATAGAAACTTATGCAAATATTGATTCAGAACACGTTATATCAATGCCTGATGTAAAAGGAGAGGGAACAGCAAATACAGTTTACATAATACCCCTTGATTTGGAGAAGGAAAGGCTTGGAGAAAAAATTTTAGAAAGGCTTGAATTGAAAAAGAAAAAAGATCCTGATTGGAATAATTGGAAACAAGCAGTTGAAAATATAATAAAGCCAGAGAGGACAATTGAAATTGCAATTGTAGGAAAATATTTAGATATAGGCGATTATAAATTACTTGATTCCTACATATCCATAAATGAGGCGCTAATACACGCTTCTTCAAAAAATAGCGTTAAAGTCAATATTAACTGGATTGATTCAAAAGAACTTGAGAAGAAAGATAAAAGTGTTGAAGAGGTTCTTGGAAAGTTTAAGGGCATAATTATACCTGGTGGTTTTGGTTCATCAGGAGTAGAAGGAAAAATTAAAGCAATAAAATATTGCAGAGAACAGAATGTGCCTTTTCTTGGTTTATGTTATGGAATGCAACTAGCTGTAGTCGAATTTGCAAGAAATGTTTGCAAGTTAGAAGGAGCAAATTCAACTGAAATTAATCCAGATACAAAATATCCTGTTATTGATATATTGCCTGAACAAAAAGCTATAACTGAGAAAGGCGCGACCATGAGGCTTGGAGCTTACAAAGCAGTATTAAAAGACAATACAAAAACAAAAAAACTCTACAATAATGCTAATGAAATTTACGAAAGACACAGGCACAGATATGAAGTTAATCCTGAATATCATAAGATACTTTCTGATAAGGGGCTTGTATTTAGCGGAATGAGTCCAAATGGAAAATTAGTTGAATTTGTAGAATTATCAAAACATAAATTCTTTGTTGGAACACAAGCACACCCAGAATTTAAAAGTTCTCTATTGAATCCTGCACCCTTGTTTGATGGTTTTGTAAAATCTTTATTATAATTTTTAATCTTTAAGTAAGCTTTATATATACTCCAAAATATAGATTACTATGAACAAGGAAAATAAAAAGGAAGAACTTACTGATGAAATAAAGAATCCGTCAATGGATTATGACCCTAATGCACCAAGATTGCCCGGAGAAATAGATGAAAAAGCTAAGAAAGAGATAGATAAAACTCGAGAAAAACTTGAAGATTTTAAAAAAGAAGTCCTTAAAAAATTTAATTTTGTTATTGGAATGGGAATTATTCCTCCGCAGGCAGCAGAAAGATTTGATGAAGAGCTTGGATTAACTCCTGAAGAAAAGAAAGATAAACCAATGCATTTGACTGTTATGATTCCTGAAGATAATTTTAAAGACCTGGCTAAGATTAGAGCAGAATTAATCAGAATTGCAAGCGATATTAAACCAAAACTATGGTTAAACATTATTACGCCTGTTGATTTATGGAATTATTGTCTTGACTCTAAGTATGATATTGTTGAAGCAATAGGAATGTCTTATCCTCTTTATGATAAGGGGATGCTTGCTTCTTTGAGGGTTGCTCAAATACATAAGAGTTTAGTTTTAAGAAAATTTGAAAAATATATTTATAGTTATGTAATTTGGGGCTCTCTTGTAAGAGGAGAAGCAAAAGAATCAAGTGATGTTGATGTTTTTGTCTTAATAGATGATACTGATGTAAAAAGAATGCCTAGACTTGAGCTAAAAGAAAAACTTAGAGGAATTATTTATCAGTATATTACAGAAGCTTCTGAGTTAGCTGGAGTTAAAAATTTATTAAATGTTCAGGTTTATCTTCTTACAGAATTCTGGGAAGATGTTAAAGATGCTAGTCCTGTAATTTTTACAGCAATTAGAGATGGTATTCCTCTTTATGATAGAGGAGGATTCTTACCTTGGAAACTTTTATTGAAAATGGGTAAAATTAAACCCTCTCCTGAAGCCATAGATAGATTCTTGAGTATGGGTGATAAGACAAAGGAAATAGTTAAGCAAAGATTAATGGATATTGTTCTTAATGATTTATATTGGAGTACAATAACTCCATCTCAAGCACTGCTGATGATGTATGGAATTCCTCCGACAAATACTCCTGAAACAGTTAGAGAAATGAAAAGAATATTTGTAGATACAGAAAAGATGATGGAGAAGAAATACTTAGATATTCTTGAAAATATAACAATACACTATTACAAGGGTTTTGAGCACCAGAAAATAAAAGAAGTTAGTGGGGCAGAAGTTGACAAGTTAATGAAAGATGTTGAAGATTATACTAATAAACTTAAAGAGATGGCTGCTGAAGTTGAAAAAAGATCACAAGAAAGAATACTTAAGGAAATTTATGAGAATGTTTTTACACTTCTCAAAAAACTTTTTGGAAGCAAAACCGAACCCGAGTTAGTAAAACAATTTGAAAAAGAATTAGTTAATAAAGGAAGAATAGAATCAAAGCAATTGCATATACTTCATGAGATAATAGATATAAAGAAAAAATATGCAAGTAAGAAGAAACCAACAAAATATGAGATAGAAGATGTAAGAAAAAATGCAAGTTATCTTATTAATAGACTTGTTGAGTATGGCCAGAGATGTGATATTGAGGATATAAAGAAAATTCAAGTTGGAGTTGAATATTTAAAAGAAGGAAAAAAGGCTCGAGCAGATATTTTCTTGACTAATCCTGTTTTCTTGGCTGCAGACAGCCAAGTGTACAGAGTAAAGAATACTAAGATAGAAGATAGTAATCAACAGGAGCTTGATGGAGTATTATTTACTCAAAAAGGCAAACCAAGTCTACTAAGCACAGAATCAATTGAAGCAATTAGAAGATTTCTCGGAAATTTTGAAATGGAGATGTAAACTCGTTTGATTAATCTATGAAAGTATTATCTTTAAAACAACCATTTGCAGAGCTTGTTATTTCTGGCAAAAAGAAAATTGAATTAAGAAAATGGAATACAAAGTTTAGAGGAGAGTTTTTTATACATGCTTCTAAAAATCCAGATATGGATGCTATGAATAGATTTGGTTTTAAAGAATTGCCTCTTGGTTTTATTATTGGCAGAGTAAACTTAATTGATGTTAAAGAATATAAAAATTCTGAGCAGCATATGAAAGATAAGGATTTGCATTTAGCTTCTGATTCTTGGGGTAATTTTGGTTTTGTGCTTGAAAATCCTGTTAGAATAAACCCAATTCCAGCCAAAGGACAGTTGGGTTTCTGGGATTTTAATGAGTCTTCTCAAGGATAACAATTCTTATAAATAAAGCTAAATAATTCTATCAATGCCAACATTAACGCTTCCTGAATTTAGAAGAGAAGTAGAAAATTATCTCTCAGCTAGAACAGCAAGAGAAATAGCAGGAGACTGTGTTTTAAGTGATAATCCTGGAAGAACAATCATACTTGAATTTGTTAATAGGCAACCACCGGGTTTTAGAGATGAAGCAAGAAGACTTATAGATTATTTTGGTACTCAAGAGGGTAGTGCAGAGTTAGGGATAGAACGAGGACTTGTATAAGTGTAAATAAAGCTTAATTAAAGCCCGAGAAAAGCTTTAAAAACCTAATTTTGCAAGGATATTTATGGCAAAAGAAACAAGCAAGGAAAAAGGCAAAGTTATTCAATTTCGCAGAAGTTTAAAACACTTAACACCAAGACATTTTATATTAGATTTGGGCTGCAAGAATAGAGAAGAAGCTGGAAAATTAATAGGTAAAACAGTTGAATGGAAGAGCGAGTCTGGTAAGATACTTGCAGGAAAAGTATCAGGAGCTCATGGAAATAAGGGGCTTGTAAGGGCTATTTTTGAAAGAGGATTACCCGGACAAGCAATAAATTCAGAAATTACAATCAAGTAACTAAAATAAACTAAATAAATATCTAAAAACAAGAAAAATAAAAAATGCCAATAAGAAAAGCACTTGCATACAGTAAAAAGAAAGTAACTCCTTATACTAGAAAGTCTATGAAGGTTAAGAATAAAAATTACATTAAGGCTGTTCCTAATCAAAAAGTTACTAAATTCAATATGGGTAATGTTCCTAGATATACAAGAGGAGAATTCAAGAATTTTATAAAAATTTACTCAATGATAAATGTTCAAATAAGAGATATGGCTCTTGAAGCTGCAAGACAATATCTCAATAATAAACTAACAAAAAAATTAATGGAAGAAAATTATTATTTTGCGTGCAAGCCTTATCCTCATCAAGTTATAAGAGAGAACAAAACTTTCTCAGGTGGAAGTAAAGGAGAGAGAGTTCAATCTGGTATGAGCCATTCATTTGGAACAACCATGTACAGGAGTGCTTATGTAAAGGTTGGCGAGCCAATATTCATAATAGGATTTCTTAATAAAAAAGATATAGAAGTAGTGAGGGATTTATGCAAGAGTGTTTCTTCAAAACTTCCTGGAAAAGTTAAAATAATTTACGAAGAAGTTAAATAATTTTTTAGTTTTAATTCCACCTTGATCTATCTGTGAAATATTTTACTAAATCATCTGGTGTAATTCTTGTCTCTCCAATTCTGTGCGCTACTAGAATGCTGTACAAAGCAGCTTTTCTTTCAGCAGGCTGCTTGAACCTTCTATCAACAGCTTCTAAAAAATGCTCTGCTGTTTGAGATTCTATCGCTTGTCTAAGCCCAAACATATATCCTCTTATTCTTTGTATTGAAGCTTGACCTGTATAAGTTTCTGCCATAAAATTATTCTATTAAGCAGTTTTATAAACATTATTGTTTTAGAGTCTATATGAATTTGAAAAGTTTTAAAGAGGAATTAAATAATTCAGGAAATAAAGAAAAAGCAAAACTTCTATCTGGCTTCTTTAAAACAGGCAAAGGCGAATATGGTGAAGGAGATATTTTTTTAGGAATAATCGTGCCTATTCAAAGAAAAATAGCTAAAAAATATGAACTTGAGCTTGAAGAGATTCAAGAATTACTTAACTCGGGCATTCATGAATATAGACTTAGTGCATTATTTGTATTAATAAGAAAATATGAGCGGGCAGTTAAGAACAAACAAGAACAAGAGATGAAAAAAATTGTGGATTTTTATTTGAAAAATACAAAGAACATAAATAATTGGGATTTAATTGATTTAAGTGCTCCTAAAATAGTTGGAAACTATTTGATTGATAAGCCAAGAGACATTCTTTACAAACTTGCTAAATCAAAAAGTCTATGGGAAAAAAGAATTTCTGTTCTTTCTTGCTTTACTTTTATAAGAGAAAAAGATTTTAAAGATGCTCTTAAAATTTCTGAGATTCTTCTTAAAGATAAACATGATTTAATACATAAGGCTGTTGGTTGGATGCTTAGAGAGATTGGAAAAAAGAATTCTGCTGTTGAAGAAGATTTTCTTGAAAAAAATTGTAAAAACATGCCAAGAACAATGCTTAGATATGCGATAGAAAAATTCAGCGAATCCAAGCGGAAATACTACCTTACTAAAAAATAAATAGGAATAGCTTTATAAAAAGCTAAAACATAATATAAACATGATAAAAAAAGGGGCGAAGAAAATAGAAATAGAGAACGAAAAGTATGTAAAATGGCTCTCTGAACTTTCTAAAAAGGATATAGCTATTGTTGGAGGAAAGGGTGCTAATCTTGCTGAAATGTATAATTCTGGTTTTCCTGTTCCACCTGCTTTTTGCATAACTGCACAAGCTTTTGATAACTTTTTACAAAAAGCCCAGATAAAAGAAAAAATAAAGCAGATTATCATAAAGACAAATGTTTTTAATACTCAAGAACTCGAGGATAACTCTAAGAAAATTCGTGAGTTGATTGAAAATGCAGAAATACCTGAAGATATGGAGCGAGAGATAGTTGAGTCTTATGAACTTTTAAGCAGTGAAGGAAAAGAAAATATTATTTCTGATAACAATAATCAACTATCTTTTGTAGCAGTAAGAAGCAGCGCTACAACAGAAGATTTGGCTGATGCAAGTTTTGCAGGCCAACAAGAAACCTTTACTAATATCAACGGCAAAAAAGAATTAATTAAAGCAGTGAAGAAATGTTTTGCTTCACTCTACACTGCAAGAGCAGTTTATTACAGGCATAAAAAAGGATTTGACAAAGCAAACGCTCTCTTGTCTGTTGTAGTACAGAGAATGATAAGTTCTGAAAAATCAGGGGTCATGTTTACAAAAGATCCCATGAGTGGAAAAAACGAGATTATTATTGAAGCTGTATTTGGACTTGGAGAAGGAATTGTTTCTGGAAGAATATTGCCCGATCATTATGTTTTAAATGATAAGCTGGACTTGGTCGATAAACAAATAGCTAATAAAAAAATAGCACTTATTAGAGAGGATAATAGTAATGGAAAAGAAATAAAATTAGCTCCTGAAAAATCCAAATCTCAAGTTTTAACTAATTCAGAGATTGCAACACTAGGAGACTATGGACAAAAGATAGAGAAGCACTATAAAAAACCACAGGATATTGAATTCTCAATAGAGGGACACAAGATTTACATTGTTCAGTCAAGGCCAATTACAACACTAGAGAAAACAAGAGAAAAAATTAATGTTAGTGGAAAAATAATTCTCTCTGGATTAGCTGCTTCACCAGGAATAGCTCACGGAACAGTTAAGCTGGTTAGTGATTTAAAAGACCTTGTTAAAATCAAGAAAGGCGATGTTCTTGTAACTAAGATGACTAATCCTGATATGGTTGTTTCTATGCAAAAAAGTGTTGCTATTGTAACTGATGAGGGCGGTTCAACAAGTCATGCTGCAATTGTTTCAAGAGAAATGGGAATTCCTTGTGTTGTAGGAACAGAAAAAGCGACCCAAAACCTTAAAGATGGACAATTAATAACTGTTGATGGTACGAATGGCAAAGTTTACGAAGGAAAAGTTGAGAAATTAGAAAATAGTAAAAAAGAAGTATTGCCTATTGTACAAACTAAAACAAAAATAAAGGTAATGGTTGACTTGCCTGATTTTGCAGAGAGAAGCGCAAAATCAGGGTGTGATGCTATTGGACTTTTAAGACTGGAAGGAATTATTGCAGAAGGAGGAAAACACCCTATTTTCTTTTTGAAAAATAAAAATCTTAGTGAATATGAAAGAATACTTGAACAGGGCATAAGAAAAATATCAGAACATTTTAAAGAAATCTGGATAAGGACTAGTGATATAAGAAGCGATGAATATAGAAATCTTGCTGGTTCTCCAAAAGAAATGGAGTTAAATCCAATGCTTGGTGAGCATGGAATAAGATTTAGTTTGAAGAATCTTGGTTTATTTGAAGCAGAGTTGGAAGCAATTAAGAAAGTAGCTGAAAAATTTCCTAATAAAAAGTTTGGAATAATGTTTCCACAAGTTATATCTGAAAGTGAAATGGAAACTGCTTATAAGATATTTCATGATAAATTTGAAAGAGATAATATTGTACTTGGAGCAATGATTGAAACTCCTGCTGCTGTTCAGATAATAAGAAGAATATGCAAATATGCAAAGTTCATAAGTTTTGGAACAAATGATTTAACTCAATACACTTTGGCTGTAGATAGAGGTAATAGTGAATGCCAATACTTGTATGATGAAATGCATCCTGCTGTTCTCTCGCAACTAAAGAGAGTAATTGAAATATGCAAAGAATATCAAGTTGAATCAAGCATCTGCGGTCAAGCTGGCTCGAAGAAAGAAATGGTTGAGCAACTTGTAAGATATGGAATAGATAGCATAAGTGTTAATGCTGATATGGCTAGTGAAATAAGCAAGTTTGTAGCTGAATTAGAGAATCATAAAGATTTTAAACTCAATAAACAAGGAGATGATATGGCAAAAACAAATAAAGCAAAAATATTACCTATTGATGATGAGTCTGAAATAGAGAAAAAAATATTTGATAAAAAGAAAGAAGTTGAGCATAAAAAACATGAAGAGTTAAAGAAAATTCAGGAAGAAAATAAGACCACAACAGAAGAATTCCCTGAATTTGAAATAGGTTTTGACCCCTTTCAACAGCAGTAAAGATTCTTAATTAAAAATTAGGTATAATATTTTTAGTATATTCTCTTTTTAGTTGGTGGAATTGTCTAAGATATTCTGGATTGCCTGAATCTCTTGCTGCTAAGTACATTGCTTGGAGCTGACCATAACCAAGCAACCAACTACCATAATCTAGCTCCATCATAGCCTTAAAGAATCGAGGATCAAGAGTATTAAATTTCTTTAAATGCTCTCTTGTTCTGATATATAGTTTTTTCATTGTTGAACCAAAGCCAGTAAAAGAACAACCGACAAGACCAACACCCATAACTGGACCCAAAATAGGACCCATTACTTCTGTTGCTTGATCTAAACCTAAAATAGCCATAGATCCGGCTCCCGCTAATAAACATGCTGAACTTATAGCACTAATTCTATTACCTATTAATGTGGCTTCAACTTCATTAAGTTTCTCTTTTAATGTCATACTTATTAGAGTTATATCTTCTTTTTAAATCTTTCTTTCTGTTACCCCCTAATAGTTACAAATTAGAAAGGCTTATAAACCCGCAAGAACACTATAAATCATAGAAAAATGGCAAAAGGACCGAACACTAAAACATTAGAAGAACTCTTGACAGAGATGTTTAATGGCAAGACAGGACCAAAATTTAATCTTCCATCTAATGTGCAATATAGCAGAAAACCTTTTGTTGATGCTGCGGGCGATATTTTTGATCTTGAAGACTATTATTCTAATCTGGCTTCTGGAAAAGGCAGTGTTTCAAATATAAGAGATTTGCGTGAAATATTAAGAAATAATGCACCTCAAGAAATGCTTAGCCAAGATAATCTTGAAAAATTAGAAACTAATCAAGCATTTGCACTTGATTGGGCAGAAAGTTTCTTAAGTGATGGTTATATCTCTTTAGCAAGATATGTTTCTCATAATAGAGATAAATTATTGGAAAAACTATCTGATGAAGACTTGGTTGGATTAGTATCGCGTGTTCCTCTTTATAAAACAGGTAATGCTAAATATGATAGAATAAGAGAATTAAGAGCAAAGGTATTTGCAATAAGACAAGCTCAAGATCAAGGAAAGGATCCAACTGAAGTTGTAGCAAAGGATGTTGATAAATTAATAGAAAGTTATACTCCAAACCTCAGGGCATTCATAGATAGAAATAAAACAGCAATGTTGCCTGCAATTATTGATTCGCAAATAAAAAAAGTATTAAAAGATTATTCTAACGCATTCAAAAACGCAGAAGGCAAGATTGATAGAAAAATGATGCTTGAATGCTTAAAGACTAATTATAAAGTTGCAGAAGACTTCATAAAAGACTTGCCTGATAAAGAAAAGGTTGGCTACTGGGATAAAAATCTAAAGAATCATTATGTTGAAATAGCAAGAGCACTATTCCCAAGCGAAAAGGCAAAATACAAAGTCGATAAAGATAAAGATAAAGAAGAAAGAAAAGCTAAAGCAAAAGGGTTGGGTTTAACTAATCCCTAATTAATTTTTAATCTTCTAATCTTTTAGAAATCTTAATTATTTTATTGTTTGTTTTATAAGTTCAGCCATTTTACCTATGAACTTATCTGCTTTTGCTTGAAGTTCATCTATATTCTGGCCACGAATATCTTTTATATCTCCATGCAAAATTCCTTTATGAAGAACATAGACATCTCTGTACCAAGAGATATAATCAAATGAAAGAAGTTTTTTATCAACAAAATTTTCTTTCAGTAAAACAGGAACATGCTCTGGTGAGGGTGGCGTTATTTTTGCTGATATGAGTAAAGCATGGGCTGCATCAACCATGGCCCAATAAATCCCTTCTATACTACTTAATTCTGCTTGTTTGCTTCTTGCCAAGTGTTGTGGTGCTCTCTGAAGACAGGTGTAAATTGCTTCTGGTGTTGGTTTTATTTTTCCTTGCTGTAAAAGAACTTTCAGTGGATTAAAGAAACCGCCAAAGTCTAAAATAGCTTCCCCATATCTTAAGATATTTATTACAACAGGGTCGCCGCGAATTAAATCGTCCCACCAAGTTGTAAGTCTAACTGTATTTATGTGAAGTTCTTTTTTGTATGGGTTGACTTCTATTATCTTGCCAAGTTCTTCCCTGTACCAAGCAATCAATTCTTGGTCAAACATAACAGAAGCATCATCAACTATTATGATTATATCAATATCTGAACCAAGTGTAGCTGTTTTTTTAACAGTCGAACCAAATAAAATAATTGATTTAATCATTTTTGAGAATTTTTCATAAACCTTTTGAGAGAAATCCATTGCTATATCCCTCTCATTTAATAATTTTAGTGTTGGAAAATCACTTAAATTTGGTTTTTTTGTTTTTGGTTTTGCCATTTCCTCTTTTTCTTATTTAATATGGTTTTTGTGTTTTTTAAATCTTAGCTAATTCTTATTTTACTAGTTCATGGGTGTTCCTGAAAATCTTGATTGTCTTCCTGAAATTTGACCTCCAAGTTCAGTAGGTAAGCCAGAGAATCCGGCGCCGTACATCTGAAAGTGTTGTTCTGGATAGATTGCTCCGCCAGAAGCATAATTACCCATTGTTCCATAAGTATGAGTCCAGGTTGGTTGGGCTACTGCTGAATAAATCGGAGAGCCCATTGATTCAAGAACCATTCCGTGGGGTGATATCTTAAAGTGTTGAAAAAATCCACCGCCTTCAAAAATATTTTTTCCCTTAAAACCTGCTTTTTTAAGTTTGTCAATTATTTCTTTAAATGGAACATCACCCATTCCAGGAGGTAAATCAGTATGAGTATAACCCAAATTATCATTTAAGTGAACATGTTTTACATAAGGTGCAATTATTTCTGCTTCTTTTATTAAATCTTCTTTTTTATAACCCTGTTTTCTAATCATGCTTATGTGAGAAGTGTCCCAGGTTGCACCAACCATTTGTTCAGCTGCTTTTTGTGCTGCTGATTCAGAATAGCCCTCGCGTGAAAGTTTTTCCTGAATCTTATCTCTTGTTTCTTTTATGAGATTTTTTAATTCCTGGCCTGTTGATATGGCTGTTCCATAGGGTGGATTTTCTATGCTTATGAAAGGGGCTTTATCGCCAAATTTCTTATAGGCTTCAACAGCAACATTTGAAAATGTTTCACTGGCTTTTTCTGTTGCAAATTCTTCAATTGGTCTAAAAACTTTTGGAACAGCACCTCTTAGTTCTATTTCTCTTAAAAGGTCTAAACTTTCATCAAGAAGTCTTGAAGTAATTATTGGTGCTTCAATTGCATTTCCGCGCTCAGCTATCTCTTTTCTTCCTCTCTTCCACTTATCAGAGATTTCATCCAGAATTTTTTTTGTATTATCATCACCAGTTTTATAAGCTTCATCATAGAGAGTTCTAAATGAAGACTGAACATTCTCCAAAAATAAATTTGCTCTATTTAACTTTTCTAAATCGCCTTGGTGTTCAGTAGTTATTTCTTTTATTCTATCTTCAGTTACATTCTTTTCCTTGAGTTCACCCAAGACAGGAAGAAGGTTTCCTGCTGCTGGAACAAGAATTTCATCAGCTTCTTTCTTATAGAAAGCAAGATTTGTAACCTTATTTATCCAATGAGAATTATTAACAATATCCAATCTTTCTTCAGGCGTTTTTATCCTCTTACCTGTTTCAGGATAGTATTCTATTTCCCTTATTAGAGGAGTCATTTCTCCTGTTTGAGTATTTACTGCAATTGTTTTTGTTGGTATTCTTCCATCTTTACCATAGAGTTCTTTTTCTTCAGGAGTTATATCTTTTATTAGTTCAATAGGCATGGTTTCTGTTCCTGGAACTGCTGTTGAATGAATTGTTACTGGAAGAGGTTTATTTGGACTAAGTTCATGAGCTCTAAAAATAACATCCTTGAATTGCCTTTCAATCTCTCTTCTATTATCTTCATTCCAACCCTGCTGAGTAAAACCAGAGGGTTCAATCATTGGTGCGTGAAGACTTACATCAATATTATTTAGTTTTGTTAATCTATCAATTTCTTTTAGGTGCTGTTGTGGAATCATGTCAAATACATCAGGATTAATTGTAGCAACTTCAACTGCCTTCATACCGCTATTAAGTATATTAGAAACTTCTGTAACTTGGTTTGCTGTTTGAATTGAAGTTGCTCCCCCCAATTTTTCTGCTGGAATACTTGCTCCTGTGTAAAGGCTATCGCTGTTTGGTTCAAGTGGATATTTTGCTCCATCGTAGAATTGTTCATAGCCCATTTTATATTTTCCTCTTTTTACCTCGATTTAATTAGGGTTCTTTGGTTTAAAAACCTTCATTATATTCTATTGAAATGGCAGTTTTGAGTCATCTTTCTTTTGCTTGGCTCTTCCAACCTGATAGCGTCTTTCTGGTTCTGCTCCGAGTTGAGAATCATCAGCCCACTCTGAAAAGACATTGTCTCTCTGCCAAACCCCAAGATTCATTGCCCTCGTATCCTGAAGTGTGGCTTGAGGAGTTCTATGAAGAAGCATTCCTGAAGTTATGTCTAACTGATTATCATTATTCATTGTACGTCCTGCTTCTTCCATTTTTTCATAGACACCTCTATTAAAAGATTCCACACTTGAGGCATAATCTGGAGCATTCATTACATAAACAGGAGTCTTATCAGCATTTGTTCCAATAGACGGCTGATTTGTATTTGGAATATTTGATAGGTCTTGCTCTAGATTAGTTGTTTGTGTTTCCTGATTAGATGCCTGAAGAACAGGACTTACATTTATTCTTGATGGAGAATTTATTATTGAATCTGAAAATCTATCGCTAAAATCCGGAATTGAACTTGGTTCTTGTTCATTTTCATCACTTGCTGGTATTTTCTGTTCTTGGGCTTTTTCAGATTCTAAACTTTTTTCTTTTAATCTATCAAGAATTTCTTTTCTAATTGGTTTTTGTTTTGACTTCTTATTTAATTCTGGACTAAGAAGCTTAATTAAAGAGTTCTCTAGCTCCTTGAGATTATTTAATTTCGGATTATTTTTTGATTTTTTATCTATTTTTGCCATATAAAATAAAGTGTAATGAAATTAATAAATCTGACGTTAAATAAGAATAGCTAAACTTGTTCTTTTGTAGAAGGCATTCCATGGGCTTTTTTATAGATATCATAAACAGTATAGGCATATTTTGAAGCAGATTTGCTTGCTAGAGCTCTTACTACACTTTCAGCATAACTATCTTTTGAAATTCCTTTTTTCTCGAGCGCTTTTCCTTTTGCATCAGGGTCCTCTGATTTTTTTGATTCTTTTTTCTTTGGAAATATTTTACTCAAGCCCAGCAAAGCTGAAAATGGATTTACATCCTGCTCTCTCAATTCTTCTTGTTTTTTCTTTTCTTCTTCTTCTGAATTATCATTAAGATAAAAATCAATGTCTTCCTGAATTTGTTCTAGTGATTCTGTTGTTGAGCCTTCAACCAGATTTAGTGCATCGTTTAAATCTGATTTGTCTAATTCATATTTGAATAGGTCATATTCATCCTGATTAAGAGCATAGGCTTTGAAAGTAACGTCAACTCTGCCACCAAAAGTATAGTGCTGGTCTGCTCTCTGTGGTATTCCTCTAAATGTAAAATCAATTATTGTGCAGGCATAGTACTTTCTTTTGAATTTAATGTTATTAAAACCCTTTGGAAGATCGCCGTTATTGACGCTGTCATCTATTTCCTTTTGTCCAAACTCATCTTTTTTCATTATAACTAACTGCAAATAAATTGTATTAAAAGCATTGACAATTCCTGCATTATCCACATTATCCATTGTTAGTTCTTCTGCTGCTTTTAGGTAGGGTTTTGCCCAGCGAGAATAGAGTTTTAAGGTGCTTACTTGAGTTTTAAGATAGGTCTTTTCTATTTCATATCTCTTTTTTAATTCAATTTCACTTCGTGTTTTCCAATCCAGAAACTCCTGAACCCTCGCTTTTAAAATTCTTTTAACTCTCTCATTTAAATCTGCGCCTTCAACATCATCGAGAGAATTACAGAACATAAATGCATCTCTTATTGTTACAAAACCCAACTGTTGAGCTAGCATGTTCAGACTTCCATTTCCCTTTTTTATGTCAACTTGGTCCATCCAAATCTGCTTTAATGAGATTAATCCAGATATTCTTTCTTCCTTATCCTTGCTATTTGCATTTTCATAATTCTTTAATCTTAATTTGAATTCTTGCAAGTCATAAAGTAAATTTTGAATGCTCTTAATAACAGTATTTACTGTTGCGTATATTTTCATGGCTTCTTCTTGCATTCTTGTGGCTTTTCCCATTAATTCAGAGAAGTGACCCGAACCCGGAGAAGAACTAAAGTTATCAATTAATTTTTCTGTTTTATTTGTGCTGTACTGATTCATAAAATCTAGAATCCAAAAGTAAACTGGCTCGAGAGTTTCAAAAGGAGAGTTATAGATTAACTTGTATTCCTTAAGGGCTTTTGGCTTGGCTATTTTAATAGCACCCTTAAAATCTCCCTGCCTAATCATGCCTTTTACTTCACTCGAATTTCCAGAATATTTATCAGGATTTACTGCT
>Ga0172371_10007422_pt1 | contig 15631 bp, 13 predicted proteins | sample Lak12m_FD_114543 | JGI IMG/M metagenome (GOLD analysis project Ga0172371, IMG submission 114543) | Freshwater microbial communities from Kabuno Bay, South-Kivu, Congo - kab_022012_12m | ecosystem: Environmental > Aquatic > Freshwater > Lake | place: Democratic Republic of the Congo: South-Kivu... | reverse complement strand
GCCAGCCACTGCGCGTCGCGCGCCAGCTCCGTGGTCTCGAGCATGAACCCGGAGAACGTCGTGAACGCGCCCAGGAAGCCGATGAACACGATCACCCGGGCCTCCCCGCTCAGCCCCCAGCGGCTCTCGAAGAGGCCGAACAGCAGCCCCGCCGCCAGGCACCCGGTCAGGTTCACCGCGAGGGTGCCCCACGGGAAGCGGGCACCGAACCCACCCTGCACGAGGCCGGCGAGGCCGTACCTGCAGAGCGTGCCCGCGGCGCCCGCCGCCACCAGCAGCGCCAGTCGAGTGACCACCCGTGCTCCCTTCGTCGTCGTCGGCCCCCGGAACGAGAAGAGGCTCCTGCCTCGGGGGCAGAAGCCATCAGCGCCGGTGCGCGTAACGCGAGCCTCATCGCGGCGCGACACTCTCGCGCGGAGCTGCCGGTGGGACGGCGGTGGGTGAAGCGTGGTGGGCGACGTTGGAATTGAACCAACGACCTCCTGCTTGTCGAGCAGGCGCTCTCCCAACTGAGCTAGTCGCCCACGCGGGAACGGCAGTATAGCAAAGGTGGCCGCGGCCTGTCAGCCGCGGCCACCCGTCAGACTGCCGGCTGAGACGGCGCCGGGCCTGCCGGCCTCAATGCGATGAAGCGCGCTTCGGAGGCCGGCGGCGCACGCCGGTCTTGTTCCACGCCCTGCGCGCCCCGCCGTTCCACACCATCTTGCCCATGCGGGGCTCTACCTGGTGCGACTCGGGGATGACGCGCTTGTCGTACTCGAACCCCGGCAGGTCGTGCCGCTCGATGGTGGCGCCGATGAGCCGCTCGATGGCCTTGAGCTCGTGCACATCCTCACCGGTCAGCAGGCTGACGGCGATGCCGCTGGCGCCGGCGCGGGCGGTGCGCCCGATGCGGTGCACGTAGTCCTCGGGATTCGTGGGGATGTCGAAGTTGATCACGTGGGTGATGTTGTCCACGTCGATGCCGCGCGCCACGACATCGGTGGCCACGAGCACGGCGATCTTGCCGCTCTTGAAGCCGTCGAGCGCCTGCTGGCGCTGACCCTGCGAGCGATCGCCGTGGATGGCCTCGCAGGTGATGCCCGCCCTGTTGAGCGTGACCGACAGACGCTCGGCACGGCGGCGCGTGCGCGTGAAGATCAGCGTGCGCGCGGGGTCGTGGTGACGGAAGTACTCGACCAGGAGGTCGACCTTCTGCTCCTGGTTCACCGGCAGGACCCTCTGCTCGATGCTCTCCACCGGCGTGGCCGTGCCGCCCAGCTGGATGAACACCGGCTGATGCAGGGTGTCTTCGATGATGCTGAGCACGGTCTTGCTCATGGTGGCCGAGAAGAACAGGTTCTGACGCTTCGCCGGCACGGCGTCGATGATGCGCTTGACGTCAGGCCAGAAGCCCATGTCGAGCATGCGGTCGGCTTCGTCGAGGACGAGCGTGTCGACCTGGTCGAGCAGCACGTCGCCCTGCCGCAGCATGTCCAGCAGGCGGCCGGGGGTGGCGACCAGCAAGTCGACGCCCTTGCGGATCCTCTTCGCCTGCGGGTCGTACGGGACGCCGCCGAACACCGCGGCCACGGTGCGGCCGCTGTACGTGCTGAGCGTCTCGCCGACCTCCTCGATCTGCGCGCAGAGCTCGCGCGTGGGAGTCACCACCAGGGCGGACGGGTGGGCCGTGCGGCCGTCGGCGACGGTCGGGCCTGTCATGCGCTGCAAGATGGGCACGACGAAAGCGGCCGTCTTGCCGGTACCGGTCTGCGCACTGCCCACCACGTCGCGTCCGGCGAGGACGCGCGGGATGGCCTGCTCCTGGATGGGTGTGGGCGTCTCGTAGCCCATGGCGGCGACGCCGGCCAGCAGCTCGCCCGTGAGGCCGAGCGCGGCGAACGCCGGCAGGTCGACCTCAGGGGCGGGGCCTGAGGGCCTCGCCGCGTGCTCACGCTCCACGTAACTCTTGTCCACGCCCTGGCCGCCGCGGCCTTCGCGGTCGCGACGCGGGCCACGCCCACGGTCGCGGTCGCGGCCGGACCTGTCGCGGCCGGAGCCGCCCTTGCCGTCGCGACGCTGCTCCCTGCCCTCACGAGGCTGGCGCTCAGACCGCTCGTCTGTGCGCTGCTCGGGGGAGGGCGGAGCCTGCGTCGCGCCGCTCTGGGCGGCGGGACTCTGTGCGGCCTGGTCGGCACCCTGGGCGCCGCCCCTGCCACGACCGCGGCCTCCGCGACGGCGGCGCTTCGGCGCCTCCTCGCCCTGCGGGCGTGCGGTGTCCACGGTGGCATCGATGACTGGATTCACTGACTCTCTCTTCCCGGACTCACCCGTACGCGGCTCGGCGGGGCGCGCCTCAGCGGATCCCGACGATTCGACGGGGATCAGCGGAGTGAGCGGGAGCTCGCCGTGTGAAGGACCGCCCTCGGGACGGTCAGACTGACTGCGGACTGGTGTTCCTTTCCTTCAGAACACTGTCCGGTAGTCACAGAGTCTGGGCGATTGCTGCGGGAGGAATGCCCGGCGCAGGGCGCTCAGGCGGGTACCGGCTCCCGTGGTCTTGAATCACACCTTATCAGGTCCTGATTGTCGCGGCAAGCGAGGAGGTCCCGCGACTGCGCACAGCGCGGCATGCATGCGCCGGACCGCACGCTCGCCGACGCGGTCAGCCGGCCTTTCGATACCAGTCGACCGTCGCCCGCAGCGCCTCGTCCAGCGGCGTCACGGCGAACGGCCCGAAGGCCCGCTGGAACTTGCCGGCGTCGCTCACGAACGGCGCCTCCCACTGGTAGGCGAGCTCGGGGTACTCGCGGAAGGTGGGCACGAAGATGCCGAAGAACGTGACCGTGCTCTCCTTGAGCAGCGCCGGCCGCGGCTCCACGCCTGCGGCGCCGGCCGCGGCCGCGATGAGCTCGCGGCCGGTGACGGGCGCACACGACGGCGTGTGCCATACCTGCCCGTCGGCCTCGGCGCTGGTGCCGAGCACGACGAAGGCCCGCGCCAGGTCGGGCAGGTAGCTCAGGCTGTGCGGCTGGTCGAGCGCCTTGAACCACTGCGTCTTGCGGCCGGCGAGCAGGTCGGTGAAGAACCGCCTCCCGAGCGCGCTGTTGACGCCGTGCGGCCCGAAGTAGTCGGCCGAGCGCGCGACTACTACGCGCAGACGCCCGCTCGCGTGCTGCTCGAGCAGCTCGGCGGCCAGCCGTGCCCGCAGCGCGCCCTTCTTCGTGGTCGCCGTCGCCGGGGACTCCTCCGTCATGGGGCTGGAACCGGGCTCGTACATGGCCAGGCTGTCGGCGTACACGAGCTTGGCCCCCACGGCGGCGACGGCCTCGCTGATGCCGCGGTTGAGAGGCTCGAACTCGGTCCACCAGCGCGTGTACGGCGGACGCGCGCAGTGGTACACGACCGCCGCGCGCGCCACGGCGCGGCGCAGACGCGCGGCGTCGGTGAGGTCGCAGGCCATGTCTTCGTAGGACGCCGGCGGCAGCGGGGTCTCGCTGACCCCGGCGTCTCCGAGACGCGTGACGGCGCGCACGCGCCGCCCCTGACCGACCAGCTCCCGCACGACGGCGCCGCCGATGCCGCCCCGGGCGCCGAGCACCACGTTGAGACCGTCGCGGCCCTCACCGGCGCCACCCTCCAGCGCTTCTTCTCCCACCTGGATCTCCTCGCAACGACCCGGGGCCGCGCACGCCCGCGAGGCTCCCGCTCACGACGCTAGCCTACACCGCGCGGGCCGCTCAGACGGCGCCGTCGCCGGTCGCGGCCCCGGCCGCCTCCTCCGCCGCCTCGGCCGTCACCTGATCGTCGCCGCCTCGACGGCCGCGCCGGGCGCGCTTCTGTTCGTACATCAGGGCGTCGGCCTTCTGCAGCAGCTCGTGGGCGTCTTCAAGGCCGAGCGCGTTCGTGACCACCGTCCCGTAGCTCATACCCAGCGGCAGGTCCAGCTTCGTCCCCGCTTCGGCCAAGGCCGCGTCCAGCCGCCCGACGAGGGTCTCGGGGTCGACCTCGGCGTCGGCCTCGGCGACCACGCAGAACTCGTCGCCGCCGAGCCGCGCCACGAGGTCCGCCTCACGGAACGTCTGGCGAAGCGCCACGGCCACGGCCCTGATCGCCTCGTCTCCGCGCGCATGACCCTGCCCGTCGTTGATCTCCTTGAGACCGTCGAGATCGGCATACAGCACGATGACGGGCGTCCGGCTCCGCTTCGCGTGCTTGCCGTGCTCGGGGAGCATCACGAGGAAGCCGCGCCGGTTCAGGAGCCCTGTGAGGGGATCACGCAGCGACAGATCCAGGAGGTGCTGCTCCTGCTCCTTGCGGCCGCTGATGTCGCGGGCTATGGAGATCACGACCAGCTCACCGTCCACGTCGGTCAGGCTCGAACTGATCTCCACCGGCACCTTGTCGCCGCCGGCGGTGCGCAGGACCGACTCCCACATCACGCTGTCCTCCTTGAGCAGGCGGTGCATGACCTCGCGCAGCTGTCCGGGCCGGGGCGCCGCGTCGACCTTGCGCGGCAGCAGCCCGAGCAGGTCCGTGCGCGAGTAGCCGAGCCGCCGGCACGCGGCATCGTTGACCGCCACGAAGCGGGTGGGCTCGCCGTTGTGGTCCAGACCGTGAAGGTAGACGGGATCGTTGCTGCTCTCGAACAGCAGGCGATACCTCTTCTGACTGGCGGTCAGCTGTGCCTGGAAGCCGAGCATCGTCTGCACCGTGCGCTGCAGCTCGGCGTGGTCGCGGCGCCAGCGGTCCACGCCGATCCCGAGGGCGATGCCGAGGATGAGGTAGCCCGCGACGGTCGCGACGAGGTCGTCCACATCCACGTTCCCGAGGACGTAGGCCGCCGCCAGCGCCGACACGGAGGCCCACACCGCCGTGGACACGCCGCCCCTGCGGCCGGCGAAGTAGGCGCCCGCCACCACGAGAGGACCGCCCACAAGCTCCACGACCTCGAACGGCGCCAGCAGAGCGACGACCGTGAAGCCCGCGCTGCAGAGCACGAGGATCCAGGCGATGGGCGTGAGCTTCACGGGGGCCTCCCGGGCGTCGACCGACGACGTGTACGGTGCCCCGAGAGGGGTTCAGGCAACCCCTGCGGAGGGCCAGGCGAAGGCCTCGCCGAGCGCCGCGAGGCGGGCGCGGTCGCCCTCCTCGCAGAAGGCGCCCGCAAGGGCATGCTCGAACATGGCCCGCGGCGTGTGCCCCAGCCGCACGGCCGTCGCGCACTCCCGCTCGAGATCGGTGCCCATGAGCACGGGGTCGTCCGACGAGATGGAGCAGCGCACGCCGGCGGCCAGCATCACCGGCAGAGGGTGCTCGTCGAGCGAGCGCACGACACCCGTGAGCACGTTGCTCGTCGGGGTGACGTCGCAGACGATGCCTCGCGCGGCAAGCTCGGCGAGGAGCGCCGGGTCCTCGACCGCGCGCACGCCGTGCCGCAAGCGGTCGGCGTGCAGCACGTCGAGCGCGGCGCGCACAGAAGCCGGCCCGGCAAGCTCGCCGGCGTGGGGCGCGGCTTTGAGACCGCCCTCCCGGGCGGTCGCGAACGGCCGCGCGAACAGCTCCGGAGGAAAGCGGTCCTCGCTGCCCCCGAGGCTGACCCCGAGCACCCCGCGCTCGCGGAAGCGCACCGCCCAGTGGACCAGGTGGTCGGCCAGCTCCACCGGGAGGTCACGGGTGATGTCCGGCGTGAAGCGCACGTCCACGCCGCAGCGCTCGCGCGCCTCGTCGGCGCCGTCGCAGTAGCCCTCGAAGATCTCCTGCCACGGCGTCCCGCGCCTCATCGGCTCGGTGGGCGAGAAGAGCGCCTCGGCGTACACGGCGCCGCGACCGCGGAGCTCCTCGGCGTAGTCGACGACGACCTCGCGGAAGTCGCGGGCCCGGACGAGGCACCGCGACGTCTTGATCCACGCGATGAGGAAGCTGTCGAAGCCGGTGAACCGGTAGAACCGGCGCAGCCCCGCCTCACTGCGCGCCGGCGCCCGCACGCCGTTGCGGCGCGCGATCTCCAGCAGGCGCGACGGCCTGACGGTGGCCTCCAGATGCACGTGCAGCTCGATCTTGGGATACGGCAGGCCGTCCCGCCCCCGGGCACCGGGACCGGCGGACGCGCCCGCGCGAGCGCTGTGTCCGCTCAAGCCGCCTCCTCGTTCCGCCGCAGGAACCCGCCGGTGACGGCGAGAAAGCGCTCCGTCTCCTCCAGGTGCGGCATGTGCGAGCTCTCCTCGAAGACCACCCAGTCCGAACCGGGCAGGCGCCGATGCAGGTCCTCCTGGATGGCCGGTGTGCACTCGTCGTGTCGCCCACCGACGACCAGCCCCGGGGCGGTGACGGCGCCGAGCCTCGGGCGCACGTCCCAGTCCTCGAGCACCCCCGTGCAGTGGAACTCGCTGGGGCCCCACATCGTGAGGTACACCTCGGGGTCGGCCTCGAGCGCGGCGAACGAGCGCTGCAGGCACTCCGGCCAGGGATCGAGCCTGCAGACGTGCCGCCAGTAGTAGACGAGCACGGCCTGCTGGTAGGCCGGGTCGCCGGTGGTGCCCGCGGCCTCATGGCGCGCCAGCACGCCCTGCACGTCCCTGGGCAGCTCCGCGCGCAGGCGGTCCGCCTCGGCGATCCAGTCGGCCGTGCACACGAGCGGGTCGGCGAGCACGAGGCTCGCGATGCCCGCGGGCCGGAGGGCGGCGTGCTCGAGCACGAGCGCGCCTCCCCAGGACTGCCCGAGCAGGTGGCAGCGGTCCAGGCCGAGCGCGGCGCGCAGCGCGCCCAGCTCGGCCTCGAACAGCCCCACCGACCACAGCGACGGGTCGTGCGGATGGTCCGAGCGCCCGCTGCCGAGCTGGTCGTAGAAGACCACGCGGCGGCCCTCGGCGAGCGCCGCCAGCGGCTCCAGGTAGTCGTGCGACGAGCCCGGGCCGCCGTGCACGACCAGCAACGGCAGCCGGCCCGCCGCCTCCCCCTCCCCGGCCACGCCGTACCACGTGCGGTGGCCGCGGAACGGCACGAAGCCGGCCGAAGAGAGCGCCGCCCCGGGCACGGCAGCGTCTCCCCGTCCGCTCATGCGGGCTCCTCCCGGACGAGCTCATCGGCGAGCAGCTCCATGAGCAGGGCGTCGCGCCAGGTGCCGTCGGCGACGCGCTCGTACTGCCTCAGCGTGCCGACGGGCCTGAAGCCGAGCTTCTCGTAGACGTGGATCGCGCGTGCATTCGCGGCCGCCGGATCGACCGTCAGGCGGTGGTGGCCGCGCACGTCGACGAGCCGGGCGAGGAGCGTGCGCATGGCGTCGGGGCCGACGCCGCGGCCCTGCGCGGCGGTCGACACGAAGATGTCGACGGCCGCCGAGAAGTAGTCGGGGTCGGTCTCCTCGTGGTACTGGATGCAGCCCACGGGCACGCCGTCCACCTCGATCGCGAAGCTGACGGCGTCGCTCTCGGCGAGGCGCTCCCACTCGTCGCGCCGCCACCAGGCGGCGACCTCGGGCTCGTCCAGGATGGCGAGCAGGGCCGGCGCATCCGCCGCGGTCGCCGGCCTCAGCGTGACGAGGCGGCCGCGCAGCTCGGGCAGACTCCCCGGAGGAGCGCCCGCGTGCTTGAGGCGCGGCGCGGCGGAGCGGGCGGCGCCCGGCTGCGCGCCGCCCGGCGTCACTTGCGCGACTCGCTCCCGCCCGCGCGCCAGACGAGGTAGGCGTGCACGAAGCCGTCGAGGTCGCCGTCGAGCACACCCTGGGCGTTGCCGACCTCGTAGCCCGTGCGCGTGTCCTTGACCATCTGGTACGGGTGCAGGACGTAGTTACGGATCTGGCTGCCGAAGTCCACGTTGAGCACCTCGCCGCGCTCGCGCGCCAGCTCCTCGGCCAGCTTGCGCTCCTCGAGCTCGACGAGCTTGGACTTGAGCATGTGCATGGCCACGGTCTTGTTCTGCAGCTGCGAGCGCTCGTTCTGGCACTGCACGACGATGTTGGTCGGGATGTGCGTGATGCGGATGGCCGAGCTCGTCTTGTTGACGTGCTGACCGCCGGCGCCGCTGGACCGGTACGTGTCCACGCGGATCTCGTCCTCGTCGATCTCGACGTCGACGTCGTCGCTGACCAGCGGGGAGGCGTCGAACGAGACGAAGCTGGTGTGGCGACGGTTGGCCGAGTCGAAGGGACTCAGGCGCACGAGCCGGTGCACGCCGCGCTCCGACTGCAGGAGGCCGTACACGTTCTCTCCCTCCACCGTCAGCGTCGCGCTCTTGAGCCCGGCCTCGTCGCCGTCCTGCAGGTCGTTGACCTCGACCTTGAAGCCGCGACGCTCGAACCAGCGCAGGTACATACGCATGAGCATCTCGGCCCAGTCCTGCGACTCGGTGCCGCCGGCGCCGGGGTGGATGGTGACGATGGCGCCGCCCTCGTCGTACCGCCCGCTGAAGAAGCGCTGCTCCTCGCCGCGCTCGAGGTCGTGCTCGAGGCGGGTGACGCCGTCCACGAGCTCCTTCAGGAGCTCGTCGTCCACGGCGTCACCGGCCGTCTCCTCACGCAGGAGCTCCTCGGTGGACTCGAGGTCGGCGAAGCGCCCCTCGAACTCGGCGAAGTCCTCGAGGCGACGCTTGACGCGGCTGTACTCGGCCGAGACCTGGGAGGCCTGCTCCTGGTCGTCCCAGAAGTCGGGGGCGCGCATGCGCTCCTCGAGCGCCGCGAGCTGGTCTGTCAGCCTGGGGGGGTCAAAGATAGCTCCGCAGCCATCCCAGGCGCCCGGAGGCTTCCTTGAGACGCTCGCGGAGCGCATCCAGCTGGACGAGTGCTTCTGAGGCGGCGGGACTCATGACTGGTGCATCCTATCAGGCGCCATGACGATTCGCGACGAAGCCGACGGCGTTCCATGGGGCCTGGGCCGCAGGCGGCTCAAGCACCATGAGATGAGCGGACGCAGTCTGCGGCATCGCACGGAGCGCAACCGACGAAGCCGGTCACGCTCCGTGACACTTCTTGTACTTCTTCCCGCTCCCGCAGGGACACGGGTCGTTGCGCCCGACCTTGTCGTACACCACGCGCTGCTGCACAACTACCTGCTGCTGCCCGGTGCTCGTGGTGGCGCCGCCGCCCCTGCCGCCCGCGGCCACGTTGGGCGGCGGCGCGGTTGTGGGGTCCTCCATGCCGGGAAGATCGCCGGCGGCCATGGCGGCGCCGGTGAACGAGGTCTGGTTGGCGAGGCCGTCGCCGCTCGTGTAGTTCAGACTCATGAGCGGCTCGTCGAGCATGATCGCCGTGAACATCGCGAGGTCCTCGGCGCTGTTCTTCATGAGCGTGGTGACGGTCGAGGTCTTGATGCCCTCCAGCATGTCCTGGAAGAGCTCGAAGCCCTCGTTCTTGTACTCGACGAGTGGGTCGCGCTGGCCCAGGGCCCGCAGGTGGATGCCCTCCTGCAGGTAGTCCATGTCGAGCAGGTGCTCCTTCCAGCGAGAGTCGATGACCTGCAGCATCACGGCGCGCTCCACGCTGCGCATCTGCTCCTCTCCGATGAGGCGCTCGCGCTCGTCGTACTGGGTGAGCGCGTCGTCCACGGCGAGCTCGGATACCTCCTCGACCGTGGCCGAGCTGCGGTCGATATCGCCCTTCTTGAGGGCGGGGTCGTACACTTGGCGCAGGCCCACGAACAGGGCGTCGACGTCCCAGTCCTCCGAGTACTGCTCGCCCTCGAGGTGCGTGCGCACGGCACCGTCTACGAGGTCGCCGATCATGTCGCGCACCTGCTCGCCGAAATCCTCGCCCATGAGGATGCGCTGCCGCTGGTCGTAGATGACGCGGCGCTGCTCGTTCATGACCTCGTCGTACTTGAGCACGTTCTTGCGGCGCATGAAGTTGAGCTCTTCGACCTTGACCTGCGCCTTCTCCACGACGTTGCTGAGCATCTTGGCCTCGAGCGGCTCGCCCTCCTTCGGCCCGAGCCGCTTGAGCACGTTGTACATGCGGTCGCCGGCGAACAGGCGGATGAGCTCGTCCTCGGCAGAGAGGTAGAAGCGCGTCTCGCCGGGATCGCCCTGGCGACCGGAGCGGCCGCGCAGCTGGTTGTCGATGCGCCGGCTCTCATGACGCTCGGTGCCGAGCACGTAGAGCCCGCCGGCCTCACGGACGCCCTCGCCGAGCTTGATGTCCACGCCACGGCCGGCCATGTTGGTGGCGATGGTGATGGACCCCGACTGGCCGGCGTCCTTGATGATCTCCGCCTCGCGCTCGTGCTGCTTCGCGTTCAGCACGTTGTGTGGCACGCCGTGGCGCTCCAGCTGCCGCGAGAGCATCTCGCTGATCTCCACCGACACCGTACCGACGAGCACGGGCTGACCCTTCTCGTAGCGCTCGACGATATCGCCGGTGACCGCCGCGAACTTCTCCTTCGCCGTCGTGAAGATGAAGTCGTTCTCGTCCTTGCGGACCATGGGCGCGTTGGTGGGCACCTGCACGACCTCGAGCCCGTAGATCGAGCGGAACTCGTCCTCCTCGGTCTTGGCCGTACCGGTCATGCCGGCGAGGACGTCGTACATGCGGAAGTAGTTCTGCAGGGTGATGGTGGCGAGGGTCTGGTTCTCCTCGCGGATCGGCACCTTCTCCTTGGCCTCGATGGCCTGGTGCAGGCCCTCCGAGTACCGGCGCCCGTCGAGGATGCGGCCGGTGAACTCGTCGACGATGAGCACCTCACCGTTCTGCACCACGTACTCGACGTCCTTGTGGTACAGCGCCTGGGCGCGCAACGCCTGGATGAAGTGGTTGACGAGGCCGCCGTTGGAGTCCTTGTACAGGTTGTCGATGTCGAGGGCGCGCTCCACCTTGGCCACGCCGCTCTCGGTGACGGCCACGGTGCGCTGCTTCTCGTCGACTTCGTAGTCCTCCCCCGGCGTGAGCCGCGGCACGACGCGCGCGAACTGGCGGTACGTGTCGGCCGCCGTCTCGGGGGCGCCGCTGATGATGAGCGGCGTGCGCGCCTCGTCGATGAGGATGGAGTCGACCTCGTCCACGATGCAGTAGTGATGGCCACGCTGCACCATGTGCTCGCGGCGCATGGTCATGTTGTCGCGCAGGTAGTCGAAGCCGAACTCGGAGTTGGTGCCGTAGGTGATGTCGGCGTTGTACTGGGTGCGACGCTCTTCGGGGGTCATGTTGGCCTGGATGACGCCGACCGTCAGGCCGAGGAAGCGGTAGACCTCGCCCATCCACTCGGCGTCGCGCTTGGCCAGGTAGTCGTTGACCGTGACCAGGTGCGTACCGTTGCCGGCGATGGCGTTGAGGTACATGGGCATGGTGGCCACGAGCGTCTTGCCCTCGCCGGTCCGCATCTCGGCGATGTCGCCCTCGTGCAGGACGATGCCGCCCAGCACCTGCACGTCGAAGGGACGCATGCCGAGCGCCCGCTTCGCGCCCTCGCGCGCGACCGCGAAGGCCTCGTAGAGGAGGTCGTCGAGCAGCTCGCCGCCGGCGTGGCGCTGCTTGAACTCGACCGTCTTCTCGCGCAGTTGCTCGTCGCTGAGGCCGGTGATGGAGGCCTCGAGCTCCCCGACCCGCGCTGTCTGTGCCACGAGCGCCTTGAGTCGCCGGCCCTCGCCGGCCCGGAGCAGCTTGTCGACGATCTTGATCACGGAGTGAACGCTCCCGGAGTCGCTTGCATGGGTACAGCGGCCTGCGGCCGCGGCTCAGCTCTCATTGTGCCACATGCGGACGCGAGGCACGCACGGCCGAGGCAGAGCCGGCCGCTCTCGGCCCACGAGCAGGTCGCCGGCGCGGTGCGCCGGTGCTCAGCGCGCGACGGACCCCCGGCTCTAGTTCTCCGCCGGCTCGATGAGGCCGTAGTGGCCGTCGTTGCGGCGGTACACCACGTTGGTACGATTCGACTCGGCGTTGGTGAACACGAAGAAGTCGTGGCCCACGAGCTCGAGCTGAAGCGTAGCCTCGTCGACCGACATGGGCTTGAGGGCGAACTGCTTGATCTTGACGATGCGCCCGTTGTCCCCGGCCGTCTCGACGCCCAGCTCTTCTCCGATCGCGGCGGCAGCCGCCACCGGCGCCAGCTGCTCGACCTGCTCGACGGGCACGACGATCTTGTCGTGGCCGTGACGGGTCTTGCCGTGCGCCTTGTCGTGGTACTTCTTCACGCGGCGCTGCAGCTTGTCGGTGACCAGATCGATGGCCGCGTACATGTCGGTGGACGACTCGCGCGCGCGTATGACAGGTCCGCGCGTGAAGACCGTCGCCTCGGCGATGCAGGGCTCGGGGATGCTCGGGTTCTTCTCCACGAGGAGCTCGAGCTCTACCCGCGTCACTTCGTCGATCTTGCGCTGCTGCAGGAGCTTGTGGACGTGCTCAAGCTTCTCGTTGGCGTAGTCCTGCAGGGCTTCGGTGACGGTGACGTTGCGGCCCTTGATCTGCGTTTTCATGGACATCGCTCCTTCTGGACGGCATGGTCTAGCGATGCTTGGGAAGGGGTCGATCGCACGGTGCGTGCGAACGTGAAGACATGGGGCTCCAGACCGGCTTGAGCGAGCACTTGTGCACACTGATCCAACGTCTCACCTGTGGTGTATACGTCGTCAACGATCACCACTCGCTTGAGCTTTCTCTGTACCCCCTTTGTACCCTCCAGCAACGCGTATGCGCCTTTCACGTTGGCCGCGCGCGCGCTGCGGGAGAGGCCACTCTGGCGGGCCCCATGGCGCGTGCGGCGGAGCAAGGGAGCATAGGGGAGCCCGGCGCTCCGCGCAAACCCGCGCGCGAGGCGCTCAGCCTGGTTGAAGCCGCGCTCGAGCTGGTGGTCGCGGTGGCCGGGCACCCAGGTGACGAAGGCGTCCTGCGCCGACGCGACGAAGGCGGGGGAGGCGCGCTCCACCATGTCCTGCGTGAGAGAGCGCAGCGCGCGGAACTTGCAGGCCGTGACGAGTGCCCTGGCCGGCCCCTCGTAGGTGAAGGCGGCGGCGGCAGAGACGAAAGCCAGGTCGCGGCCGCCGCACTCCGGACAGCGGCGGCCGCCCGTGCGCACGGCCAGGCGGCGCGGGCCGGGCCCGCCCGCGAAGGCCTGGGGAGGACGGCACGGCGCCGACCATGAGCCCGGCGCACCGCAGCGCGGGCAGCGGCGCGCCGGCAGAGGGCGCAGCGCGTCGGCGCAATCGTCGCAGAGCCAGGCACCGGCGACTCCGCAGGCCACGCAGCGGCGCGGAAGGAACAGGTCAACCAGGCCGTCGACGATGCTGCCCGCAGTCATCGACGGCCCGCCGGTCACGAGGCCGTGTCCTGTGGAGCCGGAGGCTGCTGCGTGAGGTGCGACCGCGGCTCCAGCCGGGTGCCCGGCAGCAGCCTGGCGTGGGCCCCGACCTCGCTGCGATCGCCGATGACCGAGTCCTCTCGGACCACGGCCTCCTGGTGCACCACGACGTTGCGGCCGAGGATGCTGCCGGCGACGTGCGAGTTGCGTTCGGTCTTGACGCCGTCCCAATTGATGACGCCCTCGAGCACGGCACCGCGCTCGATGACGCAGCCGTCGCCGATGATGAGGGGTCCGATGAGCTCGGCGCCGCTCTCGACGAGACAGCCGGCGCCGACGAGCACCGGCGCCTTGAGGCGCGCGCCGCTCTCGACCTCCGAGCCCTCGCCGACCCACACCTGCGGCTGCACGAGGCGCCCGGGGATCTGCACGCGCACACGGCCGAGCAGCGCGTCGAAGTTGCTCAGCCGGTACTGCTCGATGTTGCCGACATCGTTCCAGTAGCTGCTCAAGATCCAGGTGTGGAAGGGGACGTCGGCGGCGAGCAGCGCCGGGAAGACGTCCTTCGCCCAGTCCACGAACCGGGCCGGCGGGACGTAGTCGAAGATGGCCGGCTCGAACGCGTAGATGCCGGTGTTGCACAGGTCCGAGCGAGCCTCGTCCCGCGGCGGCTTCTCCTGGAAGCCGACGACCCTGTCGCGCTCGTCGCTCATCACGACGCCGTACAGTGACGGGTCGGCGACGCGCTTCACGGCCATGCTGGCGATGCCCCCGTGCTGCCGGTGCGCCTGCAGGAACGCGCTGAGGTCGATGTCGGTGAGCCCGTCGCCGCTGACGACGAGGAACGTGCCCTCACCCAGCAGCTCGCGGAAGGCGCCGACGCCGCCGGCCGTGCCCAACAGCTCGTCTTCAAGGTTGTAGTGAAGCGCCACACCGAAGGCCGAGCCATCGCCGAAGTAGGAGCGGATCTTGTCGGGGTGGTAGTGAAGATTGGCGGCGACCTCGCGGATGCCGTGCTGCCGCAGCAGGTGCAGCATGTGCTGCATGACGGGACGGTTGAGGATCGGCACCATGGGCTTGGCCGTGAGCCCGGTGAGCGGGTACAGCCGCGTGCCCAGGCCGGCGGCCATGATCATGGCCCTGGGCGCAGGCCGGCCGCCGTGCTCCGTGACGGCCGGCTCCTGCCAGCGGCGCGAGTGGCCGCCGTCGAGGACGTCCTGCCCCGTCACGGCCGGCACTCCCCGCCGGCGCAGACGCCGGAAAGAGCCGGCCCGTAGGGCGGCCGCAGCACGCCGGCCTCGGTGACGATGCCGGCGATGTTGGCGGCGGGCGTGACGTCGAAGGCCGGGTGGCGCGCGACCGCCCCGGCGGGCGCCACCGGCTGGCCGCGGAACGACGTGACCTCGACCGGGTCGCGCTCTTCGATGGGGATGGCGTCGCCGTCGGAGATGGTCATGTCGACGGTGCTGAGCGGCGCCGCGACGTAGAAGGGCACGCCGTGCTCCTTGGCGAGCACGGAGACGCTGTACGTCCCGATCTTGTTGGCCGTGTCGCCGTTGGCGGCGATGCGGTCGGCGCCCACGACGACGCCGTCGACCTCACCGCGACGCATGAAGTACCCGGCCATGTTGTCGCTGATGAGCCGGTACGGGATGCCTTCGACCTGCAGCTCCCAGGCGGTGAGGCGCGCGCCCTGCAACCAGGGGCGCGTCTCGTCGACCCACACGGAGATGCCCCCGTGCCGGACCGCAGCGGAGCGGATGACGCCGAGGGCGGTGCCGTAGCCGGCCGTCGCCAGAGCGCCTGCGTTGCAGTGGGTGAGGATACGGTCGCCCGTCCTGAACAGCGCGGCGCCGTGCACGCCGATGCGCAGACAGCGCTCGATGTCGTCGTCGTGGATGGCCTGCGCGCGCAGCAGCAGCGCCGCGGCGACGGAGGCAGGGGCATCGCCGGCGGCGAGCGCGGCGCACCAGGTGGCGCGCATCTCGTCGACCGCCCAGCGCAGATTCACGGCGGTGGGCCGCGTGGCCAGCAGGCCGCCCGCGGCCTGCGCCAGCGCGGCCGCGAAGGCGGCCGGGTCCTGCGCCGAGGTGGCCGCCGCCTCGGCGGCGGCGAGCGCCAGCCCACCGGCCGCCGTGACGCCGATGGCCGGCGCCCCGCGGACCGTCATGTCGCTGATGCGGTCCGCGACCTCGCGCCACGTGCGGCAGCGCACGTAGCGCTCCTCCTGCGGCAGAGCGAGCTGGTCGATCAGCACGACCTCGCCGGGCAAGACCTCGACGGTGCGCACGCGCAGGCGTGAGCCGCCCGGCCCGGCGCCGGCGCCGCCCGCGTCCACAGCCTCTTCGCCCACGTCCGGCCTCAGGTGCCCTGGTCCCAGGACGCGAGGTACTTGGCCTGCTCCTCGGTGAGCGTGTCGCAGTCGACCG
>Ga0172371_10007419_pt1 | contig 15635 bp, 10 predicted proteins | sample Lak12m_FD_114543 | JGI IMG/M metagenome (GOLD analysis project Ga0172371, IMG submission 114543) | Freshwater microbial communities from Kabuno Bay, South-Kivu, Congo - kab_022012_12m | ecosystem: Environmental > Aquatic > Freshwater > Lake | place: Democratic Republic of the Congo: South-Kivu... | reverse complement strand
GGGGCCGCACACCCGAGGGCGGGTGCGCCACAGATCAGCCGACTACCGGAACGTGAGCGTCAGGCTCGTTGCGTCGTTGGGCAGATAGGGCAGCTTCACGTGCGCGGAGACCTTGCGGAGCAATTGCAGAACGCTGCCGTCGGCCTCCACCGTGTAGACGCCCCAAGGCACGTTGGCGAACGAGAACTGGCCGTGGAGGTCGGTCTTGGTCTTGTAGTTCGTTCCCACGATCTGGACGTCCGCATAGGGAACCGGGACGTCGACCAGCAGGATGTGCTGCACCACCTTGCCTTGGATTTCCTCGCGCAAGGGGGGCGTTTGGTCGGGCAGCGTAACGCCCATCCGGTCGGCGCTGGCAATCACCGCTCGCTTGAAAAATTGGAATTGGCGATAAGCCTTCTGTCGAGCCCATCGGAACGAGGTGTGGAACGCGACCCTCGGCAAACGTCCTTGGTCCACCAGCGTGACCAGGAAGAGGATGTAGTTGTCGTCCTCGATGACGGTGGTCTTGAGGGCTGCCTTAAGTGTCTTCGGGTCGAGCGTCTCCTCCGCATGGGTGGCTCCTGCCAGAGCCATGGTAATAGACGCGACGAAACCTGCGGCGGCATAAGGCATTGCACGCATCGGAAGAGAGCTTTCTGAGGAGGAGGAGGCGACGGGCGACTTGGCGCGGAACCGCAAGCCGCGAGCTTGTAACCGAATCGACCGGCTAACGCAAGATCGGTTGCCGCGATCATTGAGCCGCGGCGATCCAGACGCGACAATAGGAGAAGCATTGGGGCTCTTCCGGTGTTCGGCGCAAGTGCCGACAAGACCCCCGTTCGTAGTCCCGCCTTTAGGCGGAACGCCGCCTAAAGGCGGGACTACGAACGATGGCCTGGAAAGGCCGTCTTACCCGGGAAACGGAAGGGCCATACCCCCATGCGGGACGGGAGCGACTCCGAGTGATTCACGCACCAAGCCAATTTGCCGCCTCACTCTGCCTGCTCGTTGGGCTGGCGTGGGGTTTGCTCTGGGCCGCGGAGCCTTCTTCTACGCAAGGGGGAGATGGACAGACAGCCCTTCGCAAGGAAGTCGTGGGGCTGGTGCGTCAACTCGACGCCGACCAGTTCGACACCCGCCGAGAGGCGGCGGTCAAGCTGGAACAACTGAAGGCCCGGCCCGAGGCGGCAACCATCTTGGCCGAGGAGTTCCAGCGGGTCCTCCTCTCGCCCGATACGGCCTTTGAGGTCCGCCGGCAAGTCGAAAGGCTGCGGATCGGGTTGCCTTCCGTGACGTCCGCGGGCAGTGCGACCGTCACCCTTGGAGAGATTGACCGGCTCGTCGCCCAGTTGGAGGATGATCGCTATGCGGCCCGCCTCGGGGCAACGCGGCGACTGGAATGGCTCTTGGGGAATCCCAAGCTAGTGTGTGCCATCCACAGCCGTCTCAAGCAGCGGCTGGGCAAGGCAGACCTTTCCGTCGACGCCCGGCGCTGGATCGAGCCGATCCGCGCCAAGGCTCGCAGGGCGTGGCTGACCAGCGACCCGGCAACCTGGGAGCTGCCGGAGGTCTCGGATGGACAGATCAAGGCATGGATCGACGAAATGGCGGGACCAGTTTCCGGGGGGGGCGCTGGTGCCCAATCGCGGGTACGGGAGAAGGCGATGCGGGAACTCCGCGACCTTCTGGCCCGCGACCCCTATGTTCCCAAGCTCCTGCAAGCCCTCGAAGCCCGGTTGGGACAAGGGGCCCTCGATTCCGATGCGGCCCGTCGGCTCCGCGAGTTGGTCGATCTGACCCGGCCGGCGATGGTCGCCGAATTCTGGCACGGGCGGCGTCATCTCAACACGCAACACCTCTTGATCGGGGTGCCGAGTCAGGCCCCGGGCGCGGAGCGGGCGAGCCACTTCGACTACATCGACGACGACGTGGCGTTTTGCCGGAGCGGCCAGAACCTGACGCCCGGCAACTATCCGGTGGCCGTGGCCATCCCGCACCCCAAGTACCCGGGGGCCTTTTTTCACCTCGTCAACCTGAGCACGCCGCGGCACAAGATGGCCTACGCCTGCCTGACAGAGGTGGATGAGGGCAAACGGCTGGCCGAGATCACCCGCCGCACGCTCCAGCGATTCCTGGCCGCCAGGCAGCGGCTCTCGCTGGAGGAACTGGCCCTGCTGGAGCATCTCGACCCGAACGAAGTCTCACGGTTTGCCGGGGAGTACTTCCTGGTCGTCGACGATCAGGCAATTCCCGAACGCGCGGTCGGGGGCAGCGGAGGGCGGCCCGCGGCGGAGCGGGCTGCCGGACATCTGCCCTACTCGACGCTGGGCAGCCGGCACGGCGTCCTTTGTGCGGTCCTGGCGACGGAGGGCACCCGGGCCGCCGTGCCCGGCCTCCTGGAGGCGATTCAGCGGAAGCGGTTCCTCTCCCCTACGGGAAAGGCCCAGTATCGGGTACCCTGGATAGCCGCCTTGGCGATTGCGCGGCGGGATCCATGGCCCTCGGTGGACCAGTGGCTGGCTCAAATCCTGGGCCGGACCCATCCGCTCGTGGTCGGGGACGGCGACCTCGACCTCGGGGCCACCGCAGCCGGAGTCTTGCTCGCACGCCACGGGGAGGAGCCCGGCCAGTTCGGGTTGAAGGAGATCGAAGACGCGCTCTTGGACAATGTCGACTTGACCGGCTACCGTTTTGAGACCTCCGCGGATCGAGAACGGGTCAAACGCTGGTGGTCGGAGCAACAGGGCAAGAACTCGCCCTAACCAAGCGGGGCAGCGCAGGAAACCGCCCATGGCTCACGAGACGATACTCGTCGTCGAGGACGAACGCGAGATCCAAGAGTTGGTTGCCTACAACCTGGCGAAGGAGGGGTATCGGGTGACGGCGCTAGGGACGGGCGAGGAGGCCTTGCAGGCCGTGGGCTCCGCGCGCCCCGATCTTGTCTTGCTCGACCTGATGCTCCCCGGCGTCGACGGCCTCGAAGTCGCCCGACGCCTCAAGACCGATCCCGCAACCCGCGACCTCCCGATCATCATCCTCTCCGCCAAGGGCGAGGAGGCCGACGTGGTGAGCGGCCTGGAACTCGGGGCCGAGGACTACATCCGCAAGCCGTTCAGCCTCCGGGTCCTGATCGCCCGAATTCGCGTGGTGCTCCGCCGTGCGACCCAGACGCCGCTCGACCCCGCCGCCCCCGTAACGGTGGGCGGCCTGGTTATCCATCCCGGCCGCCACGAGGTGCTGCTCAACGGCACGCCCGTCAGCCTGACTCGCACCGAGTTTCGCGTGCTCCACGCGCTCGCGGGCCGGCCCGGCTGGGTCTTCACGCGCTGCCAGATCGCCGACGCGATCCACGAGGGGGACGGCTTGGTCACCGACCGTTCGGTCGACGTGCAGATGGTCGGCTTGCGGAGGAAGCTGGGCGCGGCCGGGTCGCGGATCGAAACCGTCCGCGGCGTGGGATACCGGCTGCGAGAACAAGAGGAGCCGGGCTAAGGGGAAAAGGGGACTGGCTCCGTGGCGCAAAGCGGTTTGGCCTACGCAAAAACTCTGCCGCCACGGTGCCTGTCCCCTTTTTCCGCTCGAGGCCGTCTTCGGGCTGGCGACGAGTTGAGATCGACACGCCTGTCGAATTCATCGACATCGCACCCTCCCCCCTTCCATCGTAGCGCCTTGCGCAACTGGCTCTGCGCAAAAGGGTTAGCTCGAATCAGCTCCGCTGCAAACGTCGGGCACGACGTTTGCTTTGCCCAATTCTCAAACCAGGGCGGCGCTGCGGTTGCGCCGTGACCGAGAGACACGCACTGGGAGTAGAAGAGATGGACGGCAAGAGTACAAACTGCCGGGGACGACGCATCTCGCGCCGCGAGTTCAACAAGGTTTGTCCGATCGCGTTGGCGCCGGCCCTCTGGCTGGGAGGTAGGTCGCACGGCGAGGGGGCCGAAAAAAGAGCCCGTTCCGCCGGTGCGGGGCCCGATCCCGCGCTCTTCCAGACGACCGTGGACCGCGCGATTCGCTTCCTGGCCGGACAACAGTCCCCGGAGGGCGCAGTCAGCCCGCAGCTCGGCATCGGCCCGAGCGCCCTGGCCACGCTGGGGTTGTTGCGGGCTGGCCGGGCGGTCGACGATCCCCAGGTGGCCAAGGGGCTCAAGTTTCTTGAGGAGTATGCCCAGGAGAGCGGCGGGATCCATATGCCGGGCGGGCGGATCCCAATGTACGAGTCGTGCATCGCCGTGGTCTGCTTCAAGGAGGCCAATCGCGATGGCCGGTACGACAAACTCCTCAAACAGGCCGACGGCTTCGTTCGCGCCGGGCAATGGGACGAAAGCCGCGGGAGAGAGAAATCCGACGTGTCGTACGGCGGCGTGGGCTACGGCGGCAAGTCCCGGCCCGACTTGTCGAATACCGCCTTCTTGATCGACGCCCTGAAGTCGTGCGGCGCAGGGCCCGACGACAAGGCCATTCAGAAGGCGCTCGTCTTCGTCTCCCGGTGCCAGAACCTGGAAAGTGAGCATAACACTACCCAGTTCGCCGCCAAGGTGAACGATGGCGGATTCTACTATACCTGCGCGATGGGGGGGCAGGATGAGGGGAAGGACTCGGCCGCGGGCGGACTGCGGAGCTACGGCTCGATGACCTACTCCGGCCTGAAGAGCATGATCTACGCCGGGCTGACCAAGGACGACCCGCGCGTGAAGGCCGCCATCGGGTGGATTCGCAAGAACTACGACCTGGAGAACAATCCCGGCATGGGCGATGCGGGGCTCTATTACTACTACGTCACCTTCGCCAAGGCCCTCGACGCCCTCGGGCTCGACGCGATCGAAGACGCCAAGGGAAAGAAGCACGATTGGCGTCGCGACCTGACCGAGGCACTCGCCCGGCGCCAGCACGCCGACGGCTCCTGGGTCAACAAGAACACCCGTTGGATGGAAGGCGATCCGAACCTGGCCACGGCGTTCGCCCTGCTGGCGCTCTCCTACTGCCGGCCGGCTTCCGCAAAGCAGGCTCCGACGCGCTAAATTGGCGCATACGGTTTGGGGGCTTCCGAGCCGGGCCGTGTCGGCCCGGCGGCGCATGGCGAATGCGGGATTGGCGGTTACAGACCGGGCCGACACGCGCCGGCGCGGCGTGGTCGATCTCTCCCGATCCCTTGTCGCACAATCCGATTCTCACGCCCGGGCCGGCTCCTGCATCGGCTCGGCGGCATTCGAGGGGATCGCGTCGGCCGGCTTCTCCGATTGGAGCCGTCGCAGAAGCCACGCGATCAGCCGAAGCTGTCCGAGGTCGTCGAACAGCGAATAGGCCACCGGCGTTGCGATCAGCGTGAGCAGAAGCGAGAGGGTCTGGCCGCCCACGATCACGCCGCTGATCGCCTTGTTGATCGATGCCCCTTCGGCGTTCGAGATGACGGTGGGAATCATGCCGGCCACGAAGGCCACCGTGGTCATCAGGATGGGGCGAAGCCGGTCGCGGTTGGCGGCCACGATTGCCTCGAAACGCGGCATGCCTGCGGCGCGAAGCTGGTTGGTGTGGTCGATCTGCAAGATCGAATTTTTCTTCACCACCGCAAACAACACCAGGATGCCCAACAGCGAGAAAATGTTGATCGACTGCCCGAACAACAGCAGCGACACGAGCGCGAATGGCAAAGTCAGCGGCAGCGACAGAAGGATCGTCAGCGGGTGGAGCCACGACTCGAACTGCGCGGCGATGCACAGGTACACGAAGATGAACGCCAGGATGAACGCCACGAAGAAGCCCCGAAACGCCTTGGCCATCTCCTTCGACTTGCCCAGGAGCCCGGTCTTGTACTCCGGGCCCATGTTCAGCTTGGCGGCCGCCTCGGCGAGCTTGTCGAGGATGGTCTGCTGGGACGTCCCGGGGGTCATGTTGGCGTTGATCGTCACCTGGCGGGTGCGGCTGAGGCGGTTGATCTGGGCGGGGCCGGTCCCTTTCTGGAAGCGGACCACGTCGGCCAGGGGAACGGTGCCGAACTTGCTCGACGGGACCGTGATCATCTTGAGCTCGTCCAGGTGGTTACGCACGTCGGCGATCGCGCGGACGTGGACCTCGTATTGCTCCCCCTTCTCGTTGTAGTCCGAGACCTTTTCGCCCGCCACCAAGAGGCGCAGCGTGTTGGCAATGTCGGCGATCGACACCCCCAGTTCCGCGGCCTTGGGCCGGTCGACCCTGATGCCGTATTGCGGTTTCCCGGCCGAGAGCGACGAATCGACGTCGACCGCGCCCGGCACTTGCCGCACTTCCTCCATGACCGCCTTGGCGTACTCTTCCAGCTTGTTGATGTCGGGTCCGCCGATCATGTATTGGACGTCGCTGCTCGACATGCCGCCGCCCGACATGAGCGACACCGGGCTGACGCTGATCCGCAGGTGGTCGCCGGAGAACCTCGGGAGGACGTTCTTCCGCACGAAGTCCATCATCTCCAGTTGGCCGTAGTCGCGATCGGCGATGTTCACCAGGCGTACGTACACCGTGCCCTGATACGGATTGCGCTGCTCCGTGTCGGCCACGCTGGCGATGGTGTAGCGCACGCCGTCGAGCTGCCGGATGTCGCGGGCGATCCGCGCGACGAGGACCTGCGTGGCCTCCAGCGACGTCCCTTCCGGGGCCTGGACGCTCAACTGGAATTCCGAAGAATCCTCGTCGGGGATGAAGTTCTTGGGAATCACCTTGAACAGGGCGGGCATGGTGGCCATGCACCCGATCACGGCCAGAACCACCACCCACCGCTGCCGCAGGCAGAACCGCAGCAGCGACAAGTAAGCGGCTTCGAGAATTCGGTAGAACTTCTGCCCCTTCGATCCGGAGCCGCCGCCGTGCGAGGCCCCAGGGCCCTCGGGGGCGGCGGCCCCTTCCGCGGGCCCTTTGAACCAGCGGGCCGCCAGCATCGGGGTGAGCGTGAAGCTCACCAGCATGCTCACCAGGATCGTCGCCGCCATGGTGATGCCGAACGACTGGAGGAACCGGCCCACAATGCCTTCCATCATCGCGATCGGCAGGAACACGGCCACCAGCGAGAGCGTGATGGCCATGACCGCCAGGCCGATTTCGCCGGTGGCGGCCAGCGCGGCCTCGTGGGGCGTGTACTTCTTCTCCTCGATGTATCGGAAGATGTTCTCCATGACCACGATCGCGTCGTCGATCACGATGCCCACGGAGAGCGTCAAGGCCAGGAGCGTCAGGCTGTTCAGCGTGAATCCCATATACTTGACGATCGCAAACGCGGCGATGATCGACGTGGGAATCGACAGGGCCGCGATCGCCGTCGCGCGGACGTTCGTCAGAAAGAAGAACACGACCACCGCGGCCAATCCGCCGCCCAGGACCAGGTGCTCCTTGACCGTGTCGACCGAGGCCTCGATGAACACCGACTGGTCGCGGACGACCTGGACTCGGTAGTCCTTCGGCAAGGTCTTCGTCAGGTCGCCGAGCCGTTCCTTGAGCGACTCCGCGACCTCCACCGTGTTCGTACCCGACTGCTTGCGAATGTTCAGGAGCACACACGGCGTGTCGTTGTAGAGCGAGGCGCTTTCGACCTCCTCGGTGGAGTCCTCGGCGCGGCCCAGGTCGCCGATGGTGATGGTGTGCCCGTCGCGGTTGGCGACGGCGATGGCCTCCATCTCCTTCATGTTGCCCACCCGGCCCATGGTGCGGAGCGTGTACTCGGTGTCGCCCACTTTCATCGAGCCGCTGGGCATCTGGAGGTTCTGGGCCCCCAGGGCCCGGGACACGTCGGCCACCGTCAGGCCGTAGGCGCGGAGCTTCAGCGGGTCAAGCTGGACGTTGATCTGCCGCGCCTGGCCGCCGACGAGCATCACCTGCCCCACGCCGCCGATCGTCTCCAGTTGCCGGCGGAGCACCTTGTCGCAATACTCGGTGATGTCGCGCAGGGTCGTCGGCTCGGGGGCCGATACGGCGATCGTGAGGATCGGCGAGGAGTCGGGATCCATCTTCTCCACGGTCGGCTGCTCGACATCCTTGGGCAACTCGGGCAAAACGCGGTTGATCTTGTCGCGCACGTCCTGCGCGGCAACGTCCGGGTCCTTCTCCAGATGGAACTGGACGTACACCTGCGAGATCCCTTCCGACGACGCCGACCGCAGCTCCTCGATGCCGTTGACCGTGTTGACCGCCTCCTCGATCTTGTCGGTGATTTCCGTCTCGATCTCCTCCGGCGCCGACCCCGGCATCCGCGTGGTCACGGTGATCATCGGAAAATCGACCTTCGGGAACCGATCGAGCCCGAGTTTCGTGTACCCGAAGACCCCGAACACCACCAGCACGAGGATCAGCACCGTGGCGAAGACCGGACGCTTGACGCAGATGGCAGCGAGTTGATTCATGGTGGTGGTGCGCCCTTATCGCACCGGGTCGCCGTCGTGAAGGCGATCGGGCCGAAGGACCAGCAGCTCCTTGCCGGTCAGCCCTGACTTGATCTCAACCTTTCGGTCGCTTTGCTCGCCCAAGGCAACGACCCGCTCGCGGGCCACCCCCTCGCGCACGACGAACACGCGGGCCACTTCGTCCGTCTTCTGCACGGCGCCGGCGGGTACGAACATCCCCGCTTGCTGCTCGGCGAGCACCAACTGCGCGTTGGCAAACAGCCCCGGCCGCAACAAGGCTTCCGCGTTGGGCACGACGGCCTCGACCACCATCGACCGCGTATCGCTGGTCACCACCGGGGCGATGAAACGGACCGTCCCCCCGAAGGTCCGATCCGGGAAGCTATCGACCGCAAACCGCACCGTCTGCCCCTGCCGAACGCGGCCGACCTCCTGCTGCGGCACGGTCAGCGACAATCGCAACGGGTCGATCCGCACGAGCGTGACCACCTTCGTGGCCTGCATGCCGGAGGAGACCTGCTCGCCCACCGCGACCAGCTTCTCGGCCACCAGGCCGTCGAACGGCGCGCGGATCGTCGTGTCGGTGACCGCTTTTTCGAGCATCGATACGCGAATCTGGGCCGTCTTGCAGGCCAGGTAGGCCTGCCGCATCTGCCGCACCGCCTGGTCATAGCGCTGCGCGGCCAATTCCTGCTCCGTCCGGGTCTGCTCGAAGGCCTCGGCCGTCATGACCTTCTGGGAGTAGAGCGTGTCGGCACGCCTCAAATTCCCCTCGGCCAGGTCGAGCGCGGCCGCGGCGAGCTTCACCTCCGGCTGGTTCTGGGCCTTGAACGGCTGCGTCATGTCGACCAGTCCCAATCGCGATTTGAGCTCCTCGAGCAAGGCCTGCCCTTCCGCCAGCTTGTTCTTCGCGTCGGTCGGGTCGAGCTGCACGAGGACGTCGCTCTTCCGCACCACGCTCCCCCGGTCCACTCGCACTTCAGCGACGATGCCGCTGACGTTGGCCACCACGGCCGACTTCTCGTCGGCCATCAGCGTGCCCGTCAACCGCAAAACGTGGTTCCGCTGGACGACCTCGACGGGAACCGTATCGTATCGCTTCGCCGCCGCTTGGCCGCCGTGGCCCGCCTCGACGGGGGCCGCGAATCCGAGGGTGGCCTTGCTGCTGTGGCCTTGCTCGCCTTCGGCAGCCCCCTCGCCGGCGTCCCTGCTGTGAGCCGTCGCCCAAGAGTACATTCCCCACCCGGCGACCAGGACGATCGCGGGCAGCGACAGAATCCGCAGCGCCCGCCTCTTGGACAGGGGAACCGCCGCGGCCGAGTCCTCGGCGCGGGCCTCGCTCTCAGGAGACCACTCCGCGGCCGCAGGATGTAGGACAACGCTTGGCTTCTCGGACGACATCGAATCTCCCCGTATTTCGGTCAGGTTGTTTCACAGGCCCTCAGTCCCGGCGATCGCCCGAATCCCGGCCAGGGAAAACCGTGTGATGTGATCGGCCAGGTGCTCGACGACCGCCTCGTCGAGGACCCGGTACGGTCCGACCCGAGTCAGGACTGCTTGCCCACGATGGTACTCGCCGCATTGCCCGAAGATGCTGATCGCGCAGTCGAAGACCTGCTCTTCGCTTGCCGACGGGCCGATCAGCTCCCGAACGATGGACCTTAATCTCCCGAGCAGCGGCTCGGCGATTCGTTCCGCCACAAGGTCCAGCCCCCGCGTCGGCTCAATCAACTCCCTCGCAATCAGCATGATCCGTTTCGGCGACTTGTCCCTCAGCAGGTCCCGCAACAAGGCGCGGACGAAACTGCCCAACCTCTCTTCCGCGGAAGCCGATGGATCTGTCTCCGAATAGGGCATGTGAGCCCTCACGTCCTGGATGATGTACTCGATCACCGCCAGGTACAGGTGCTCCTTATCGCGGAAGTGATAGTTGATGGCCGCGTTGTTGGCCCCGGCACGGCGGCAGATCTCGCGCAGTGTCGCATCGCGGTACCCGGCCTGCGCGAACACCTCCACCGCGGCCTCGATCAGTTTGGCCCGAGTAGCATGCGTCGTGTTGCCAGCGGTCGCCGTAGACATTCAAGCGCCAGATTGAAACGTGTGATTTAATCTATTGTATCAATCGAATGCTTGAATGTCAAATCCACCTCTGAAGGGTACGTAAGTGTCTTGTTGAATGGGACATACGATCACGGGTAGTCAACCCGCCGGAGGACGGCCTTTCCTGGACGTTTTATCTGGCAGCCTCCAGACGGCCTGGACAGGCCGTCCTACAAAACACACCGACTGCGTGTTTGTCCAGGTTCCCCGTTCCAGTCTCGCGTGAGTCTTGAGCGACACTTTCCAGTCGGCGGAATCGACGTGCGTGTCGAGGCGATCGACACACACGAAATCGCATTCAAACCGTTCTCGGAACGCAACCCCAAGCCTGCCAACCCATTAGGCTATTCTCCAAAGGGCAGCCGGGGTTGGCATCCCGTTTGCTGCCCTCCTCAGCCATACCCGACTCCAAGGGTGGCGGTCCGCGTGTTCCGTCACTCGAGGTCGGCTCCGTCAGTAGCTCTCGAAAGGAGGCGGTATGAGAATCGGCCAAGCACTTCGGGGAAAAAGACGAGCACGGCTCGTCATGGCCTGGGCGTTTTCGGTAACGTTTGCGGCGGCGACGTACGGCTGGTTTTTGCATGGTCCACACGCCCGAGTGGCGTCGGCGAGCGAACCCGCCGCAACGTTTTCCGGCAAAGCCGCCCCGGATATCGTGGCGGTGGTCATGGCCGCACAGTTGACGGCCTGCACCGGGTACGTGGACAGCGCCCGCGTCGCCGAAGGACTGAAACGCCTGGAACGAATCCTCAACGACGATGCCTCTCGCATGGCGGATGACCGCCAGACGTTCGTCTTGTCGTTCGGGCTCATGGCGATCGTGGGCGCAAAGGATTTCGGCCGGTACGACCGGCTGATCGAACGCACGAGGGACCGGCTGAAGGCCGTTCAATGGGACGCGACGGGCGGGAACGCCGAATCGAAATCGTTCTTGGGCGGCGCCGGCTATAAGTCGCTCGCGCCGCCCGATCTGTACCACACGTCGCTGGCCATTGAATCGCTGCGCCGGGCCGGCGTGCCGGCGAGTGATCCTTTCATGCAGCGGGCGATACGGTTTGTCTCCAGTTGTCAGTGTCTGGAGAACGAGGGCAGCCCCGCCGCTTCCTTCGGTGCGACCGAGCGCGGCGGTTTCTCGATTGCGCCGCCGGCTCCCAACGGATCCAAGGGAAAACGCGAAGCGGACGACTCGCTCCCCCCGTGCGGCAGCCTGACCTGCGCCGGCCTGAAGAGCTTGATTTACTGCGGCGTGCCGAAGGAGGATCGTCGGGTGGTGGCGGCTCTCGATTGGGTCCGCCGAAACTACACGCTCGCCGCCAACCCGGGGATGAGCATCCCGCGCTTCCGGCTGTACGACTACTACCTGTCCTTGTCGGGGGCCATGACGGTTTTCCACGAGGACTCGATCGTCGACGCCAAGAACGTCCGGCACAACTGGCGGCGCGAGTTGGAGCAGGTCCTCGAGGCGGAGCAGCAGCCCGACGGCTCCTGGCTCAATCCGGCGGAGGCGGACACCCTGGCGGAAGCCCACCCGCTGGTGACCACGAGCCTGGCCGTAATGACGCTGCGGCGAATCACGGGCAACGCCAAGAGGCCCGCGAATCAGTACATGGCGGCCGCTTTGCGTTGGGAGTGACCGGAAAGAACACGGCTTGAGTTGTACCAACCGCGAATTTTGGGGAGGAGAAGGCTTGGATCGAGGGAAGGATCGTTCCCGACGGGACCGACGAGGGTTCACGCTGGTCGAGGTGCTGGTGGTCATTGCGATCATCGGCATCCTGATCGCCCTGTTGCTGCCGGCGGTGCAGGCGGCACGGGAAGCGGCAAGACGGGCCCAGTGCTCAAATAATCTGAAGCAGATGGGCTTGGCCATGCACAACTACGCGGGCACGTACAACATGCTGCCCAACACCGGTTGGTCGGGGCTGACCTACCCGAACGACTACTCGCCGTTGGCCAGGCTGCTCCCCTTCTGCGAGCAGAAGAACTTGCAGAACCTGATCGACTTCTCGATCGACATGGGGCACCCCGGCAGCGCGGATCTTCCGGTTGCGCTTCGGCCTGCGGCCGCGACGCCGGTCTCCATGTTCTTGTGCCCGAGTGACGGCGAGAAGCCGATCCACGACACGACGCTGCCTTCCGGAACGGTGATCCCGGTCGCCGGGAGCAACTACGCGATGAACCAGGGGAGCGGGATGGACGGAGCGTATCATCCAAGCTTCGGGGCGAGCGACGGGCTCTGTTGGGTCGGCGGTTCGGTGCGGCTGGACGACGTCAAGGACGGAACGACGAACACAGTGGCCTTCGCGGAGTCGCTCCGCGGCCCGTGCAATACGCCCTCGCTTACGCCGACGCCGGACATCCAGGTCTATCGGGCCAACGCCTCGTCGGCGCTGGCTCCTACGGCCGAGGCCGGCGGCCTCGCCGCGATCCTCCCCAGCGTGACCGGATGGGGCGGCGCGAGACTCTCCTTCTGGCTGCGTGGCTGCTCGCCGTTTGGCCCCGTCATGAACGGCCGTTTTCCGCCCAACTGCCCGTGGCCCGACCTCGTATTCAAGTCCTCCAAAGTGACCGCCGCGAGGAGCCGTCATCCGGGCGGAGTCAACGCCGGCCTGTGCGACGGCAGCGTGCGGTTCATCTCCGAGACGATTGACGCCACGACCTGGCACGCCCTGTGGACCCGCATGGGCGGCGAGGTGACCTCTTCGTTCTGAGTTGTGGGGGTGCATGATTCGGACATCGTGACATACCCCGGAGGGGCACGTGAGAATAGCCCAGCGATTTATCGCCGGGTCGAAGGGTCGCGACGCCGTGGGTGTCCCGTAGGGACACTTGAACTACGAATGGCTCGTTTCAATTGTCCCTACGGGACAAGGAGGGGGGTTCTGGAGCCTGATATCCCAGCGATGAATCGCTGGGCTATTGTCCAACGTCCCTCCGGGACGAAATGAGAGTGCTTAGACCATGGAATAAGACCCCATCAGCGTGGATTATTACACTAGTATCGAGTTCACTGCCGGGACAACATTGAACAAGGACATTCAGGATACCATGAGCACCGTCGTCAGACTGGCGCCGCCGCTCCGGGTGGAGCGGCTCACCAAGCGATTCCGACAAGGCAACACCACCGTCGAGGCCCTCAAGGGGATCTCGCTGACCATCGAACGGGGCCAATTCGTGGCGGTCATGGGGGCGAGCGGGTCGGGGAAGAGCACGTTGCTTCACGTGATCGCGGGGCTCACGCGGCCCGACGAGGGCTCCGTCGTGGTCGACGGACAGGACCTGTCGGCCTTGTCGGATTACCGCCTCACCCTTTTCCGCCGCCGTCACATCGGCCTGGTGTTCCAGGCGTTCAATCTCATTCCCACGCTTTCGGCCCGGGACAACGTCTTGCTGCCGATCCTGGCCGGCGGAGACGACGGGACGGTCGAACCACGGTTGGACAGCCTTCTTGCCCGCCTCGGCCTGGCCGAGCGCCGCCGCCATCGCCCCGACGCGCTCAGCGGCGGCGAGCAGCAACGCGTGGCCATTGCCCGGGCGATCATCGGCGATCCGTCGATCATCCTCGCCGACGAGCCGAGCGGCAGCCTCGACTCGGTCACCGGCCAGAGCATCTGTCGCCTCTTACAGGAATTGTGCAAGGAGCAGGGCCGAACGATTGTCGTCGTGACGCACGAGCCCGCGGTGGCTGTTTGGGCCGAGCGCATTATCGTCCTCAAGGACGGCCGCGTGCTCACCGAGTTTCCGACCAAGCAGTTCCGCGACCTTCACGAGTTAGCGGCGCACTATCAGGATGTCGTCGGCGTGGCGCCGGCAGCGGAGGTGAAGCAATGAAGGTGGCCTGGAAACTGGCTCTGTCCTACGCTGTGCGGCATCCCATGCGGATGTTGTTGACTTCGCTGGCGATGGTGGCTTCGGCGTGCATTGTGGTTTGGGTCGTCAGCGGCTACGACGCGCTCGCTTCGCAATTCGGCGGACAAGCCGTGGAGTATCTCGGGCGATACGACTTCTTCGTCGTGCCCGAAGACCCGAAAGACGCCTCCGTGGACCCCGGCCTGGTCGAATCGTTGCGTCAGGACCGGGCGGTGGCGGAAGTGACGCCGGTGGCGCAGATTCAAGCTCAGGTCCTTAATCCGAACGGCGGCCCAGGCGGGCCAGGCGGCCCAGGCGGCCCTGGCGGACCGCGGCAGAGAATCTCCCCTCTCCTTCCGGGAGAGGGGCAGGGGGTGAGGGCTGACTCCGGTGGATTGAAATCGAGTGAGACCCCTTCGGGTGATCGCCCTCACCCTAACCCTCTCCCGAAGGGAGAGGGGACCGGACCAGGCCCTGGCGGACCGGGTGGCGGCAGGCGGGGCGGCCCTGGTGGCCCCGGCAGACGCGGCGGACCTGGTGGGCCCGGCGGATCCCCCACGCTCGTCGGCACCGATGCCCAGAAGCCGCCGCACGCCTTGGTCGAAGGCACTTGGATCGACCCGCAGCATCCTGAGCGGCGCGGCGCCGTCCTCGGCAAGACCACGGCCGAGCAGATGAGTCTGAAAGTGGGCGACGACGCGCAGGTCATTTTCGGCACGAAAGAGTACCGGATCAACATCGTCGGTTTGATCGAAGAGGGTCCGTCGCAGATGGGGATGGGCCGCCGGATGCGCCCGCCGGGGTCGGCGACTCCGCGCACGGGCATTGAGGCGGGTCCGGCGTCGTCGGCCGTTTACGTTCCCATGGCCTTGGCGACGCACTTCACGCGAGGCAAGGCGAAGATCAATCTGATCAACATCCAATTGAAGCCGGAAGCGAAGGCCGAAATCGTCGAATTCCGCAGAAAGTGGGAGGCCCGCATTGCCAGGACCCAGCCGGCGGCCTCGATGCTCGGCGTCGACGACATCAAGACGAACATCGAGGAAGGTATGATGGCCACACGCACCAAGCAAGAGGCGTGGGCCGCCACCGGGCTCTCGCTTCTGGCCGCGTTGTTCATCATCTTCACGACGCTCAGCATGGGCGTGACCGAGCGGGTGCGGCAGTTCGCCGTGATGCGGGCCGTGGGGCTGACGCGCGGGCAAGTGGCCGGCGTCATCGCCATGGAGGGGATCCTCTTCGCGCTGATCGGCTGGGGGGGCGGCCTGCTCGCCGGCTGGGGACTCCTGGCCGTCGTCGCCCGCACGCAGTCCGACCTGTTCCGCGGCGGCGCGTCGCTGG
>Ga0172371_10007418_pt1 | contig 15639 bp, 11 predicted proteins | sample Lak12m_FD_114543 | JGI IMG/M metagenome (GOLD analysis project Ga0172371, IMG submission 114543) | Freshwater microbial communities from Kabuno Bay, South-Kivu, Congo - kab_022012_12m | ecosystem: Environmental > Aquatic > Freshwater > Lake | place: Democratic Republic of the Congo: South-Kivu... | reverse complement strand
TATAATCTCCGATACAACACCTGCTCCTACCGTATGGCCGCCTTCTCTTATTGCGAAGCGGAGTTCTTTTTCCATAGCGATGGGGATTATAAGTTCTCCTTCCAGATCAACGCTGTCTCCGGGCATAACCATTTCTACGCCCTGAGGAAGCTTTGCGACTCCCGTAACATCGGTAGTCCTGAAGTAGAACTGAGGCCTGTAGCCGTTAAAAAACGGGGTATGCCTGCCGCCTTCTTCTTTAGTCAATATATATACTTTTGCTTTGAATTTTGTGTGAGGTGTGATGGAACCGGGCTTTGCAAGCACCTGCCCGCGTTCAATGTCTGCTTTTTCAATGCCTCTTAAGAGTACGCCTACGTTGTCTCCGGCCTGTCCTTCGTCAAGAAGCTTCCTGAACATTTCAATGCCTGTTACAACGGTCTTTTTCGGTTTTTCGGTCAAGCCTACGATATCTATGTCTTCTCCTATCTTTACGATGCCTCTTTCTACACGGCCTGTAGCGACTGTGCCGCGGCCTGTGATACTGAATACGTCTTCAACAGCCATGAGGAAAGGCTTTTCAGTGTCTCTTTTCGGCATGGGGATGTAGCTATCGACCTGTTTCATGAGGTCTAAGATCGGCTTACAGTTTTTACATTCGTCTTTGCCGCATCCGCAGTTCATGGCATTAAGGGCTGAAACCCTTACTATGGGAATCTTATCCCCTGGAAATTCGTATTTTTTAAGAAGGTCCCTTACTTCGAGTTCTACGAGGTCCAAAAGTTCCGGATCGTCTACGGCGTCAACCTTGTTGAGCGCCACTACGATTGCGGGTACGCCAACCTGACGGGCCAAAAGTATATGCTCTCTTGTCTGAGGCATAGGGCCATCTACGGCGGAGACTACAAGTATTGCTCCGTCCATCTGGGCGGAACCGGTGATCATGTTCTTTATATAATCAGCGTGCCCCGGGCAGTCAACATGAGCGTAATGGCGGTTCTCGGTTTCATATTCCGCGTGATGAACATTTATCGTAACGCCGCGTTCTTTTTCTTCAGGGGCGTTGTCTATTTCATCATAATTGCGCGCCTGAGCAAGGCCACGGGCGGAAAGAACCTTTGTGATAGAGCTGGTGAGTGTGGTTTTGCCGTGATCAACATGCCCTATGGTACCGATATTTACATGTGGTTTTTTACGCTCAAATTTTTCTTTTGCCATTATATTGTCCTCCCTGTTAACTTATGTACCTATTATCTTTTCTGCTATATTTCCCGGAACTTCCGAATAATGGGAAGGTTCCATTGTATACGAAGCTCTACCCTGTGTCAAGCTTCTTATGCTTGTTGCGTAACCAAACATTTCCGCCAGGGGAACGTCGCCTTTTACGATTTTTATTTTAACCTTTTGAGTAATTTCCCTGATTCTGCATCGACGGGAATTCAGGTCTCCTATAACATCTCCGGTATAATCTTCCGGAAACACTACTTCAAGATTCATTATTGGCTCCATTAATTTGCACTTGGCTTTTCTCAAGCCGTCACCGAGAGCTATTGAAGCGGCCATTTTAAAAGCAAGCTCGCTGGAGTCAACTTCATGATACGAACCATCGATAAGAGTCACCATGGTATCTATTACGGGGTACCCGGCCAAAACGCCCGTCTTCGCGGCCATATCTATCCCGTCTTCTACGGCGGAGATATATTCTTTTGGTATCGCTCCGCCTACAATTTTATTTTTAAACTCTATTCCTGAATCCTGCTCTCCCGGCTTTATAATAATTACAACATGGCCGTATTGGCCATGGCCGCCCGTCTGCTGTACGAACTTACCGACCGAACGGATTTCCTCGCTGGGCATTTCTTTATAAGCAACCTGCGGAGCCCCTGTTTTCGCCGTCACCTTGAATTCTCTCAATAACCTGTCTATGATAATTTCGAGATGCAGCTCTCCCATTCCGGATATTATCGTCTGCCCTGTTTCCGTATTGTAATGAACCTTGAAAGTAGGGTCTTCTTCCTGTAGTTTATTCAGAGCCATACCAAGCTTATCCTGGTCCAGTTTGGTGGCGGGCTCTATTGCCATCGAGACAACAGGCTCCGGGAAATGTATTTTTTCTAAGATAATAGGAGCCTCTTCTGTGCAAAGGGTATCTCCTGTTTTTGTATGTTTCAGGCCTACGATACCTACGATATCTCCCGCGCCTGCTTCTTCTACAATCTCCTGTTTGTTAGCATGCATACGCACTACCTTGGCAAGCCTTTCTTTAGCGTCTTTACTGGAATTATAAACATAAGAGCTTGGCTTAACAGTGCCTGAATATATGCGCATATATGTCAGCCTTCCCACGTAAGGGTCTGTTACTATCTTGAAACACAGCCCGCAGAAAGGCTCTTCGTCATCTGTCTTTCTGAATATCTCTTTGTCCGAATTAGGATCTATGCCTTTTACGGGCAGAAGATCCAAAGGAGACGGAAGGCATTCGCATATCGTGTCCAAAAGCATCTGGACTCCCTTATTTTTAAAAGACGCGCCGCATAGTACCGGCACGAACATATCTTTTATAACGGCTTTTCTGAGCGCGGTTTTTATCTCGTCTATCGATATCTTTTTATTATGAATATATTTATCCAGCAATACATCGTCATATTCCGCGAGCTTTTCAATCAAATCATGCCTGAATTTCTCCGCTTCTGGCAGCATGTCCTGCGGTATCTCGGTTTCTTTAAAATTATCCAGCGCTTTTCCTTCTTCGAATATGATGGCTTTCATGTTTATCAAATCAATCAAGCCCCTGAAATTATCCTCATGCCCTATCGGGAGCTGCAAAGGAAACGCGTTTGCCCCTAATTTTTCAATAATGTCGTGAAAAACCTTCAAGAAATCTGCGCCTGTGCGGTCCATCTTGTTTATAAAAGCTATCCTGGGGACTTTGTAGTTATCCGCCTGGCGCCATACTGTCTCGGACTGAGGCTGCACCCCGCCTACGCCACAAAATACTACGACTGCTCCGTCCAGGACCTTCAAAGACCTTTCGACTTCCGCTGTAAAATCCACATGGCCGGGTGTGTCTATAACATTTATTTTCCATTCTTTCCAGTCGCAGGTAGTAGCCGCCGCCATGATAGTAATGCCTCTTTCCTGCTCCTGCTCCATCCAGTCCATCGTAGCCGTTCCCTCGTCTACGCTGCCTATTTTATACAAGCGGCCCGTATAGAAAAGTATCCTCTCGGTAGTAGTTGTTTTACCGGCGTCTATGTGGGCTATAATTCCTATATTTCTTAGTTTTTCTAAAGGGATATCCCGTATCATAAAATTTTTATTTGTCAGCTTTTGGGTTTCTGTAGCCATACCTTTTTAAATTAAAATTTACCATTTATAATGTGCAAACGCCTTATTAGCTTCCGCCATCTTGTGCATATCTTCGCGCTTTTTCATTGCGGAACCCTGTCCCTTATACGCTTCCATTATTTCTTCCGCGAGCTTTTCATACATCGGCTTGCCTTTTTTCTGGCGGGCAAAGTCCCTTATCCAACGCATGGAAATAGATACGCCCCTGTCACTCTTTACCTCTATTGGAATCTGATATGTAGCTCCGCCAACTCTTCTGGGCTTTACTTCCAAAAGCGGCCTTGAGTTATCAAACGCTTTTTGCAACACTTCTATAGAATTCTTATTTCCTGCTTTTTCAGCGACTATATCCATGGCGCTATATACGATACGCTCTGCGGTGGATTTTTTGCCTTTTTCCATAATCATATTAACAAACTTTGTAACCAGTTTGTTGCCATATTTGGGATCAGGTAATACATCTCTTCTTTCAGCTCTTCTTCGTCTCATCTTTTCTCCTTAAAATACTTACTTCGGGCGTTTTGCGCCATATTTAGAACGACTTTGCTTTCTATTCGCTACGCCAGCTGTATCAAGCGTGCCTCTTACTATATGATATCTTACGCCCGGAAGGTCTTTTACCCTGCCTCCCCTTACCAGCACTATGGAATGTTCCTGCAGGTTATGCCCTTCCCCGGGTATATACGAGGTCACTTCCACTCCGTTCGTAAGCCTTACCCTTGCGACTTTTCTTAATGCAGAATTTGGCTTTTTAGGGGTTTGTGTCTTTACTTGCAGGCATACCCCTCTTTTTTGAGGGCAATTTTTTAACGCAGGAGACTTTGTCTTTTCCTTTTTTTCAATCCTACCTATTCTTATCAGCTGATTTATAGTTGGCATAGATTATTTATTCCTTCTCTCTTTTTTCTTTCTTTTCATGTGCTTTCTCTTCAACCTTAGGTTGAGAGGCGTCTTCTTCCTGTTCGGGAACGTCCTTAAACATTTCTATATCTGCATGGGTTTTAAATCCCGTTCCTGCCGGAACCAAATGGCCCATTATAACGTTTTCCTTGAGGCCTCTCAGGTCATCCGTTTTTCCGCTTGCGGCAGCTTCCGCTAAAACACGGGTTGTTTCCTGAAAACTCGCCGCGGATATAAAGCTTTCCGTGCTAAGCGACGCCTTTGTGATACCAAGAAGCATCGGGGTGGCGCTGGCGGACTTGCCTTTTTTCTTTGCAGTCCTATCGTTTTCTTCCTGAAATATATGCTTATCCACCTGCATGCCTGAAAGGAATTCAGTATCTCCGGGATCTTCCACTTTTATCTTTTTCAGCATCTGCTTCACTATTATTTCTATATGCTTATCGTTTATTCTTACGCCCTGCAGCCTGTAAACTTCCTGGACTTCATTTACAAGATATTCCTGCAGCCTTTTTTCTCCGCTTACCTTTAGGATATCCTGAGGATTTATAGGCCCGTCTACCAGCTGATCGCCTGTTTTAACCCGATCACCCTTATAAGCATTCAAGTGTTTTCCGTGAGGAATAATATATTCGCGCTTCATGCCTGATGCAGATTTAACAATAATCCTTCTTTGGCCTTTCTTAGACGTCGCGAATTCTACAATGCCGTCTATCTCGCTTATCATAGCGGGATCTTTCGGCCTGCGGGCTTCAAAAAGCTCCGCCACTCTCGGCAACCCTCCCGTGATATCCTTGGTCTTGGATACCTGTCTCGGGGTTTTGGCTATCAGGTCTCCCGCGTTTACAAACGCGCCGTCCTGGGGAACTATATGCGCTCCGGCAGGTATGGGATAGATCGCCAAGACTTCTTTTTTTGCGTCTTCTATTATTATCTGAGGATGGTATTCGCCTTTCTGCTCTATAATAACTCTTTCCGAAAGGCCTGTCGCCTCATCCGTCTCTTCCGCCATAGTTACTTCTTCTATAATATCTTCATATCTTATCTTTCCGGTTACTTCCGTTAATATAGGAGAGGTGTACGGGTCCCATCTTACAAATATAATATTTTTTTCTATTTCCTGGCCGTCTCCCAGAGCCAGGATGGATCCCGAGGGAACCATGTGTTTTTCAAGTTCTCTGCCGTTTTCATCGTTTATGCTTATCTGGCCGTTCCTATTTAGTACAATAATATCCCCTTCTTTCTGTTTTACCGTCTTAAGGCCGTGATACTTAACTATACCTTTGAATCTGGCCCTTAAGAATGACTGTTCTATAATCCTCGAAGCGGTTCCTCCAATATGAAAAGTTCTCATTGTAAGCTGTGTACCCGGTTCTCCTATTGACTGCGCCGCGATAATTCCGACGGCTGTCCCGAGATCCACTATTTTACCGGTAGAAAGGTTTCTGCCGTAACACTTGGCGCAAACGCCGTATTTTGTTTCGCAGGTAAGAACGCTTCTTATCTTTATCTTTTCTATGCCGGCCAATTTTATCCTGTTCGCCATCTCTTCCGTTATCTCATTGCCTGTTTCTACAATAATATCGTCTGTAATAATATCTACTATGTTATCGACTGCAACGCGGCCTATAATCCTGTCTTCGAGAGACACAACCTCTTCATCAGCCTCTATAATAGCGCTTATCAATATGCCATTTAGCGTGCCGCAGTCTTCTTCCGTAATAATTACATCCTGCGCAACGTCTACAAGCCGCCTCGTAAGATATCCGGAATCAGCTGTTTTAAGAGCGGTATCCGCTAAACCTTTTCTTGCGCCGTGAGTTGAGATAAAATATTCCAGCACTGTCAAGCCTTCTCTGAAGTTTGCAGTGATAGGCGTTTCTATAATTTCGCCGGAAGGCTTTGCCATAAGTCCGCGCATACCCGCGAGCTGTCTTATTTGCTGTTTCGAGCCTCTCGCGCCTGAATTAGCCATCATGAAAATAGGATTGAATGGGTCCAGGTTTTCGAATATAAGATCCGAGACCTTGTCTGTAGCATGAGTCCAGATATCAACTATCTTATTGTATCTTTCTCTTTCCGTAATTATACCTTTCTTGTACTGGTCTTCTACGATATTGACTTCTTTCTTTGAGTTAGCTATAACCTTTTTCTTGTCCTCAGGTATAGCGAGGTCATCGACCGCAATAGAAATTCCGGCAAGCGTAGCGTGCTCAAAGCCCAGGTTTTTTATATCATCCAGGACCTTCACCGTTGCATCATGGCCGAATAGTTTATAACAATTGGCAACCACATTGCTGAGCTTTTTCTTGTCCAAAGCGTCATTTACAAAAGGTGCGCCTTCCGGCAATATGTCGTTAAAAATTAGCCTGCCTGCAGTAGTACCGATCATCTCATTATTGATTCTTACCTTTATCTTGGCGTGCATTTCTATTTCTCTGTCATAAAAAGCCAGTTCGGCTTCGCCTTTATCTGCGAAAATCCTACCTTCTCCTTTTAACTTCGCCCTCTCCTGTGTTAAATAATAGGTGCCCAGCACTATATCCTGCGTAGGTGTTACGATAGGTCTTCCGTCGGACGGAGAAAATATATTATTAGACGCCAGCATTATAAGCCTGCATTCCATCTGCGCTTCCATTGATAAAGGCACATGGACCGCCATCTGGTCTCCGTCAAAATCAGCGTTAAACGCGGTACAAACCAGAGGATGTATCCTTATGGCTTTTCCTTCTATTAAGATAGGCTGAAAAGCCTGTACTCCTAACCTATGCAGCGTAGGCGCTCTGTTCAGAAGTACGGGGTGGTCTTTTATTACATCGTCCAGGATATCCCACACTTCCAGCCTGGCTTTTTCAACCATTCTCTTCGCGCTTTTTATAGTATGGACAAATCCTTTTTCTTTTAATTTCTTTATAATAAAGGGCTCGAATAATTCCAAAGCCATCTTTTTAGGTAATCCGCATTCCCATATCTTAAGTTCCGGGCCTACGACAATTACGCTTCTTCCGGAATAATCAACGCGTTTTCCGAGAAGATTCTGCCTAAACCTGCCCTGCTTCCCTTTCAACATATCGCTTAGTGATTTCAGGGGCCTATTGGCAGGACCAAGCACTGCTCTGCCGTGTCGTCCGTTGTCAAAAAGAGCATCAACCGCTTCCTGGAGCATCCTTTTTTCGTTCCTTATAATAATATCAGGCGCTTTTAATTCCAGGAGTTTCTTTAAACGGTTATTCCTGTTTATAACCCTGCGGTATAAATCATTAAGATCGCTTGTGGCGAATCTTCCGCCTTCAAGCGGTATGAGCGGCCTCAAATCAGGCGGTATAACCGGTATTACGTCCAAAATCATCCACTCTGGCTTATTGCTTGATTTTTTGAATGACTCTATTGCTTTCAATCTTTTTAAAATTTTTCTCTTGGACTGCTCTGATTTTTGCTCGTGGAGATCCATCTTAAGCTCGATTGTCGCTTTGCCAAGATCTATCTCTTTTAAAAGCTCTTTTATGGCTTCCGCGCCTATCATAGCCTTGAATTTGCCTGCGCACTCTTCCACACACTTCCTGTATTTTTCTTCCGTCAAAAGTTCTTTTTTCTTAAGAGGCGTATCTCCCGGCTCTATTACAATGTATTCTTCGTAATACAATACCTTTTCAAGCTCCCTTAAGCTCATGTCCAGCACCAAAGCTATTTTGCTAGGCATCGCCTTGAAAAACCATACATGCGAACACGGAGCCGCAAGCTCGATATGCCCCATCCTGTCGCGCCTTACCTTGGAGAGAGTGACTTCCACTCCGCAGCGGTCGCACACAATACCTTTGTATTTTATCCTTTTGTATTTCCCACAACTGCATTCCCAGTCCCTGGTAGGCCCGAATATCTTTTCGCAGAAAAGGCCGTCTTTTTCAGGCCTTAAAGTTCTGTAATTAATGGTCTCCGGCTTTCTAACCTCGCCCTTTGACCATGACCTGATTGTCTCCGGAGAAGCTATCTTTATAGATATAAAATCGAAAGAATTTGATGAGTTATTTGACATATCGCTCCTGGTTTATTACTTCTTCGACTTATGCTCCCGCTTTTCTTTCTTTGCTTTTTTACGTTTCTCTTTCATCTCCTGGACCGACAATAAACTTACTTCAGGAGTTTTTCCCTCTTTGTACTCCGTCTTTATATCCAGCCCCAAACTCTGAAGCTCTTTAACAAGGACGTTAAATGACTCGGGGGTCCCGGGGTGCATGGCGTTTTCGCCTTTTACTATTGATTCGTACACCATGGTTCTGCCTGTCACGTCATCGCTTTTTACAGTTAAGAGTTCCTGTAAAGTATAAGCCGAGCCGTATGCCTCAAGCGCCCAGACTTCCATTTCTCCGAACCTCTGACCTCCGAACTGGGCTTTTCCTCCGAGCGGCTGCTGCGTAACCAGCGAATAAGGCCCTATAGAACGGGCGTGCATCTTATCATCTACAAGATGCGCCAATTTCATCATATATATGTAACCAACCGTCACTTTCTGGTCAAAAGGTTCTCCTGTTAATCCGTCAAAGAGCCTTACCTTGCCTTCAAGCGGCAATTTTGCCTGATCAAGGCTTTGCTTTATTTCTTCTTCCTTGGCTCCGTCAAATACAGGGGTGTCTACTTTGTAGCCCATCACCTTCGCGGCCCATCCAAGATGAGTCTCTAGTATCTGGCCTACGTTCATTCTTGAAGGAACGCCCAGAGGATTTAAAACTATTTCTACGGGTGTTCCGTCTTCCGCGAAAGGCATATCTTCTTCAGGCAGGATCTTCGCGATAACGCCTTTATTGCCGTGCCTGCCCGCCATCTTGTCTCCGACGGAAAGTTTTTTCTTGCTCGCGATATAGACAACCACCCTTTTTAAAACGCCTGCCGGCAGCTCGTCGCCTCTTTTAAGCTTATCAACCTCATGCTCTTCTTCGTAAAGGATCTCCTCTAACTGGTCGTTGTAAACCATTAGCGTGCGCCTGAGGTCGAACTCCAACTCGGGGTTGGACTCTATTTTTATGCTGGATATATCGCATTTTTCGAATTTCGAAAGATCTTTTTTCCTTATCGGCCTGCCTTCCGCTATCAAGGTAGAACCTGTCTCGTCGGATAACAAAGGCGCCGAAAGCTTTATTCCGGAAAGAAGCTTGAATAATCTTTCTTCCTTCTCTTTTTTAACATTATCTATCCTTTTCTCATATTCTTCCCTGAGCCTGTCTATCTCTTTATTTTCCACCACGAGCTCTTCTTTTGTCTTTGATTTGGGCCCTTTTCTTGAAAATATCTTGGCGTCCACCACAATGCCCTCTACTCCGGAAGGCACCGCAAGAGAAGCGTCCCTTACATCTCCCGCTTTTTCTCCGAAAATAGCCCTTAATAATTTTTCTTCGGGAGAAAGCTCTGTTTCGCTCTTAGGCGCGACCTTTCCGACCAGTATATCGCCGGGCCCGATCTCCGCGCCTATTCTCACCAGGCCATCTTCGCCTAAATTTTTAAGCGCTTCTTCGCTTACATTCGGGATGTCACGCGTAATTTCTTCATTTCCAAGCCTCGTTTCTCTCGCCTCTATCTCAAACTCTTCTATGTGTATTGATGTATATATATCGCCTTTCAAGAGCCTTTCGCTGACAAGTATAGCGTCTTCAAAATTATAACCACGCCATGGCATAAAAGCCACAAGGACATTTTTTCCGAGAGCCAGGTCCCCTTCGCTTGTAGCAGGACCGTCCGCTATCACATCCCCGGCTTTTATCTTATCCCCGAGGTTAACGACAGGCCTTTGGTTCACGGACGTACTGGCGTTGCTTCTTGAGAATTTTCTCAATTTATATACAATACTGTTATTCATAACTACTTCGTCTGACTGAACGCTTGTAATCCTGCCATCTGATTTTGCCACGACCACCGCTCCGGAATCCATTGCGACTTTCTTTTCCAGGCCTGTGCCGACAAGAGGTCTTTCCGTAAATAGCAGAGGAACCGCCTGGCGTTGCATATTTGAACCCATCAGAGCCCTGTTGGCGTCGTCATGTTCCAGAAAAGGTATCAGGCCGGCCGCGATACTTACAAGCTGCTTGGGCGATACGTCCATATAATCTATTTTATTCGGCTGAACAAGAGGAAAATCTCCTTTGCATCTGCACGAAACCCTGTCATCCGTAAAATGCCCGTCTTTATCTATTTTCGCGTTTGCCTGGGCCACTATATATTTATCTTCGACATCGGCGGTTAAATATTCAATCTTGTTGGTGACCTTTCCGTTTTCAACCTTCCTGTAAGGTGTTTCTATAAAGCCTAGTTTATTTATTCTTGCGTAAGTGCTTAAAGAAGCGATAAGGCCTATGTTTGGGCCTTCAGGAGTTTCGATGGGGCATATCCTTCCGTAATGCGAATGATGCACGTCTCTTACTTCAAAACCCGCCCTTTCTCTGGATAGCCCACCTGGCCCTAATGCGCTTAAGCGCCTTTTGTGAGTCATCTCAGCCAGAGGATTTGTCTGATCCATAAACTGCGAAAGCTGGCTTCTTCCGAAGAAATCTTTTATAACGCTTGAAACCACTTTGGAGTTTATCAGATGATAAGGCATCATGGTGTCTATGTCGTATATAGCCATGCGGTCTTTGCAAAAACGTTCCATTCTCGCAAGGCCTATCCTGAACTGCTCGGCAAGAAGTTCGCCTACGGTCCTTACCCTGCGGTTTCCGAGATGGTCTATGTCATCCACCGCGCCTTCGCCGTTTTTCAGGTCCAGCAGATACCTGACTACGCTTACGATTGTTTCTTTATCCAGGATCTTTTTTTCTAAAGAAAGGCTCATTCCGAGTTTTCTGTTCAGTATATGGCGCCCGACCTTATCCAGGTCATATCTGCGCTTATCAAAAAATAATTTGTCCAGGAAATTCTTTGCGCTTTCAACCGTCAAAGGATCGCCCGGCCTGAGTTTTTTGTAAATGTCCAAGAGCGCTTCTTCTTTGGTTTTGGTATGGTCTCTTTCTAAGGTGTTGGCTATCTCCTGTACTGTATCCCTGAATACCTCAAGGTAGCGCACGCCGCTGTCCCAGAGTGTTTCTATTATTTTGTCGTCTAGCTTACCGTTACTTGCCAGGAGGACTTCTCCCGTCTCCGGGTGTTTTATATCCCTGACCACCACCCTGCCGGCGTATTTCATAAGGGACGCTTTTCTGAGAGGCCTTACCCTTTCCACTCCCGTAAAAAGCTTCATTATCTCTTCGTTTGTTTCGTAACCGAGAGCCCTGAGTAAAATAGTGGCGAGGACTTTTTTGCGCCTGTCAATAAACACGTAAAGGACGTCGTTTGCGTCAAATTCAAATTCTAACCATGATCCCCTGGAAGGTATAATCCTGCCGGAGTATATTTTCTTGCCTGAAGCGTGAGGGGTCTCTTCAAAAGATACCCCTGGGGACCTGTGCAGCTGGCTGACTACAACCCTCTCGTCGCCATTTATAATAAAAGTGCCTGTGTCTGTCATCAACGGAAGGTCTCCAAGATAGACCTCCTGTTCTTTGGTGTCTTTCTTGGATTTAAGCCTTATTTTTATTTTCAAGGGGGCTGCGTAGCTTACCGCTCTTTTCTGACATTCTAATTTATCATACTTTGGCTTGCCCATAAAGTAGGATACGAATTCCAGCTTATAGTTTCCATCGTTGCTTTGTATCGGGAAGATCTCCTCAAATACTCCCTGGAGCCCTTCCTGCTTTCTCTTGGCTTTAGAGACTCCTTCCTGTATAAACTGCTTGTAGGAATCCGTCTGCAATTCCAATAAATACGGGATGTCAACTATTTCTTTTAACCTTGCGAAATTCTTTCTATTTGGCATCAGTACCTTCTTTGTAAATAAGGCTTTAGCATTCAGCGGACAGCATAACGCGTAAATCTTCTATCCGCTAAAGCGCGATCTTTGTTTACTTCAGTTCTACCTTTGCGCCCTGAGCTTCAAGCTTCTTTTTTATATCTTCCGCTTCTTCTTTGGAAATGCCTTCTTTGACTGTTTTAGGCGCGCCTTCAACGAGATCCTTTGCTTCTTTCAGGCCAAGGTTTGTTATCGTCCTTATTTCCTTGATTACCTGGATCTTATTGGCCCCCGCTGCGGCAAGGACTACCGTAAAGGTTGTCTTTTCTTCTACGGGCGCCGCTCCTGCACCTACGCCTGCGCCTGCTACGGCAACTGCAACTGGAGCCTGGGCTGTTACTCCAAATTTCTCTTCAATGGACTTTACCAGGCTTGACAGCTCCAGAACGCTCATCTGTTCAATAGTACCCAGCATATCTTCGATCTTTTTGTTGTCTGACATCTTGAAACCCTCCTTTTATTGTTTCTCTTTTTTTTCTTTTACAGCATTCAACGCATAAGCCAATTTACATATAATCCCGTTCAATGAAGCTGCCAGCCCATGAATGGGAGAATTTAGAACGTTTGCAAGTTTTGCTAAAAGCACTTCCCTTGAAGGCAAACTCGCTATGGCAGTTATATCCTGGTTTGTAAGCATCTCGCCGCTTGAAAATCCGCCATATATTTTGAAAAGTTCGTGATCCTTTGAAAACTTTACGATCATCTTGGATACGATGCCTGGGTCGTTTTTATAAATAATGATTCCGACTTCGCCCTGGATAAACTCCGCGACCCTGTTGCTGGAGCCATCTTTCAGCGCAAGCCTGGCCATCGAATCTTTTACAACCATATATTCGCCTGTTATCTTTTTTAATTCCTTGCGAAGTTCGTTTATATCCTGCGCGCTTAAACCTTTATAACGGGTAACGATAAGCGTTTCAGCGCTGTTTAGGCGGGATGTTATCTCTTTTATCATTGTTTTTTTGGTTTCCAACGCTACCTTAGCCATATAAATTCCTTAGGTCGTGCCCAGCTTTGACAGATCCAGCCTTAGGCCGGGCCCCATTGTTGTTGAAACGGATATATTCTTTATAAATCTGCCTTTCGCGGTCTGTGGCCTTGATTTATTTATCGCGATCACAACCGTGTCGATATTTTCGCAGATTGCTTTTTCTTCAAAAGAAATTTTTCCCACGCCCACGTTTATGTTGCCCTGCTTATCAAGCTTGAATTCTATTTTTCCGGCCTTTGCTTCTTTTACTGCCCTTCCGAGGTCGGTGGTAACGCTGCCAGTCTTGGGGTTAGGCATAAGGCCTCTTGGCCCAAGCACCTTGCCAAGTTTACCTACGTCTCTCATCATATCAGGCGAGCTTATTACGACGTCAAAATCTATCCAGCCCGAGCTTATCTTGGCTATAAGATCGTCCCCGCCGACATATTCCGCGCCAGCTTCTTTAGCCTGATTGGCAGCTTCGCCTTTGCATAATACCAATACCCTGACTTTTTTACCCGAACCATTGGGAAGCATCATGGTTCCCCTTACCATCTGGTCGGATTGCTTGGGGTCTACGCCGAGATTAAACGCCAGCTCAACTGTTTCGTCGAATTTCGGATGAGGTATTTTCTTTAAAATAGCTACAGCTTCCTTGATGATATAGGTTTTTTTAACATCTGCCGTTTTTTGAATCTCTTTCTGTCTTTTTGTTATTTTTGCCATAGCTGGTTACTCCACCACGTCTATGCCCATGCTGCGGGCTGTGCCTTCCACTATTTTCATTGCAGCTTCTACTTCTATCGTATTAAGGTCTTTCATCTTAACCTGGGCGATCTCTTTTACCTGTGTCTTCGTAACCTTTCCCATTTTTTCTTTGTTTGGCTGGCCTGACGCCTTTGCTATTCCGCATGCGCGTTTTAAAAGCACCGAGCACGGAGGGCTTTTGATTATGAAGGTAAAAGACCTGTCTTCGAATACACTTATAACAACAGGCAGTGTTAAACCTGGCCTGTCTTTTGTTCTTTCGTTAAAAGATTTGCAAAATTCCATTATATTTACGCCATGCTGGCCTAACGCAGGCCCGACTGGAGGCGCAGGATTCGCCTGAGCGCCCGTAACATACAGTTTGATCATAGACTTTATTTTCTTAGCCATTATACCCTCTCTGCTTGCCAATACTCCAGCTCTACCGGCGTTGCGCGGCCGAATATTGAGACCATTACTTTTATCCTGCCCTTATTCGGGTTAACCTCTTCCACTGTGCCGTTAAAATTTACAAAAGGGCCTTCGATTATTTTTATATTGTCACCTTTTTCAAAAACCACCTTAGGCGTAGGCTTTTCTTTCTTTTCTTCCGTCTGCTTGATTATCTGGTTTACTTCGCTTTCCAGCAAAGAAACAGGCTTTGATTTTGAGCCGATAAAGCCTGTAACGCCTGGTATGTTCCTCATGATATACCAGATATCATCGTTGAGATCCATCTCGACTATCACATAGCCTGGGAAGAATTTTCTTAAGGATATCTTCTTTTTGCCGTCCCTTACTTCTGAAACCTGCTCTGTGGGTATGAGGACCTGAAAAACATTATCTTTTAATGCGCCTTCCTGTATCTTGGACTCTATGCTGGCTTTTACCCTGTCTTCCTGCCCTGTTAATGTGTGTATTACGTACCAGTTATGACTCATATAAAGAACAACCCTTACCTTAATATAAGACCGATGACTCTCGATAACACTATATCCACTATACCTATAAACATAGCCAAGAGAAGCGTCGATGCTATAACTACCGTTGTGGAGCCGACAAGTTCATCCTTTGTTGACCATGATACTTTCTGCATCTCCACTTTTACTTCTGTTACAAAATTTATTATTTTACCGAATATTTTCATATTTACACTATATAAACTTGACACTCTGACAATGTTAGTTTTGTCAAGTTCTTACGCTTACATTTTAGCCTACAATAATATTTTAAACTCACATGGCAGGCCAGGAGGGATTTGGCGCCCTACGCTTCGGCCTCGTCCAGAGGCCTCGGCACTTCCTCGGACATTACGTCCTCGGTCGCTTCGGGTCGGCCACTCGTCCCGATAAACAGATGCTCCTTTTAGTCGCATCCATCGGGACTCACTTCAAATCCCCTATAGCCTACAATAATATTTTAAACTCACATGGCAGGCCAGGAGGGATTTGAACCCCCAACACGCGGCTTTGGAGACCGCTGCTCTGCCAGTTGGAGCTACTGGCCTGTGTAGGCCTTCTTGAAAATTTTACTTCTCCTCTTTGTGTAAAGTTCTTTTCTTGCAAAATTTACAAAACTTCTTTATCTCAAGTCGAGCTATTTGTTTCTTTTTGTTCTTCATGCTTGTGTAATTACGCCTTTTGCATTCCGTACAGGCGATTATTATCAACTCTCGCATCTTTTCTCCGTATCTTTACTAAGCTATAATCTCCGATACAACACCTGCTCCTACCGTATGGCCGCCTTCTCTTATTGCGAAGCGGAGTTCTTTTTCCATAGCGATGGGGATTATAAGTTCTCCTTCCAGATCAACGCTGTCTCCGGG
>Ga0172371_10007417_pt1 | contig 15640 bp, 12 predicted proteins | sample Lak12m_FD_114543 | JGI IMG/M metagenome (GOLD analysis project Ga0172371, IMG submission 114543) | Freshwater microbial communities from Kabuno Bay, South-Kivu, Congo - kab_022012_12m | ecosystem: Environmental > Aquatic > Freshwater > Lake | place: Democratic Republic of the Congo: South-Kivu... | reverse complement strand
TATTTGCGATCTTATTTTGGAAAATAAAAATAACGAAGCCATCGAATTACTGAGGAGTATTTTTAACCCGACTCAAATTCCGCAGTTGGAATTTGTCAATTTGAAGTGAGAAATGTTAGTTAAGGGTTTTATCTGATGAGCCCGACAAAGCGTTAAGGCCATCGGGAGAAAAACAAACAGAATTAACATCAGCATAATGTCCTTCAAATGATTTAATCTCTTTCCCACTTTGAATATCCCATAATTTCATTGTTTTATCCGATGATCCAGACAGAGCGTACCGGCCATCGGGAGAAAAACAAACTGAATAAACACGCTCAGTGTGTCCTTCAAAGGATTTAATCTCTCTTCCAGATTTAATATCCCATAACCTCAGTGTATTATCCTTTGAGCCTGACAACACGTAGTTGCAATCGGGGGAGAAACAAATTGATGTAACTTCATCAGTATTTCCAGCATACGATTTAATCTCTATTCCGCTTTGAACATCCCATAATTTCAAAGTTTTATCAAGTGAGCCCGATACAGCGAACTTCCCACCATTAGAGAAACAAACATATTCAATACATGAAGTATGCCCTTCAAAGGACCTTAAAAGTTTTCCGCTTTTGATTTCCCATAATTGCACTGTTTGATCGTTAGAACCTGATAAGATATATTTGCCATCTGTAGAAAAACTGGCAGAAGTAATTATCCCTTCGTGTCCTTCAAAGTATCTGATCCTTTGTCCACTTTTAATATCCCATAATATTAGTTCACAACCTGAGGAGCTTGACAAAGCAAATCTTCCATCTGGCGAAAAACAAACAAAATATACTGGCCAAGTTCTTCCTTCAAAGGATTTTATCAATTTTCCACTTTGAATATCCCATAATTTCATCGATTTATCTTCTGAGCCAGACAGAATGTATTTCCCATTTGGAGAAAAACCAACGGAATTAACATCCCATGTGTGTCCAATAGGTAAAACCAAGTTGGTTTTATTTTGATTACCTGATCCTGGTTTACCACCTTTTGATTTTAAAATTTCTTCAAGTTTGAGATAACCTCTCTGGATAACTAAATCTAATGACGAAACCCCATCTTTATCTAGAATATTAATATCGGCATTGTTGGAGATTAACTTTACGACCATTTCTTCATTTCCCAAAAAGATCGAATAACTAACAGGAGTCACTCCGCTGCTGTCCCTGACATTCAAATTTGCATCATGAGAAAGCAGATAATTAAACAAGGAAGTCGAGTTATAGTAAACTGCATAAAATAGCAAGGTCTTTCCTTCCTGCATAGGCTGGTTTATCAAGTACGGATTCTTATCAAGGTAATCCACAACAAGATTATCCAGGTTATTTTTAAGCAATAAGTTAAAATCAACAAATGGTTTTTCCAGAAAACGGATAATGTCTTGATCAGCATACGAGTTGGCAACGTCAAGAATGGTTATGTTATTCTTATACCTCAAATCCATCGATGCACTAAAAGAATATAATATTTTTACGATATCTAAACGTTCATCTATGAAACGGGTATTTAGGAAAGCAAGATATAGAGGCGTCCATAGTGAATCAGTCCGGACATCAGGATTGGCTCCATGTGTAAGCAATTCAAAAACCAACTTAATATGTCCCTCCCATGCGGCATAATGCAGAGCCGTCCAGCCATTGGAATCAGGCAAATTAACATTCGCACCCTTTTCAACAAGTACTTTGGCTGCATTTGCGTGATTATTTTGAATCGAAAAAAGTAATGGTGTTCCTTTATAGGTGGTATGATTCTGATTTATATTAGCTCCTTTCGTCAATAAATAGTCTATTATTTCAACATGACCTTTGGCGCTTCCCCATTGAAGTGCAGTCCAACCGGATGCTGATTTATCTGCAGGATTCAATTCTTTATCATCAACCGGAATTTTACATTTCCCGATCAGATATTGAAGGATTTCCAGCTTATTTTCCCCTGCGGCAATTCCCGTGAGGTTCCCGTAATAGCTTCCAATTGTATCTATATAGATAATCCCTTTTCCCCTGACATCGGCGCCGGAATGAACGAGGTATTTCACAAGGTTAATATCGCCTTTATAAGTCGCCCACATGAGTATAGTGGCGCTATTTTTATCGGTGGCATTGACATTGGCACCCCCGGCAATAAAATTCTTTACGGCTTCGATGTCGTTTTTTTTAACGGCTTCAAATAATAAGCTGTCATTGGAAGCCTGGGCAAAGGTTGAATTGTATATCAGAATAACAAAGAAAATGAATATGAATTTATGGAATATCAACCTTCTGGTGATGTTTTGAAGCTGGAAAGATAAATGCTCTATTTCCCTGATTTTTAGATTCATCACTTCTTATTTACATACGGCTACGGGAAAATCATTCTGGTATGTCCAACTCATAGGTCTTTGTGGCGTTGTTCCATATTTCTGAGTGTATTCATCCATTTTCTTTTCTATAAAAGTTTCCAGGGGTTTGATCCAGACAAGACCCTCCTTATCAATTACCTCAGGATCACAATTTAAGCCTTGAAGAAGTGTATAGGTGAACAGGCCGTGATTAAGCGATGGAAATTCTTTTGCTGTTTGATCTTTGCTAGAGGCAGCTAAAACAAAAACTCCGGTACTACGGGCCAATTGATAAATTGCTTTTTCCTGCGAAGGACCCCGGTTATATGCGAAAGATTCAAGAGCTCCACCTGCCATACATGCGTCAATAACCACCAATTGCTTCTGTGCTTTTATATCTCTACAGAACCCCTTCAAACTAGCAGCTGAAAATGCTTTCTGGTGAACTTGCAAAGCTGATCCTGCAATCTTTTCAACATCGTGAAGGATAAAATAAAAATCCTCTTGATATCCTGGAATCTTCTCGACCATATCCCCATGGCCTGAATAATAGAAGATAAATATATCCTCTGGACGTGCTTTCCTTTGTATTTCTGAGAGAGCTAAAGTTATGTTTTCAAGCGTTGCCTTGTCGTCATATAAAGTTTGTATGAAAATGTTTCTGAATATTCCAGTGGTTCTATTTTTAATTGTTTGTATAAATGCTTCTGCATCAGGACGGGCAAATTGAAGAGTATAGTTTGGATTTTTATATCGGTTTAATCCAATTGCAAATATGTAAAGATCAAACTGTGGCTTGGGCGCTTCATAGTGAATGATCACTTCTGCTGGACTCGATTCCGTTCGGTCATTATTAAATGCAGTAATTTTTAATAAATTATCACCCGAAACTAAAGATATATTAAAGAAATATATATCACCTGAAGGAAGTAATTGTGTGCTTTTAATCAATTCTATAATTATTTTCCCATTTTGAGACAGCCTTACTTCATTAATCCCTCCACCTTGATCTGTCACCTCTGCTTTTAAAAGAATTTGTGAAGTTGAAGATATTCCCCCAGGTTGAGGAGAAATAATCGTAACCGAAGGTGGAAGTTTTATAGGTTTGGAAAAGTCTACTCCTGTTTGTTCAGGGGAAGGAAGTGTTCCTGAAATTATCTGAGAAAGCAATCCAGGTGTGTAAAATTTTTCAAAAAAAGATTCCAGAGGGAGAATATCTTGTCCCTGGACATAGTAAAGTTTTTTCATGCCTCCTTGAGAGCAATCAAATCGGCCATCAGGAGTTTTTACTACCCAATCAGTAGAATCTAAAGGAATGATTGTAATAATTTCTTTCACATTAGCCCCATCCCAAAGTTTTATGGTTTGATCCTGACTGCCAGAAACAATATATTTACTATTCTGGCTTATACTAACTGAGTTTACATATGAATCATGCCCTTTTATTTTTTTAATTATGCTGCCTTTTTCAACATCCCAAATAATTATGGTTTTGTCTTTACTACCTGAAACTATTTTTTTACCATCTGTTGAAAATGATATTGATGTGATTTCATTTTCATGCCCTCGAAATGATTTAATCAACTTTGCAGAAAAAGAATCATATAACCATATAATGCCATCTCTCCCACCAGTAGCAATTTCTTTCCCATCAGGACATAAATCCAAAGAGGTTGTAAAAGGTCCATTACTTTCATAAAAGCGTATTGGAGAACCATTCAAAATATTGAAACAGATCACTCCACCGTGGACCCCCCCAGAGACTTTACTCAAACTGTCTCCAAAAAATGCACAATTTGTGAAAAGATAATTGTCATTTAATTGTAATCGTAGAACAGGTGAATGATAAAATGCGCTTCCTGAAAATTGATTCAAGGACTTAATTAACTTACTATCTTTATAACTCCAGATATCAAATTTGACCCCGGATGTCTCATTTATTCTATTGCTGTTTTTATCAAGAATTTCAAAACCAACATTAGAACTCGCTGTAATAAAATTATTTCCATTATGAAAAAATGTGATATTTAGGAAATCTCCATCTCTATTATGAATTGTATTAAGTATTTTATTTTGCAACATATCCCATGTAACTATTGACGAATCAGCGGTAACAAATAAAATGGCTTTTAAATCAGGGCTGAATTCAGCGTTTACAATTTTCCTTTGTATATCTATGTTCTGTATATTGTACTTATCTGAAAGATCAATAACTCTGACAGATCCACTGCTGGTTGAAAACAAAATCTTCTTACTGTCTTTACTGAATTTAACCGATTCTATAACATAAGAGTGTTCTATTGGAATTATAAGAGTCGGATTCTGCGATTTACCGGAAAATGATAGTGTTATAAAATAAGATAAACTTATTATTAACAAGAAATGTAACTTAAAATTCATAATTCCAACATTTTAAATGGTACCCTTACTTGCAATTGGTTTATAATCGATAAATCAGATCATTTTACATTTAATAAAAATGAATAACCTAAACTATAACCTCCTATTATTAATGACCCATCCGGATTCAATAAAAGAGAGGCATTATATATCTCTTTTTGATTAAGAAATAATGTTTTACTTGCTGAAAAAGATCCATTTGCGTCAATTTTATATAAAAGCATTTTAGTAGGAATTTTATCAATACAATTTATAACGCTTAAATAATCACCTGTGCTATTTTGTAATAATTGAGTATTTGTAATATCGATCAATCCATCCTTTGAATTAGATTCATGGATGGTTTTGGTCCATAATAGATTCTTGTTAATATCGTATTTATTTACAATTATTTTTTTTGGTTTATCCATATCATCGACTAGAACATATTTTAAAATACTTCCCTCATCTGATGTTTGCAGAATTTGAATTGACTGACAAAAAAACTCCTTCGGATACTCTAAATTCTTTTCAAACTTAATCGTACCCGCAGGAGACATCATAATAATCTTAGCCTTATTTTCTATTTCTATTATATATGTTGTTGAAAGGCAAGCAATATAATCTCCTTTTTTATCTTCAATGATACTTGTACAAGGGCCGAAATTCTCAATATCTTTCTTCCAAATGATCTCTCCTGTCTCCGATAATTTAATAATCCATGCATATTGAATTTTACTATATGAACATCCACCACACACTAAATACCCGCCTGTAGAAAGTTCAACAACGTCATTAACGAAATTGTTGGCACATCCTTTATAAGTTTTCTCCCAGATTTTATTTCCATCCTTATTTAATTTTAGTAGATGTAAATCACATAAGTTAAGTAAGGCATTACATCCTAAGCGACCAGCAAGTATGTAACCATCATCCTTTGTTCTTAATATTTTACCCGGAAAGTCGTCATCTGTTGCCTCAAAGGTTCTTTCCCATTCTATATTGCCGTTCACATTAAATTTCATGACCCAATAAAACCGATTATTTTCCCCCATATATTCTCCGCATGAGATATAGCCACCACCCGCAGCATTGCTAATCGACCAAATACGATTATTGTTCCATTTTGCCTGTGAGAAAGTCTTTTCCCAGATTATATTTTGGGAAAATAAAAATGATTGTGCTAAAACGAAGATGGTTGATAAAAATATCTTTTTCATATTAAATAGGTTTTTGTTATTAAAATATTTGATGGTTTATCATTGATTATCTGTAGATTAATGAGACGTTCCGTTAGGAACAAACAAAAAATCCCCTCCGGGCTGGTTTCCTCTAAAAGTACCATGTCGTGGTTCGGGTTGCAGTTTTTCCAAAAATGTACATAGCTTTGGGTAGGTCAGAACTTCATTTTTATCGTAGTTAGTGATCAATGCTTCAATAAACTTATATGCGAATGGTGAATGGTAACCAGGCCGGCCATCGGGCACATATTCTTTTCCTCCAGATGTAACATACAGTTTACTCTGATATTTTATTTTTCTTTTAATAAGTTCCTCCTTTGAAATGTCGGAATATTCGGGAAAATCAGGTCCTTTCCAAGCGCTCTCTTCATCAAAAGTTCCGCCATAACAAACATCGAGGACTACAAGTACATGAGGACATCTGATATTATTCACAATTTTTTGTAATGCATAATAAGGAATAAATGAATCCATGAAAGGATCTTTTTCATGGGATAAACCATCTTTTGGTACAAGATACCCTGTCTTAGTCTCTTCAATATAATTTCCATGACCCGAAATGAAAAGCAGCAATTGACTTAAAGAGTCATAGGCTTCTCTCTGCAAATCCATTAGCTTTCGAAGAATTTCTTCTCTTGTGGGGTCTAACAGTAAATCAACTTTAAAATGATATTTTTCACTCAATTCATCTGCAATGGTCGATGCATCAAGAATCGGATTTTTTAATGCAGGCCAATTTTGGTATATATTTGTACCTATGATTAATGCGTAATTCTTTAATGACGATCTACTTGTATCTTTTAGATTAGTTTCATCCATCAATTTAGTGCCTCGACTTAATTTCGTATCATCATCGAATATCGAGAAATATTTAAAAATATCTTTCTCGGAGACGATATACGTATATCCAGTTCGAAACAGTTTTTTTTCCTGATTGAAAATATTATATTCAGTACTCTTTGTTACCTGAGGCAAATTACTTACCAGACCAAAAATATTAGAAGTATCAGGCAGTGAGGTTAAAATCTTTGTTAATAATCCTCCTTGAAATATTTCGCTTTCAAAAGCTATATTTCCTTTTGTCGAAATAAACACACGATTCATCCCCATTGATTTGAATAAGTATGGGTCTTTTTCCACCAGGAAAAAAATCAGCTTATCGATCAAGCTTTCTCCTTTATTTGCATCTATAATTGTTATTTGGTTCCTACACTGGATTTTTTTAAATAAGGTTTTGAGTTGTATGCCTAATATCTTATTACTTGATTCATCAAGGCTATCCTTATTATATAATAAAAGATATGGATTATTCAAAGAATCAGTGGCACCTTTCCCTGAATAATAAAAAATAAATAAGTCCTCTGGATTTGCTTTCTTTGACAGACTTTCAAGGGATTTTTGAAGTGAATCGAATGTTGCATTCTTATCTAATAAAGTTATGGAGAAGAGGCTATCATAAATAATGTATCTTTTATTTTCTTTTTCACGATTCAACGGATTAAACTCTGGATTTAGTAAGATAGAATCCTTTCTTGGAATAATCGTTTTTAAATATGATAAAAACTTTTCAGCATCAGATCTGGCATATTGCAATGTATAATTGAAATAACTGTTTGAAGTATGAAAAGTATCAATTCCAATGCAAACGACAAATGTATGTCTATAAATGACAGTATCATAAATTGTTACGACACCTGGATTAGCTCGTGAAATGAAAAAATAAAATAACAAAGCTATTGTGAGTAATAGTGCTTTTCTCATACTAATGATTGAAATAGAATTTACTCCTTCCCCACACTCAAAAACTGCACCCGTTGTAATGACCAATCGGTCGGCACCAGGTTGTTGCCACGTGTTTGCGTGGCGCCGAGGTTCATAAATAAATCAGATAGCCTGGAACCGGCACCTTTTGTCACGGAATGGACACCAGAAGAATTGAAAACCATTTGGGCATTTGGGATGGATTCGGTTGAGGCTATGAGAACGTAGGTGTCAAGTCCGAAAGGTGCAGAAACCTGAAACAACCTTTTACTACCAAGCTGAATCTCCTCCTGCCAACCCTGTCCTTTTGCAGGAAGACAATTCTCCAGATAGTCATTGCGTGGGAACAATAAATTCATAGTACCTTGTTTGTCAATGGAAAAAACATAAATCCATCTTGGTTGGTAATCCCATTCCGCCCTGCCATCGGGATCAGATTTGAGAACCAAACCATAAATTTCTCCCTCTTTAAGCTTTCCTCCCGATTTGTAATCGCCGGAAGAGCTGTTCTTAAGTTCAAGGTGAAACGGAAATGATCCTTCGGAAACCGGGGCATCGAGATTCAGCCAGGCATTGATTTTGCAAAGCTTCAAAGCCCAAAGTGTAAGGCTATCTCCAAAGGAGATCAGACTTTCGGGCCGATTACTGACTTGTTGCCAGTCTGTTCTTACAGGAAGAGTGGTCAGGTAAGAAGTATCCGAATCCAGTTTACCGGGAGCCACCCAGGCATACTCTAGTCCCTGTTCACCCATGCGACCAATCAGGTAATACGTCGCTCTGGAAGCATCCGAAAAACTGACTGCGTTATTGCGTGAGGTGTCACCGATATCAATTTTACTTAGTAATCCTGAAAACGGTGGCAGTTGTACAAACAATGTAAGATCTTTTCCTTTGATGATTTTTTGTAAATCCACAAGGTTGATTTTGTTTCCAAGTTTTCTGATCACCTGGTTACGGTCGGTGATTTGCCAGCCTTTATCAGAAAAGAAGATAACATAATCTACCAGGATTGAGGTAGGATCGTTGACACATCTGATTTTATGGTCCAAGGCAAATTGTTTCAACTGATTTGCCTGTTCGAGAAGTTGGTCATAGCTGAACTGCTCTGGGGGGGAATAGACCAGCATGTCGGGTCGTTCAGGCACACCCCACTTATCAAGTTCAAAGAGGTCGCCAGGCTTAATTTCTACAATATTATCAGAAATACACGTTGCATCGGAAGTGGATAGTCCCTTGACTTTGATAATTTTGATACGTACACCGGATGAACCTTTTTTTATAAGTTCCGAACTATCGGTAAGATTTACTGCATAACCGCCCATCATCTCGATTTTGTTATGTATCACATCCACTTTTACAACAGGGATTAACATCTTATTCTTCTCCAGATCGGGTTCCGAGCCAAACAGGGTCAGCGCTAGTCTTTCATTTTTGCCCTCGATCGCCGGGATCTGGGGTTTCCCCCGGTTCTTCAGGATTGCGGATGTACGCTGATAAACATTTTCTGCTGATTCTTCATACGGCGATTGATTCAATGCCTTGATGAAAGCATAGGTGAAAGCTCCCTGTTGCTGCTTAGCATCATTTTCGATCTCAGAGGCCAATTCAAAATCCTGAGAGGCAGAGATGATCAGCGCTCCTTTTAAAGCGGGCGGTGTTTCAATCCGCGTGGGATCTTTTATATCAATCGTATCCATAGGAAGGTACCTGCATTTGGAAGGCACATTTTCGGGTTGCCCCCTGGTAAGGGAACCGCTGTGACAGCAATCGAAAACGAGCGTCAGCATGGCGCCGTTATCTAGTATTTTATTATAAACAGGAGCCAGCTCCTTATCGCGAATATACGGGGCTCCTTCCGCCGCATCAGACGGCACAATGGCTTCATCCCGCTTATCTTGTTCTGATGATAAGGAATTCCTGACCTGTGAGCCATGCCCTGAATAGTAAATAAATACGATATCTCCTTTTTTCGATTCTTGAGCAAGGGTTTCGAGATTGTTCAGGATATTGTTTCTCGACGCTTCTTTGTTCGTTAATACCACGATATTTTGGCCCGGAAACCCGTAACGGGTTTCAAGCACAGATTTCATCGCATCGGCATCGTTGATACAACCATCCAGGTTGATCCAGGTGGATCCCCGTGATTTATCGGTCTGTTTTTCGGGGACATAGGTATTGATCCCGATTAAAAGCGCCCGTTTTGTTTGACCATAGGCGTTATAAAGTCCTCCAACCAGGAATGCAATGGCTAGTAAAGTGATTACATACTTGTTGTTCGTTTTCATAATTCATTATTTTTCAGATGACTCTTTGTTCAATTTAAACGTATAGTTTCCGTCACAATCTCCTTTGGCGGACCATTCATAGGTTCGGCCAACTGTCATACAATAAACTGCTTTGTAGCCTGAGATATTTCGGTACCAGGCATCTCCCCAGGCGTCGATGGTCCCTTTGTAATATCCGTCAATGTATACTTCTACCACATATCCACAGCGGTTCTCAAACTTCACTTCGCAAAGGATCCCTTTGGTTTTTGCCCCCCCAAACTCTGGAGGCGGGGGAACTTCATGATCCGAAATGGGAGCTTTATGCAAGACATTGGAAGTTTCTCCTGATGAAGATGATATTGGTTTTGCTGTCACTTCAATCAATTTTCGTGTTTTTTCGGTTTGAGCAAACATCTGGTAGCCTGACCAGAAGTAAACAATTACAGCCAAAATGAATAAAGAAGAATAGCGTTTCATATGTTAATCATTTAATAAATATCCCTATTATTTCATTATCAGTACCATACCGTCTCCTGTTTGATATTTTGATCGCCTGAGAAAATAATATATCCCTCCTGCAGGTCTGTTGAATAATACCCCTCCCGCTGCATCAGAAAATCCATATAGCCCAATGGACCCATGATCCGGCATACCACCCCCAAATCAGCCAGGCTTTCAACTACCCACATGTTTTTTTCCTCCTCCGAATATAATCCTGCCGAAACAATCTGCCAGGTGCCTTGTTCTATCATTGGTTTTTGGTTGTTCTTCATGTAATCGTTCAGGTAATTCCGAAGATCAGAATTGCCAGAAGACACTGATGGTTCACCTTCCATTGTAAGTGACACTTTCCCATCTGCTTCGTTAATCCTGTATTGCTTTTGTGTATCAAAAATGTGAATCCCGATCAAACGTGATTCCCTCGAGTTTAATGTACCTGCAGTAACTGAAACATTTTCTTTTAATGAGCCATGCCTAAGGGTGAACGTAACAGTTTGACCTGGCCGGATGCTTTCCAATTCTTTCATCACCTCTTCAATGCATGTAACTGAAATGCCATTGATGCTCACTACCTGATACCCTGTTTTGTCTTTCAATCCAGATTCAGCCGGACTTCCTGTGATTATAGAATTCACGATGGGAACAGAATCAATTACTTCAAACGGATCCGAGGAATTGTATGAATAGGGATCCCGCTGGTACCTCATGATAATTTCAACACCCAGAAATGCCCTGTTCACTTTTCCGTTGGTTTTAATGATATCGGTGATGATCCGGTTTGCCGTTTTAGCTTCCAGGGCAAAATTAATCTGAGGGGTGATCACCTGCGTATTTCCCACCTGTTCGGCGTAGAGCTGAGAGTTAATCCCGACCACATTCCCTTTGACATTGATCAATGGTCCGCCGCTGTTCCCCCAGATCAGGGTAGCTGTCGTTTGAAGATATCCAAACTTCCCCTGGAAACCTGGTAATCCTGTTGTTGTGCGGTTTTTTGCGCTGATGATCCCATCTACCACAGAATAGGGAAATTCTCCGAGCGGATTGCCAATAGCAAAAACCTGTTCACCGATTCTCGGTTCACCGGGTTCAAAAGCAAGGGAGGTAAATTCATTGCCGGGGGGCGTGACAAACTCCAGCACTGCAACATCGTATATGATATCCCCGCCAAGTACTTTTACTTCGTATTTCTTTCTTGAAATGCTGTAAATGTACAAACTGCCATTTCTCAACGAGGCATTCTCAATCACATGGGCGTTGGTGATCACATATTTTTTACCACTCCGTTCAATCACAAATCCCGAACCCATCCCTTCCGATCCGGTCAGATCCAATGCTTTTTCATAAGCAGTCTCTTCAACCTGACCCTTAAATCCAAGCAATTGCCTCGATTCTTCCGACTGATACACTGCCACCGATACGACTGCCGGTAACGCTTTTTCAATCATATCGGGGATGGTTTGGGTGAAACCTTGCCCTAAAGTCAGAATGCAAGATAATAGTGTAAGGATTCTTTTCATATCACGAAGAATTTATTTAAAATGGTTATCCATCGATTCCTTTATAAGCAAAGTCTAATTTCGGTTGATTATCATATTCCGAAATCCCGATAATCAAAGCCCGGGTGATCCTCCGGGAAGGGAGATTTTCATCTATGATTGAAACACCCCGATTAGTCTGGGCATTGAGGCATAGCGGCAAAAAAAGGGAAAAGGAATACGCATACATTAAAAGCCAGATTGCTTTCATAATCTTGATCATATTATTTTCTCAACACCTTCAGGTTTCTCCTGAAACATAAGGGGCGATTCTTTTCATCAATGTGATGAGAAAATGAATCACCCCCTTATAGAACCGTTAGGTTCCTTAACTTTATCCGGTCTGCATCAGATCATCAAACAAGAGGAATCAATTTACTCCGATCACATATTCGCTTGAGTATGTGGAGCTGACATTTTTCACGACAATCCGGAAGGTTGTCGTGAAATAAGGAACAAACGCACAATAGGCCTCAGTGAGTGACCGGATATCACTGGTTATCAGGTTATTATTCATATCGTAAATATACAAATCAAGATCGGCAGATCCGTCTCCGATTACTGCCACTTCAGCTAGCTCATTCCCCATGAACACTGCCGTATATTCATCCTTCACCAGAGGGCCGATAAAGCCTCTGAGTACCTGAGGACCTTCCGGCGTGCCTTTGCTTTTTGTAAAAGTGATCTGCTCAGTCAATGATACAATAGTCGGGTCGTTCTCCGACATCTGAATGGCATCTTCTAACAATTTCTTCGGATTCAGTAGGTTAACTATTGATTTGGCAGGGATTACTTCATTCTTCTCAGATTGATCTGATTCAGACTTGAATTCCGAAACCGGATTGGAAGCAATGATCCTCGCCGCTGTTAAAAGCGCCAGGGGATCTTTATGGGTATACCCATAATTAGCCAACTGCTGAACAAGGATAACCTGTTCCATCTCCTTACTTTGTGGTGGCTGGCTTTTCTTTTCCTCTTGCTGGGCAAATCCAATGGTTGCAAACAGAATGAGGAGCATGAGAAACATCATTTTTTTCATAATGATCAGGATTTAGGGATTTCTTATGGTTGTTTCATACAAAGGTAATATAAATGTTTTTCAATTTTCCAAATATAGTTGACAATTTAATGTTTTCCAAATCAGGGACTTAATAAATAAACATATTGATATGCACTACCGGGATGCATACATACTGATTTCTGAGAAAGTAGTTGTCACAACATTGATACCTTCGATAAACTGGTCAACGCTGATCTTTTTATCCAGTAAGCGCTGCCAATCCTCCAACTGTGTGATATAGACCTTAATATCCTGTTTGTTCTTGACCAAAACCACAGCAATTTTATCATTGAATGCAGCTTTTTCTGCAGCAATATAAAATCCGCCCACGATGGCATTGGCCAGGGATAGGTTATATTGGTTATAATTGATCCGTTCTTTCATCAGAACCATTAACATATCATCATACCTTTCCGGTTCCGTGTAATAATTACCGAGTTCGTACATGGGATAACTCAGATTAGTTAAGGACTTTTCCGAAATTGATGCCTGGTTTGATGTTGAACATGACTGGAAAATGGTCATAACCAGGATCGATCCGGTTAATAGGATTCTCTGAACTGTTGTTTTCATAGGTTGGCCTCCTTTATTGATTTTTCCATACAAGAAAATTTCCGAAATAGGTAAACAACAAAAAAATATATACTTTTATTACAGATATCGCTATGGAATGATGGCATGCCTCATTATATCAGTCTTTTGTTTACTTTTTGAGATTCCCATTCTTTAATATCATAACCCATGGATTACAGTACCGTATTTGAACAAATAAAAACCGGAAACGATGAAAAGGCGCTTCAAAACATGGCGAACACCCTAATGCCGGAATGTATTAAGTTAATACAAACCAGATCAATTTATAAGGATACATATGAAGCCAGCAATGTATTTTATCATGCATACCTTTATGTAAAATCAAAGATTGAGAGGGGGAAATGCACATTTATGGGTAATGAATCGTTCAAGAGTTATTATAAAACAGCCTGCATGCATATTGCGAAAGAGTTTATGAGAACGGATGAAAGTCCGAATGTTGTTCCGATTCCGGAAGAGTGGATTTATATTGCAGAAGATGCGGATGAACATTTTAGTCAGATCCAGCAACAAATTTATCAGCGGAAACTTGAACTGTACGGGGTTGATTTGTCAAAACCGGATCTTCCTGAGAACATATTAACATCAGTGGTGAGAGAATTCCACAACCTGAATGAAAAATGCAAGTTCCTGATCATTCTTAAGTATTTTATTAACCTGTCGCACTTTGATATTGTTGAATCCTTGTATTTGTTCTACGAAATAAAGAATGAAGACGTAAGTAAATCGGAACTTTCCCGATGTATCAGAACTCTGCGCAAGAGGCTCGGCAGCCAGGATATACCCATTTTAAACTGAATGTTCCATTCATGAAATTATTATCATTATGACAGATCTATATAAAGAAGAGTTGATCCAGAAGTTTATCGATGAAGAACTTCAAGGGGAAGAGATTGGGGTTTTTAAAAACCTTTATCAAAATGATCCTGAATTTGCCCGGGAGGTGAAACTGGCGACGGATACCGATATCGCATTAAAAACTCTGTCCAGGATAGCACTGAAACGAAGACAAGAAAAACTCAGGGAGCCGGTTCCTATTCAAAAATATTTCCTGATTGCAGCATCTGTCATTATTATCGCAGGACTGGGCGGGGGAGGATATTGGTATTTTTCAAACCGGAATATTACATCAGACCGTATTTTTGCGTCCAATTTTTCTCCCCCTGACAGCTATACAAGGGGAGTGGAAATTGGACTGAATATGCAAAAACCTGACACCAATTCCACTCAGGCCGAATGGTTTCATTATTCCATTTACCTGATACAGAAACAGGAGTATCATCACGCCATTGAGATTCTTGCTGAACTTATCCGGCAAAAACCCAATTTATACCTGGACCAGTCGGAGTGGTACCTGTCCCTTTGCTATCTGAAGACAAAACAATTGGAGCTGGCCCGGGAACATTTCAATCGCATAATAGCAAACAATACCAGTTACAGTTCGGATGCCGAAGAAATCATCAGGCAAATGGACAGGATCACACATTGATCCGTTTCAGGAAAATCAAGACAATCATCGTTAGCAGAAAAGCAACCAGGATGATCCAGGATATCCAATGAGTCCATGTGGATTCCAATTCCACTGCTGAAATATCTTCGGGATTTCCCAAACACCTGAATCCGGCCCAAAAAAAAGGATGCGTATGTTCCCTATCTGCACCTGACAGATGGCTGATTTTCGCCATTTGCAGCGCTCTATCCGGAGAAATACCGCTAAACAGCCTGTCGTAAAAATCCTTCAGGATCTCTTTGGAGGAGTAATCATCCACGTCCCAGCAAGGGGCTATGATCAGCGGATCCCCTGAAAGAAAGAAACACCGGGCCGTCGAAAGCAGTCCTTCCGATTTATCATGTTTCCCAGCATCTGTCCGGCAGGCTCCTAAAATAATCAACCCTGCCTTCAGATCCAGTTGCCGGATCTCATAGCTATGAAGAAAAAAAGTGGTATCCGTGATGGTCAC
>Ga0172371_10007414_pt1 | contig 15647 bp, 9 predicted proteins | sample Lak12m_FD_114543 | JGI IMG/M metagenome (GOLD analysis project Ga0172371, IMG submission 114543) | Freshwater microbial communities from Kabuno Bay, South-Kivu, Congo - kab_022012_12m | ecosystem: Environmental > Aquatic > Freshwater > Lake | place: Democratic Republic of the Congo: South-Kivu... | reverse complement strand
TTGCCAATGATTCAAATTAGGAAAAGATGGAAAATCATGTCAGGGAGTTCCCTTGCCTTTCAACCAAGCATTCTTGGCTCCAGGAGATTATCATATTTTTTGATGTGTACCGAAATTACCTAATCCTTTATATCCGATATTCAAAACACTCAATACCACACTAGGAAAAGGAATGCCACTTCTGAATATACCAGCAGGATTGACTACTCCCGCATGACAGACTCCTTTCTTTGGAATATTTTGATTTCCTCAAAAATCAAGCATCCCATGAGCAGAAGATGGATTTTCCTTGGGTGGACCATGAGGACTTTATCCTTCACAATTCAGATTATATATAGCACCTACATTGACGCTTGGACTATGAATAGCTATGTGTTTTGGTCTATACAGTGTAGGTAAAGTCTTACCAAAACCATTTAGAGATATGTGAGGAAACTGTATCGTATTTGCAGTACCACCGATAACTACATGTCCTAGTACACCATCAACACCTAATCAACCAACCAAAGAAAGTTTATGATCAAGTATGGTGGCAGCGGCAGGTCAATGAACATGTAACAATCCACCGAGAATAGGAAATACCATCGTCATGGCTGGAGATAATACAATATTCGAATCAACTACAGCGAGTTCACCATTACAGATGGTGGCAGCAGGATCTTCAGAAAATGACCCTCCTTACTCTGCAGCGATTCCACAAGGAAATTTCTGATGATTGATGGTTATGGATCAAGAACCGACAAAATTGACAGCACAAGAAGATTATGAAAATGCAAATGAACAATATAATGGATATGATCTCCAAAAATGACCAAGCGTAAAAAATAAGATAGTAGGAGCAAAAAACAAAGGAATAGTAGAATGTGTAGTACAAAAATGGATGACCAGCCAGATAACATATATCCAAAATAATCTGACCAAAATGACTATCCAGATTGACCTTCCAGATGTGAGTACGGTATTCCAATGATTCGACAAGATCGGAAACTTAGCAGAGACATATAAAGCCATCAACAAAGCTGATCAAGAGGCATGATATATCAAGAGCACAGAAGGACAATGAGTAGACCTCACACCAGGTACTAAATGAGGAACGATAAAATGGACAGATAAACTTTCCAAACAGCAAATAAGTAATCTCTCAAAACAAATAGGAAGCAATCCATTTGAAGCAATCCAAGAGATATTTAGGGAAGTGCCATTGATAAAAATAGATACCAAAGACCTCAATATCAAAGTCCCAGCACTTACAAGTGATGATATCAATAAATATGTAAGTTATCTCACCATCCGAAAAGAAAAAAATGAACAAATATTAAAAGATTGGACAATGGTATTTAATGAAGTATTAGCAGTTTGCGGAACAACTGATAAAGCAACAGCCAGAGATATGATAAAGAAATTAGAAGCAGAAAAAGCAGCAGACACTTATAGCAGTTTAGATAATTGAGAAAAAAATCGAATAGAATGACAAATAAATGATATGAATAATATCTTAGCATTGACATGAGATACAACACGAAAAGAGATGGCGGCAGATATAAATAACATTTTAATAAATGCAAAAAATACTACAACCAAGATAGTAACACTACCATATTGGAAAGTTATACAGGGAAAATTAGCTGGTCAAAAAGTATTGCAAGATAATTTAAAAAAAAGATTCCCAGTAGACAAACAAGCAAGATTAGATGCCATAAACGGTATAGTACATAATCTAGAAAAATGTTCTGGTATAGTAGGATCATTGGATGGATTCTTGAGCTTCAGAGAAAATACTGCAGGCATTATCAGATCAGTGAAACAAAATATCAAAGTACTTCAAAAATATAAAGAATTCCCAAATCAACTCTATGATCGAACACACCTCACCGATAGATATTTGACGGAAATTTCTTCATTGCTTTCAAACTTTGTAGGAGGAATAAATAATTTCTTGAGTGTAAATGCAAATAGGTTTTCACAATATGTAGATGCGATTATTTTGATGATAGGATCGATAAAAACATGGCAAGCTATCATAGACTTCTCAGTCAATCGATCACAAAAATGTTCTAAATGTAGTAATGATAACTACGGTTCATTCTCTTGTAGTCTTTCATTCTTATGTCCGAAATTACCGATATTCCCGATACCGGCATTTAAGATACCAAATATTTATATGGATCTTTCTCATATGGAGCTAGGTATGAATATCATTTTACCAAAAATAAATTTTGTACCGATAAAGATACCATTGCCGCAGATACCAAATCTCCCTGAACCGCCGACAATGGAAATAGACCTGAATGCCGATTTAAATCTTAATCTTGATTTCATCAAGGGCTTATCATTACCGACGATACCAGTAATTCCTGAACCGCCGACATTACCTGAACCACCATCATTCATTCCAAGTATCAAGATGGATCTTCCAGTATTACCACCTGCACCAAAGATTTCAAAGATATTGCCAGAAATAAATGCAGTACTCAAAATAGCAGACTTTATAGGAAAGATATTCTGTATTGTCAAATGATGAATCGGTTTGGTTGGAGAAAAATGAGTCAAAGGGAAAATAGAGCAATTGACGGAAAGGACATGGAACGTTCCTGTCTTTGATTTCTTTGATTTTACGACAAAATTCAAAGATCCTCCACTTCAATGATTTGATTATCAACTCGATGCATATACCACACTCAAGTTTAATTTTGACGGTGTATATGATGTCTTCAATAATATCACAAGTATAGCAAATGGATTTGTTTCAAAAAATATAGAAGGTCCTATCCAAAGGACTATGGATGATGTAAACAAAACATTGAATAATAATGGAGTAACAAGTGGATTTAATTGGGTAGATAGCCTCAATCAGAATGTTAATTTTAATGGGTATAATACAGAAACGGAAGATATTACGGGAATGATAGATTATAGAGTGGTGCATAACGAACTAGAACAATGACTGATAGCATTCAAAAATAAGACACTTACCGACAAGAAAATGAACGATAGAGTCAAAACGATTTTGGCGACAGTAGAAAATAAATCTACTATTCTTCCTGCTACTAGTCAGATAGAGCAAGCAGAAAAATGAGCAAAAAATATGATAAACGAGAAGATACAAGAAAACGAAACACTACAGAAAGAGATTAAAAACTATAACACCTTCATCAAAAAAATACAGAATGATAATGTAGTGCTTGTAAGTGACGCCACAGCATCAGCGAGTTTCAATACACCACTACTGACTATCGACTCACCTACAAAACAGATATTACAATCTCAAGAAGATCCGACTAAGACATATCTGACACTCAATCAAAAGATGGTACAGGGATATCTGGATGCAGTGAATAATGACGGTGCAGAAAAACTTAAGATGTCAGCGACGACATATAAAAAATCCAAAGCATATCTAGAGACAACAAAAGAAAAGATAGATACTGCTCTCCTTGCATACACCGACAAACCATTGCTTGCACAGACACCACCATGTACGAACTGTTCAAATAATGCTGCGGAAACTAATTATAGCACAGACATCTCAGCATATGTACAAGGAGTATTTATTGAATCATATAGTGGAGACCAAAACTCTAGCGGAACTACAAAGAGTATGGTCAATACCGTGACTTCAAGTGAACAAGTATTGAATGTACAACAAACATACACAACAGATATTGATCTAAATAATGATAAATTCTCTGACATTCTGATGTACGATGCAAATACTATCTACGTCAAATATGCAAAACAAGATTCCGAACACTTCTCGAAATGAAACAATAGTATGGCGACATATTATACCAATAAATTTTATAGTTATGCAAGCGAACATCCAGGAAATATATTCAATCAATCAAGTCGATACATCAAGTCATTGGATCAGTTGAGGAATAATTCAGATGAATATGGATATACGACTATCAATGGTATGACGATAAAAGTCGTAGACAAAAATCTAGAACCAAAAAATTTCAAGACAGATGGACAGACATTTGATAATCTCCAACTTTCACGAGAAAATAGTCAAATGTTATGAGAAAGGGTAGATGGATATATTATGAAAGTAAGTCAAAAAGTAGACAACAAAGATAATCCAGGTAATTCTCGATTTGAAAATCTTTTGTGAATAGGAGATAGTTCAAAATATATTTTAGTATTGCCAAAAGATACGGATTATACAGGTACCATGCTGACTATAGATACAAATTTTATAAAAAAACGTGTCACGAGTCAGTTGTGAAATAGTATCTTGGCTGTAGAATATTATGATCCAGAAATGAAAAAGATAAATGTAACATTAAAAAATCTACCTAGAAAACGATTATATACAAGTCTAGCAACACTGACTATCACACAAGAAGATTTGAATCTTAGCCAACAGAAGACACTTACCTTGTACAAGAAAACATCTCCACGATCAAATCAGACCGTAGCAGGAATGCAGAATCTAGGTGATACGACAGCACCAGTTGGTGATATAGTATTATGGAGAAATACGACAAGCGAAGCGGTAAGCACGGGAGTGACTCATGAAGGATACATCAATACGCTCTATACATTGAAATCTTTCCGAACAGATAATGTCATCGTAGCCAAAATGATCGTACAAAAAGATGGGGTGACCATTCTTGAAAAAGATAATCAAGCAGCAACAGGAACGATAGATATCGAATGACTCTTCTTTACATGAACAACTCAACAAAGTTATGATTTTATCGCTATCGATCAAAATAATAATATTACCAAAGAGACGGTAACTTTGGATATAAAGATACCAGATATTGAAGTGATTGATATGAGAAAGAGTTGAGAAGAAACAGCAGATGTAATAGCCAAAATTAGTAATGATCTCGATGAATGAACGGTGATATTCCAAAGATTGAGAAATGGTATACGAAAAGATATCGAATGATCAAATCAGAATGCTTACGGTGGATTCGATCTTACACCGAGACAGACGGTCATCACGGGAGGAATATTTACGATAGGAAACGATATCGGTCTCTATGATACTCTAGGAAACGAAATAGCTACGATAGATCCAAAAACAGGTGAGATAAAAATCAATGCAGGATTTGAAAACAAAGTGAAGTTACATTTGAGTTTCAATACGCATATACCGGTAATTGAATTGAGAGACACAACACAAAATATCACATTATTCCAAATGGTATTACCGATAGCAGCTATAAGCAATATTGAAATGAATGAAGGAAAACCAAACTACGAACAGATAGTACTTTCAGACGGACAGTTTGGTGATTTCAATGGTGGATATTGTATCAAAAACAACAAGAATGATTGTGTTGTCTATACAAACCAGGCATGAGCAATTTATATCCCGGGCATTTACGCAAGTTCATTGATGGGAGAATATGTGTTTGATACAGTAAATAAAGTAAGTAAATTTATCATCAAAGATCAATCAAACAAAGCAATTTCAACACTGACATTACAAATCAAATCAAATCAATAATTTTATATTCCAAAAGATAGATGAAAAAAAGTATATTTGTAATAATCATAGTCGGTATAATCATGCTAGGTGGGGTGTTTGCCAATGATTGTTTTATTTTGACGGATGAAGAAAACAAAATACCGATAGATGAACATATCAAGGCGATAGTAGGCTCATATGAAACTACATATGTAAAAATACTTCCCGTTGAAGCATTTGAAAGAGCACTTATAAACCTCAAATCACAATGTTGTAAAAAAGAGATTAGAAAAACATGTTCAGAAAGCGATATGCAAAATATAAAAGACCCATATCCAGAAAGTGCTTGGTTATTTGACCACCTTATAGATGTTGCTATGAGAAGATTAGATGGAGTCAAAGAACTTGCCTATGGATTAGATCCAGATCCCACAGCGCTTGATCGAAGAAAAAAAATCACTGCGATAGCAACAAATCCCAAAGTCACGACGCCAAAAGATATAGAGAAACTGTTTACTGGATATCGATGAATCACTGGTATAACTCTAACAATGGTAAAAGATAAATACACTGATATAAATACAGTATCTTTAGGTCAGAAATACGATAGTATCTGCGAACTCATGAGTGAATTATATTCATCTACTGTATCTGAATATGTTGTCTGAGAAAGCTTTTTGAACGGTTGTAAAAACTTAGTAAAAAATAGGGTAAAAAGAGAGACATGATACATAAAAATACTTATGGTGCAAAAATCAAATCAATTGATGGACGAAAGTACCAAAGCATACACCAAAAAATATTTTATAGAAGAAAAACTCATGGCATTATGGAATCTGATTGCCAAAGTAAAAGATATCTTCAAGACCATAGTCCAACAAGCTCCTGCATCAAAAACCTGCAGCAAATAAACTAAACAGATCATTTCGAACCCGCCGTAGCGGGAGAGAAATCTACGCCTTCATACAAGTAATACATTTATTCTTTAATCATTCATCGATGAAAAAACTTCTCCTGATTATTTTTACATTCGGATTTTTGATGGTGCCAATGAGTTCTTTTGCACAACAAGCATCCAATGATTTTGAAATCATTCCCAAAGCATCCAGCTGAGGTGCAGTAGACCAAGCTGTGACTGATGTCGGAGCATCATGATGAAATGTACGGAATGTATACAATACCAAAGCTGATGAACTCGATGCAGTAGGAGATCAAATCGCTTCAGGTATCATGACACGAGATACGCTCTTGGATTATATAGTATATCTTGTGAGATTCTTATCTCAGATAGGAATATTTATAGGAGTAGTGATGATTATTTATGCAGGATATTTATATGCGAGTACAGTCTTCAGTCCATCAAATATATCAAAAGGAAAATCAGCAATCACTAACGCAATCATAGGAGTATTGGTTATAGCATTTTCTTATGCAATCATGAAATTATTGACGAGCGCTTTCTTATCATAGAATAAATTTATTTACTATTTTCTATCTTAGTCTTAAATTCAAGGCTCATTTTATTGATATCGAGCAAAGCATCACTGAGATTATTTAAAAACAATTGATTGTCCTTGAGAAATTGAATCATATTTTGGACAAATAAAATTTTATTGTTGGTAGTATACGAAGCGATAACTTTATCGATAGCTTCTTGACTAGAAATCTTACTTTCTTGTGCCTTATCGTTAACAGCCTGAAATTTTGCGAGATTGTCAGTAATATCAGTCAAAGAAGTAACTGGTTCCAGATCAGCATTATTTTTGATATAATCAGAGATGATGACGTATTTATTAGGATTATCTGCCAATGGTGAAGAAGTGTTCATATCAAGTACAACGATATTGAGATCAGTATTTGATTGGGTTTCTTCTTGGCGTTTGACAGTGGCACTTTTTTGCTCGAATACCGGCTTAAATCATACCTGGAGCTTAAAAGCGAAATTGTCAGCGAATTTTATTTTGACGTTTCCATCTAGAAACTCTTTGGTTTTAGAAAATTCGACCATCTGACCGCTATCCCTCAATCACTCTAAGACATCGGATATTTCCTGGAATATTGCTTGGATACTAAAGACTTTTTTTCATGGACTTGGTGATTTTGTCTGCACAGGGACTTTACAAAATTTCATACGGAACATATCCTCTACCTTTTCCCATCCTGCTCCATTAGGTCAAGCTATCAAGAAACAGGTACAATCAGAGATACATAAGGCTTTTTCTTGGATTCACAATCCATTACAATTTTGAATACATGATTTAGCACAACTAAATTGACATTGAGCTTGTTGATCCAAAGGTAAAGTATTACAACTATATTCGCAGGTACCTGGAGCTGCATCACCAAACGCTTGTTCAGCATAAGTTTTGGCGATAGCATCAGCATATCAAGAATCTGAAGTGCTTGCTCACCTCGGCAAAGAATTTTGCTGATGAAATTGTTCCATAAGTTTATTATTTATAACGTCGTTAATATTTGCATTATCTATGAAATTATTGATACCAGAGATATATTCTTCTGGAGTCATAAGAGGCTCCTCTTCTAGCACAGGAGCTGATGTATCTCAAGAGAGACATTGATTTCAAAATACCAAAGCTGCCACTGCCGGCGGAGTAGATGGCAAGATATTATTTGTGGAAGCGATAAAGTTTTGTAATTCCTTATCATTGGACAAATCAGAAGTATTTGTAGCACTAGAGATATTTTGTGTCTGAGAAGAAAGAGGAGATTGAGGTACTGATCAAGGAGATACTGATAGTGTGGTTCATGTAGATGATGATGAAATAGTACCAGGAAATGATCATCAACCACCTCAAACCTGATAAGAGCTTTGATTGGTCAAAGGAGTAGTACCATTTTGGTTGGATGATTGTGTTGCTTTAGGTAATCTATAAAAAAGAACTTGCGGACTATCCGTAAAATTTTCAAATAACAATTTACCTACCTGATTGATATCATAAAGCAGATCAAATTGACTATCATCCAATGTTCCATTCCAGAAAAAATCCGCTCCGTAATTGGCTTTATTCATAGTGGATTTTGTATATGTATCCGTATAGATCTTATAATATATATTATTTATCTCCTTATTTAATGCTTCGATATCGGCAACATTAGGCTTTGGTGTTTTTCTACAATTAAAGATCTTCATATAACTTTTGTCGATTGCATCAAGCGTAGGTCTTTTGGTTCATACAGGAAGTATCTGATCAAATGTATTTTTGAAAGAGGAATTTGAATGATAAAGGATATTGATAAAATCAGAAGTCTCTACACGAGGACAAGTAATAAATGCTGCTTTGAGCGCATCGAAAGAAATAGTGGTAGCTACAACCTCCTTATCTTTTGCGAGTTTTAAAGCTTTAGAATAAAGATTACTGATAGTGGCCTTTCATTTGAAAAGCGAATCTATTCATGCAGATTGTTCATTGGCCTGAGAAAATGCTTGAGTAAGATCAATAGCAAAAACTGAAGAACACGTTCCGACAAGCAACATACAAAGGAGTAGGAATGTCCTATTCAGGTTTTTGAACATTTCTCAGCTTATCATATAAAGTATATATAGGAGGTGCTATACGAGCCAATTGTTTTGCAAATCCATCCAAATCTTCTTGATACATAGAAAATCATACATGAAATGGAAACGCCATATAGATATCACGCAGCATTCATAAACTAGTATTTAAGGCATCATTTGACCATACATATTGCGTAGAGAACGTTTGAAATACGCTGGCATAATTGGTGATATATTCATTACGATTGAGGAGTTGTGGATATTTTTGGAGCATAGTAAGATAATATCACATAAACAAACGATAATAGAAAAGTTCGTTGTATACGAGATTTACAAAAGAAACCAAAGAAGCTCATTGATCACCATACAATCAGCAATAAAAAATATCTCCATTTAATCCCGCAGGACAAGTGACTTTATCTTTTTGTTTGAATGCAGCAAAAACACCAGACGTACTGAAGATATTTACTTCACTAAGAATATTGCGGACACTTTTGAAATATCATTGTATCATCTTACATGTTTTAGGATAACGAGTTTCGTTGCTTCCACAAATCTGGACCCCATCAAAATACGGAGAAAAATATATATTTATCTGATTTTTAATGTCATCTTCCTTGGTAAATTCTGTTTTCAATCCATACAAATTCGGTTGTTTCATATTCACGTAATCATTCATAATACCATTGAAAAGCTTAGGGACATTGATAGCGATATCACAATCATTTTGGAAAGCGCTTATATCACAGAAATTTATATAATCTCAGGCGGCATCCAATCCACCATCTTTGAATCATAGATTTTTATAAGTTTCACGTTTGAAATAATTTTTTCCTTCAAGATGAGAAGAAGTATATCACATATCTTTACATAACAAATGAACGAAAGCAGATTGTTTTGCATTGTAGGCGAACGTACCTTCTACAAACGGTTGTGATGATAATACAGCTTCACAATAACGGCTAATAATATCTTTTACTTGAGTAACCTCAGTAGTAACTAAATGTAAATCACTTGCATTAAATGCGAATATAGTAGTACAAGAAAAACATAGACAAACAAAACTAGTCATGAAGAGTATCTTTATCCATTGTTTTCTTTTACTAATCATACAGGGTAATATAACGAAATAAAATATTATCGACACAATCAGAATCTACCACATTGAAGTTCACAAGCAGCTCATAGACTTGAAATAAGACTGTTTTGTTTATCCTTTCCACCGAGAATATTATTTCTGATTGAAGCAATCTGATCTCACAGAACCTTGAATGCAGGAGTGACGGTTTTTACTTCTGTCATACTTACGGACCGTAAAGTAGCATCTTGACTATTTAAGACACCGGAGGTATAATTATTCATTATTTCACTAAATGCTCCATCTTCAATTCTACTCATATCATAATCGGACTGAATATACATTCCTGTACCCAAAGTACCTTCGAAAGTACCTTTAAGATCTTTTGGAAAAGTTCGAAAGGTATCGATATCAGTAGCAAGATCAGCGATTTGACTACTAGCGGTATCTAAAGTTTTTTTGACGCTATCTACAGATTTTTTGAAAGGATCTATCAATAATCATTTGAATCCGCTACTTGTACTAACCTTTTGATTTCCATACATTGATTTGAGAAGTTCGGCTTCTCTAGCCTGGAATTCTTTGGACTTAGTTTTGGAAAATACTTCTCAAAGTCTATCAACCGCATCAGTAAATGTTTTGGTAGTTGAAGCAGATCAGATACTGAGTCCTTGCCACATTTTTTTCATTCATTCGATAAATTTTTTTGATTCAGAACTACAGACATAATTTGGTCATCTCGCACAATTATATTCACGTTCTATCTTTGCCATAGCGCCAGTAGTAAATTCGAGAAAGATGCCATCGCTAGGATTTCCTCTGCCCATAGCAGTAAATTTGTCGATATTACCAAAATACAAAAAGCTTTTTGCTGCAGAAAGCGCCTGAGTAAGAAGAGAAGTTATGTTGTTATAAGATGTGCCAGGATTTATTCTGGATGATTTTTGTAATAATCATTTATCTATATATTTTTGGATGATTGCTTGCATGACTGCGACATTTTCTACATTAATCTCTTCATATCGTCATCATCATATTCAGAGTTCGTATTTTTTATCATTGATCTGAGATTCTATTTTTTCTACAAGTTTGGTATCTCTGAGAAATACTTGATTTTTTGCTAATAAAGCAAATCATCATACCATATCTTTGAGTCCGCCAAAATTTCAAAGATTTGAAAAAATAGCAAGGGAAGCCATAGCAAATTTGACTTTTTGACTTATATTTTTGGCTAACTTACCGACGATAGTCTGTTTTGGTGGAGCGACAAATGTATTTCATTGAAATCGATTTGGATTGATGAATTTACCGAGATACTCTCATTGTGTTCACATAGTTTTCATTGCATTTGACATTTCTCTGGCGAAGTCCATCAAGAATGTGAATTGTTCTGGAGCAGTACCACAGATAGAAGATTGATTCTTACAATAGGCTGCTTCGATAGTATCTTTATCAGGAGCTGCTGAAGTTGTTTGTGCAAAAGAAAAATTACCCACAAATGTGATTGCTGATAGTATCATGATATGTAGAGCAATAATTCTCTTCATCAATTACATAGGAAGTAAAATACTTATTTGTTATTAGTGAGTTTATTTTGGATAAGCGATTGTTCGGTAGGATTACCAGAAATACTTAATGCTTTAATATAATATTCTTTTGCCATAGGATATTGTTTGAGGGAAGTGTAATAATCTCAGAGCAGATGATATAAGTGAGATTGATGATATTTGTCAGCCAGAGATAGGAGTTTTTGTCCTATTCAAGATAAATTTTGTTTCGCCAATTGCAATCATACCTCGCCATACGCACACACATCAGCTTGACTACCCGTAAAAAGAGTAGAACATTTCCCTAGATATAAATCGATTAATTGAGGATTTTCAGTATATAAGACAAATGGTTTCGCTGTACGGAACGGAATATAAAATATCTGATCAAAAAATAATGCGAAATCTGATGTTTGAAGATTGGATTCTCAGAGGAGATTGTGCCACATACGTATCATGTTGGTAGTATCTTCATTTTGAATATATCAGAGAAGCATATATCTATACACATCGACCTGCAAGCCAGGATCAGTCACTTGATTGAGATAGAGAATGGATTGTTCATAATCACCATTTCGATAATACGAGATACCAATAAGAAATTTGTAGAGAAAGTCATTTGGAGTATCAAAGTCTGCGAGTTTAAGGAAATAATCCTTGGCAGCTTCTCGATTATGCGTCAAGAAGTTTGCATAGGCAAGCACTTGATACGGAAGGATATAATCTTTATTGGTAAGTAACGCATGCAAAGCAAGTCTCTTAGCAAAAGAGAAATATCAGTTTTTGAGTAAGGTGAGAGAAACTAAACCGTCTCTATAATAACTTGGTGGATTTTTTATTTTTACGAAATTTGCCAAAGCTGATTCGTAGGAAGATTTGAAATCTTTATAACGAGGATCAGTGATTTGAGAAAATAGATTTGTAGCTCCTGAGTAATCATATATCCGTAATGCTTTGAGTCCTTGATAGAATAATCCGTCACCATGAGTGAAAAGATTACGAGCCCTATAGTCCTGCACCAAAGTAAAGACATCATTCAACGCGGTAGCGCTGTCGAGACCGACATTAGAATCATGGAAAAGTGTATAGACTACTTGATGTGGATCAAGATTCAATTTAGAATATTCGCCTTCATTTTGTACCAAAAGCGCAAGGTACTGATTGGCTTTATCGAACTGATAATATTGGATAAATTTTTCCACTAAGGGTTGAAGTAATTTTGGGTTCTTGTTCTTGGTATACAAATATTCCAAAACATTTAAATCCTGGAAGATCTCCGAATTTCCCAATTTCTGATGGACGACATCATTGACCATTTCATTCACCTCCTGGACGGGTGCAACCGTATGCGTAGGTTCATCAAGCGGTGCTTGCAATGAAGTGATGGTGTCAGATACAAGAGTTTGTTGATTTTTGAGTATGTGTTGAGAAAATGTTCCGTCCAAAAAAAGGATGACAAGTCGGAACACGAGGATCATAGTTCAGATAATCAGTGAATTGTTTGTTTTGTATGATTTCATGAAATCAATAATTATTAAATAAATTTCTCTGATTTTTATTTCACATTTTTTCTAAATTCTATGTTTTTTCTTCTTTCTGCATTATGCATTCTGAATTTTGCATTCATAGTCAATTATAGTCAAAAACACAGAAAAAGACTAGAAATATATCCAAACACAGCGAATACGGTTTGACAAACAACAAAAGATGAATAAATAATTGACATTATTTAGTAAATAAGTATAAGAAAAATGAAAATATAAATCTAAACATAGGGAGAAACTAAATATATCAGATATTAAAATAATTGAGAAACAAAGAAATTGCAACCACAAGCATGAACACGAAAAGATACATGGTACTAAAAACATACAGAATGTGATCATGAAATCTTCTTGGGAATAGGAAAATTAGGTAAAATTTATCGTTCAAACACAAAAAAATGTCTTCTAGAGACAGCTAATCTGGAACAAATGGATCCAGATGAATGTTGTGGATATAACGACTTTTAGAACATATAACTAAAGCTGTAAAAAACCATCCTTCTTATAATGAAAATTTAATGGAAAAATTGGAAAAAATTTTTTAATGGGTATTCCAGTCAAAGAATTTTCCAGTAATCAATTAGTAAGACTAGGTAAAATTACAGAGGCACTAGGAAGATCTATTAATATCAATGAGATGGAAGAATTTATAAATAAGATGAGCTCGTAACGTGGGCTTTTTTTATAATTGATTTTTTATATTCTGATTTTTTCAATATCCGGCAGCGTTATCCGCGCACAGGAAATCCCATATCATGTCTTATCTATCTGGAATGGTGTGATTTTTTTGGGATGCTTCAAAAACATAAGGATGCAATATTTCTTGGGCTTCGCCCGTTCAAAGACTTCCGGCAAGGGAGAATGAAAAGCGATTCATCAATTTCCTCAATATTCCTTTAAAATTTTTTTTAACTGATCCTCCGAATATCTTTCAAACTGTACGACCTTTTCTACCTGAACTTTCACGGTCACCTCTTTTCCTGCATCCTTAAAATACACCATATCACCCGGGTGAATTTTATTTCGCGGAGCGACTTTCATCATATATCGTCTAGATTCTATCGTTTTTTCTCATGACAAAATTTTTGGAATCAACTTCCATTTGGGATTCATGATAGCGAGATGATCCATGACTATTTCTTGTATAAAAATATGCTCGGTTTACCGTGTTTGTCCTTGATAGTATCATATGGTTTGTGGATAGCAAATTGGAAAGAATTTGAAATAATGATTGCATCTTTTTTCATATGAGAAAAAATCCGTGACTCTATCTGAGCCATCTGTTCGGGAAGAAGATAGACGTAGATATAATCATACACGTGAATGTCTGCCAAAAGAAAATCTTTTTTAAGAAGTTTTAGATCAGGATGTCAGAAAATCATATTCAAGATTTTACCGTATATATACGGCATACGCTGGATTTCATATCCGTCACATTGAAGACCAAATTGTTTCCAGAAAAACCTCATCGCTTTTCCATCACCACATCACAGATCAACCAATTTTTTTCAGCGAACAAGCTTGAGCTGTTTCATCAAATGGATATGTCTATTGAATGATGGGACATACATAGCAAACGTACGCTTGCGAAAAAATGAGGAGAAAAGCCCATAATATACCCAGATAACAAAAACAACCACCAGAAGCAGCAGAAGCAGAACTAGCAGTTGTTGTCGTATCATACAATGCAATGAAAAATTAAAAAATAATAATGAATAATGTATGACTTATAATACTATCGACTATTATACCATACAGATAGTACATTCTAGCAATTTCCAACATTTTTAATTCTTCATTATTCATTTTTCATTAATTATTTAGGATTAATCACAACGCCTTTACCTTTGCTTGTTCGTTCTATCCATTTTGCTCTAAGTAAAGCTCTATATTGTCGCGCATATTGTCCGACACTAAACATAGTAGTAGTAACGATATATAAACCTACTCATGTTTGCATAGTATATACAAATGAACCAATCATGAAAACGAGGAAGATATTCATAAATCACATCATCTTTCCCATATCAGGGACCTTTTGTCCTGGAACACTTGGTGTAGCAGGTTTAGCTATTGTCGTTAATTTAGTTTGGAGATAGGTGAATACCGCAGCTAAGACAGTAAGTACGATATTTTTGGTTCACAACAAATCCATACCAAGGAAATGAGTTTTGATGACTCCTGTAGTAAGTGCATCAGATGCCACGAAACGAGCACCGAAACTATGGAAGAAACTATAGAGCCGATCTTGTGGTATAGTGGCAGCAGCCATATGTCTGATCACATAATAGAGTCAGATAAATACAGGGATTTGGATAAGCATCATAAGACATCATTTGAATGCTCCTTTTCCATCAGTTTTGAAAACTTTCATAGTCTCTTCTGACAATTTTTTTGGATCATCCTTATATTTTTCTTGGATTTCAGCAAGCTTTGGTTGAAGCGCTCACATACCCTTTTGCATATCGTTTCCTGCTGATGATTGTTTGATCATAAGCAATCTTATCGTAATGGTAAGAAGCACGATAGCGATACC
>Ga0172371_10007412_pt1 | contig 15648 bp, 14 predicted proteins | sample Lak12m_FD_114543 | JGI IMG/M metagenome (GOLD analysis project Ga0172371, IMG submission 114543) | Freshwater microbial communities from Kabuno Bay, South-Kivu, Congo - kab_022012_12m | ecosystem: Environmental > Aquatic > Freshwater > Lake | place: Democratic Republic of the Congo: South-Kivu... | reverse complement strand
GGGCTTGTAGCGGAGAACATGAATCATAAACACCGCTGTCCTTCTCACGCCTTCGTCCGGATCCTCAAATAGTCCCATGAGCACTTCCCCCGTTGGTTGCCCCCTTACATATCCGATAGCCGTCGCAGCGCTCTTACGCACCCACGGATCGTCGTGAGTGAGCAAGCCCTTGAGCTTGGAGAAGATCTGCTCGCGGACGGATTCGGGCAGGCTCTTGTTCGAGGCGATTTCTGCCGCGGAGCCGGCTGCAGAATGCCAGACAAACGGATTCCGATCATCAAAACGCCTGATGATCGGGTCTACTGCCCGAGGGTCACCCTTCAGTCCCAAGGCGTAAATTGTGTCGCTCGGTTTGTCCGATTCGTCAAGATCAGCGAGGAGAGATTCAAGTTCTCGGGCCGCCATTTCACGTGCTCTTTCCCGATGTTCTTCCGGTCGGAGATCTCCTGACCATTCCAGCTTGTCTGACGGTATGAGCGCACAGTTGGTCAGTTGATGGCCGATTATGAGCTCCTTGACCCGCTCCGTGACCAAAATATACTTGGGATATCCATTCACCGTGAAGAAGTCGGTGCCGTCCCAGTTCGCCTCGTCCACGAGAATCCCGTTGCGAAAAGACGAATACTCTAAGCTGCCCGATTCTTCATCTTGACCCATGACATAAATCCCGGACTCCGGGGCCGCATCTCCTCCCTTCCCCTGAATCAGGAGCTCCCACAACGGCGGAATGGCTATTGCAGCACTCCGCTTCCGGCCCATTCGTTTGAACTTCTCGACAGTAACGGGTCGCGCTTCAAAACCGGTGAACCCTGCTTCCCTGAAGAGAGCCAAGGTGCTGTCCGTGACAATACAGTCGTTGTACCATGTCCACACAAAATCCCCAATTTTGGGGGAAGGGGGTATGATGGCCAGATCCACGCGGGCCTGGCCATAGGGCGGGAGGAGACGGCCGGTGGACAGTCCCCCGACTTTGTCACTCCATTCGGCGGTTCCGTACCATTTCAGCCAACCCGGCCGACCGTAAACCATATGGGATTCACCGGGGCTTGAGGCTTGGAGGCAGTAGAATTGCTTTCTTGTCGATTCCATATTTTACTGCCATTTCGTCCAGCTTTTTCTTAACACGGTCTTGATGTTCACGGGTATTCTTCGCCGGGTATTTATGGATAAACTGTCTCCATTCTCGATTCCAGTCGCCACCCCGCCCCTCACCGGTGTGCACCCCACCAGGTTTGAGTCGATGGTCGGCTAGCCGCAATATGATGAGATACTCCTTTATTGTCAAGCCGCAGTCCAAAAAGTATTTTACGAATTCTTTGGGGAGTCCATGATGACGCTCCAGAGCGTTTGGGTCCATGAGGAGCGGATTGTTCTGAAGCAATGCGTCGAGCCATCCCCAGAACTGGCGCTGCAGTTCTCTGGATAGCCGGGAAATTTCCTCGGTGGTGGGGAGTGTTGGTACAATCAACCCGTGGATTTGGCCGGCCTCAGCGAGTTTTGTCCATCGGTTTTGGGGCGATCTCTCCCATGCATTCACACCGCGCACCAACACTACGTCAGCTAACCAGTCGGTTGCCGATACTCCCGAGCCTTGTCCGCCTTTCTCTGGATTCCCCTCCGTGCCAAAGTGGCGCTTCAATATCTTCAACAGCTCTGCCTCAATGCCATCTTCGTACTTGAGCATCTCATCGACGTACGCGTCCACTGCCTTCGGGTCTATCTCCGAATCGTGCTCCTCCTCTTCGCTGTGTTTTCTCGCACCCTTGCGACTTGAGCTATACTCGGGGTGTGTGGCGAACCACCACCTCCGCTGATCCTCGGTCTCAATCATTTGACTCTCCTTTCGCTGAACAAGAAAGAAAGATATTTCTGCGCAGAAGTGCGCGCTCATGGCCCTTTCGGCAATCGGTCTGCTAATGGAATTTTTGACCTTCGTTTGGTGAGTATGATGTAACTAACTTTGGTAGGTTCCTATAGTTCAATTTTACCGTACTATTGCCTCCTGTCAATAATTCGATGGAAAACCTCGCAGTCTACAGTGCTTTCAGCCGGTTAGCTCAATATAGGAAAAGGCGTTGAAGCTCTCGCGACCGGAACAGATCGGAGTCCACGCGAGTGGCGGAACCCTTGACGGCTCCTTACTCATCCAAGGACAAAGGCAGGAATTGGGCTCCGACCACTTCACGTCTGTGACCGGATGGCGAGACGAACAACCACCCCGAAACAGGCGAGTCGGATCACACCAATGATCGTCTTGCAGAATCAATATGATATGTGCTATACTTAATGTAAGTTATTATGTGGAGAGGCTCCATGAAAAAAATAGTCACGGTCACGAAGACCACGATAGTCATCCGAGTGTCTGAAATTCTCGCCGATATCCTTTGCAGCCTCAGCGACGAAGAGATTCTCCTCAAGTACCAGCTCACATGGAAACAACTCGAAAAGGTCTATGCCAAGCTTTTCCACGGCGGATACCTCTCGAGGGACGAAATGGCCACTCGAGTCGCGCTGAGATCGGGCCGTGACGCTTCTCACATCCCCTTTGCGGATTTCGCGGACACTGCCACCATATACGAATGCACAATTTGCGGGTACACATCGGGACGCCATTTTAGCGAATGCCCCCGGTGCCGGCAGGTTAATCTTCGGAGACTCAGGAAGAGAGCGCCCGCAGCCGCGCCGCCGAGAATCCCGGCATACGCGACGGGCACGTGAGCGGTCTGCCCCGGCCGTTGAAGTGAATGATCAGTAAGGGTAGAATCAATCGGGGTGCTCTAAGTCTTCAGTACGGTGACGCACCGTGATGCCCGGATCATCCGATCGTGTTCACAGATCAACTTCGCCGGCCATCTTGGTGGGACAGGCAAGAGGAGAGTGTCTCAGAATTGAGTCTTGGGTCTAAATCGTGGCACGATTCGGGAGCACCGAGTTTCCGGGTGGCCTGGACGTTATACGTCCAGGTGCCGAAGGCACAAGAGGTCCGGACCTCTTGTCGCTGCGCGACCCGGACGTGTAACGTCCGGGCCACCCAAAGCCGAGCTGGATGATGCTCGTGGCGCGATCGGTATCCGGATGGGAGATTTGAGACAGTTTCATTTTGCCTGTCATTCATGGACAGGCAAAATGCCTGTCCCACCAAAGCACCGAACCGAGCTTCTCCTGGAACGGTCAGCCCGACAAGCGCCGAATCCGTGATTGAAGTCACGCAATGCCTGAGGAACACATTAGTCTCGGCTCTGTGAAAGTGCCTCGGAATGAATAAGGAGGATCGATGTCCGGCAAGGCAGATATCACCGATGATCGGACCGCCTTGAGTAGTGCGCCTCCTTCCGCGGAGCCGCCTCGGGATAGACTGACCTTTCATCGGCTCTTTTCCGTTGCAGACCAGGATCCCATGGAACAGATCCCCTGGGAAGAGCGTTCCGCGGTCATTCGCAACGAAAAAGGTGAAGTCATCTTCGAGCAGACCGGGGTCGAAGTTCCGTCTTTCTGGACCGACACCGCCCTGAACGTAGTCGTTTCACGGTATTTTCGCGGACATATTGGGACTGCGGAGCGGGAATTGAGTGTCCGGAGCCTGATCCTGAGGGTCTCGGACACCATTTACGCGTGGGGCCTGGAGCAGAGTTACTTTGCGTCAGACGGGGATGCAAAGGCATTTCGCGACGAGCTCGTTTCCCTCCTGGTACATCAGAAGGCATCATTCAACAGCCCGGTCTGGTTCAACGCCGGGATCGACCCCGCGCCACAGTGTTCCGCGTGCTTTATCCTCAGCGTGGATGACACGATGGAGTCCATCCTTCACTGGTACGCGGAAGAAGGGATGATATTCAAGGGCGGCTCCGGTTCCGGAATCAACGTCTCGAGGCTCCGTTCCCGCAGGGAACCGCTCGGAGGCGGCGGCACCGCGTCGGGACCCGTCTCGTTCATGAAAGCCGCTGACGCGTCCGCGGGCGTGATCAAATCAGGGGGGAAGACCCGTCGCGCGGCAAAGATGGTGATCCTCAGCGCGGATCATCCTGATATTCTCGATTTCATCCGATGCAAGGCCCTCGAGGAGAAAAAGGCCCAGGGCCTGATTCGATGCGGTTATCCCAGTTCCTTTGAAGGCGAAGCCTACTCGACGGTATCATTCCAGAATTCCAATCACTCGGTTCGCGTGCCGGACGCATTGATGGAAGCCGACAAGAAGGACGGAGAATGGAAGACCCGTTTCATCCTGACCGGTGAGTCCGCGGACACATATCGGGCGCGGGATCTTATTCGTGAAATGGCTTTGGCGGCCCATGCCTGCGGAGATCCGGGGATTCAGTTCGACACCACCATCAACCGCTGGCATACGTGCCCGCAGACTGCTCCCATTCGCGCATCGAATCCGTGCTCGGAATACCTTCATGTTGACGATTCGGCCTGCAATCTCGCGTCGCTGAGACTGACGGCGTTTCTGGACGCGAACAACGCTTTCCGGTCCGCTGAATTCCGTCACGCAGTGGACATTATGATCACGGCCCAGGACATCCTCGTGGACAAGGCATCCTACCCTTCTCCGGACATCACGAGGAATTCCCGAGCCATGCGTGCTCTGGGACTGGGCTATGCGGATCTCGGGGCGCTCATCATGTCGCTGGGCCTTCCCTATGACTCCGATCGGGCTCGCTCGTGGGCAGCCGCGATTACCGCGCTGATGACCGGTGAAGCGTATCTCCAATCTGCCAGAATCGCTGCGGTCAGAGGTTCTTTCAGCGAATTTGCGCAGAATCGCGACGCAATGCTGGGCGTAATCAGGGCTCATCGGAAGCACGCCCGGCAGATGGCATCCTCTGCGGTCCCCGCGGACTTGATCGACGATGCGGTCCAGGCATGGAACGCGGCCCTCGAGATGGGTGAGGAATTCGGGTTTCGCAACTGTCAGGTGACGGTCATTGCGCCGACCGGAACCGTGGCGTTCATGATGGACTGCGACACCACCGGCATCGAACCGGAAATGGCTCTGGTGAAACACAAGATCCTTGCCGGCGGCGGCCACCTCAAGATCATCAACCGCACCGCGGAACGAGCTCTGGAAGGGCTCGGATATCCACCGATCGTGATTCAGGACATCCTCGCCAAAATCGAGGAGACGGGCACCATTGAAGGTCTTGGAGAGGTTTCACCGGACCATCTTCCGATATTCGATTGCGCATTCCGACCCGTGAACGGAAACCGGGTGATCGCACCGGAAGGGCATCTAAAGATGATGGCCGCGGTTCAACCCTTTGTCTCGGGCGGAATTTCCAAGACAGTGAATCTGCCAAATGAAGTGACCGTGGAACAGATCGAAGAGGTCTTCCGAAGCGCGTGGCGAATGGGCATAAAGTCCGTGTCGGTCTATCGCGACGGCTGCAAGGCTGTTCAACCGCTCGCCGTGGCCCTGTCGGAGGCCGGAATTGCTCACCCGGTGCGTCGGCGACTCCCCACGGACTGCAAGACCATGCGACACAAGTTCGAGGTCGGCGGGCAAAAGGGCTATCTCCACACCGGGTTCTACGAGGACGGCGCCGTCGGCGAGATCTTCATCCGCATGGCCAAAGAAGGGAGCACCATTTCAGGGCTGATGGACACCATTGCCACCCTGACCTCCATTGCGCTTCAATACGGCGTGCCGCTCGAAGCGCTCGTGAGCAAATTCAGTCACGTGCGGTTCGAGCCGTCGGGCTTCACCAGCAACCCTGACGTGCCCTATGCCAAGTCTCTCACCGATTACATCTTCCGGTACCTGGGAACGAGATTCCTCAACAAGGAACAGCAGGAGATCGCAGGACTCCTGCCCGTGGCTGATCATCGCCTTCAAGGTCCCTCAAATGACATCGAGGCCGCGGCCCGACCAAAGGCTTCTCCGGAGGCAGGCCACGCCTTCCGCATGCAATCCGACGCTCCCGCATGTCACTACTGCGGAGCAATCATGGTGAGGAACGGCTCCTGCTACAAATGCCTCAACTGCGGCGCTACCAACGGGTGCTCGTGAGAGGGAAGAGGAGAGAAGAAGGGAAGGCGGGAGGAAAGGGCATGGGGGGGGCGACCTTTTTGAAAAAAGGTCCTCCCCCCGCCCCCCTCCCAAAAACTTCAAATATATCGGCGGCTCCCGTCGGTCGCCGCTTGGTGGTTGGCAACACGGACGTGGGAGCAAGAGTGGCATCTTCATGGTTCGTTGTGACCGATAATCCCTTGATAACAACTCGCGGAGGAGGAACGAGTGCCGCTGGCAGAAATCGTATCTACAGCACGATTCAGAGAGGGGACGGCTGTGAAGAAGATGAGCTATCCAGGAATCATTGCGATCCTCATGCTTGGTGCATTGATCACGAGCGACTGCCTTGCCGACTGCGTTGCATGCTGGCAGTTGAAAGGGGTTGTCGTACGCCTCAAGAACGGATCCCTGATCGAGGGCTATGCCACCTGGAATGACGCTTGGGCAGAATTTGAGTATAAGTACTCGGGAAAAGGAGATCCGCCGCGAGGGGCCGGGAAGACATTCCCCGATGTCATCTTCGATCCCGCGGCCCGGATAGACTCAATTTATGTCTATACCCAACTCCGTTCGATAAAATATCCGCGGAACGGCGCTCTGGTCGCGACCCGGGAACGTGTTTCATTGAGCGTCAAGGACATTAAAGAATTACAACTCAAACCCGGACCTCATGACGGCTACGAGGGCGCAGGGTACATACCCCAGGTGTCCGAGAAGATGGCCGATCTTCTCCAGACCAAGCCCGTGGCTTCCTGTGAGTATGATATGGGTTTAGCAGACGTCTATTGGGTTTCCTATGACAAGAATTTCCCGGCCAAGGAATTGCAGCTCCTCTGCAGCGACGAGAAGGCTACATTGAGTAAGAAAGAGCTCACGAGCTTCGCAGCCAGGGGTGTTTTCGAGTTGTATTTCGCCTACGACTAAATTCTCCTTTTCCTAAGTTCGGTCGCGTGATTTCCGTCGCGCTGAGATTGCTTCGTCGCTGTGCTCCTCGCAATGACAACTTATGAGAGTGTCATTGCGAGGAGCACAGCGACGAAGCAATCTCGGCTGGGAACGACACGTAACCATATTTGCGCCAAGAGACGCGGAAGCAGTCAATACGAACCGACGACCACCGGCAGCCGCCATTATAGTGAGAGTTTTTGGTGGAGGGTCCGGGAGGCCCCTTTTTGCAAAAAGGGGGCTCCCGGCATATCCTCATCACTCTGCCTCCCCTACCGCTGCGCGTTGGATTTGTCCGATTTCCTTGATCCCGTGGTGCGCGAGCCGGATCAGCTCATTCAGCCGGGTAAGGGTAAAGGGTGTTCGTTCCGCAGTGGCCTGGACTTCCACGAGCTTGCCCCGACCGGTCATGACCACGTTCATGTCCACATCAGCGACCGAGTCTTCCACATAGTCCAGGTCCAGGAGAATTGCGTCTTCCACGATGCCGACGCTCACAGCGGCTACCGAATCGAGCAGGGGAATCTCACGGATCTTGCCCACGGCCTTCAGGGTCTCGCATGCCCGGTGGAGCGCCACCCACGCGGCGGTAATGGATGCGACCCGAGTGCCGCCGTCAGCCTGGATGACATCGCAGTCCACGGTGATGGTGCGCTCGCCCAGGGCAACAAGGTCGGTCACACACCGGAGAGAGCGCCCGATGAGCCGCTGAATCTCGAAGGTCCGGCCTCCGATTCTCCCGCCCCGCTCCCTCGGCGACCTGGTGTGCGTGGACCTCGGCAGCATGGCATACTCCGCGGTGACCCACCCTCTGCCCTGGTCTTTCATGAACGGGGGCACCCGCTCTTCCACACTGGCCGCGCAGAGCACCCGCGTTCTTCCTGCTTCAATGAATGCCGATCCTTCAGCATGATCGAGTATGCCCGACGTGATCTTCCACGGCCGAAGGTGTTCCGGACCTCGGCCTTCGCTTCGACTGAGTTTTTGCATTGCGGTTTCCTCCAGTCTGGAATCCGGCGCATACACCGTATACCAATTCGACCGCGGAGAGGCACTTCTTTTTGGGCAAGCGTTCACCGGGATTGTTCCATGGGAGAGTCAGCGAGCACCTTGTCCGTGTCCCCATCCCCTAACCCCTTCCCCAAGTATGGGGAAGGGGAACCGGAACCCCCTCTCCATCCTTGGAGAGGGGGCAGGGGGCGAGGAATCTTGAGCTCGCGGTGAACGGTTACCTTTTGAGGCTCGTGGCAGACGGGGCACGTACCGGGAGCGTTCGCCGAACCACTCTCTACTTTAAGTTTACAATAGAACACTGTGATTTATATTGACAAATTGTAATCTTCATACTAGAAGGGGAAATAGAGACCTATGATCGTATGGGAAAACCATGAGCCCGCCCTATCCCATAAAAAAAATTCTGCTCGACCGTGGCGCTCCGCCGATTCTATCGCCGGTCACCGATGTGTCCCGGCCCGATTCGTTGCTCTACGAGGATGCCGGAGGCTATCGTCGCCTCTTTTCCGGCCTCGTCTTGCGGCGCTCGGTTCAACGGGTAGAGCGCCGCGGGCTGATCAATCGGTTTCTCCAGGGGTCTTCGCTGGCGAAAATCGACGCAGACGTGGCGCGGGGAGTGGACATCTCGGTGGTGCTCTATCCGGTCGGGCTGCAAATCGAGGCCATGGGCATGGTGTTCGACCGGGTGGGACGGATTTTCGAGGTGACTTCCCGAGAGGATGGGCGCCTGGAGCTCCGCTACCAGGGGGGACGCTGTCGCTCCGTGAACGATTGGCGGGCTGCGGTGGGGATGCGACCGATACATGAGGAAGACGTCGTGCGCCTGTTTTACAACACCGCGCGCAAGAGAGCGGCAAGTCGTGTCCTGGTCGCGGGAACCGTCGGCTTCGGTCTGTGGGACGCGCTTTGGATGAGCTTCGACATCGACCGGGCTCTGGACTTGGTCTCTCGCGATCCTGACTTCGTGAAGGGGGTCTTTCGGCATTGGAAAGATCTCCATCTTTCCTTGGTGCGCGCAATGCTCGACGCTGGCATAAAGTTGATCTTCCTTCGGGAGCATCAGCACGGGTTTCCACCCGGACGGCACGTGGCGGAGTTGATAGATCCGCTGGTGGGAGAGCATCTGTTGGAAATCACCAAGGCGGTTCGGTCACGGGGAGGCTGTGCGTTTCTCGATTGCAACGCGGACGAAATGCTTGAAACCGACTATCCCGTGAAATGGGGATTCGACGGAATCGGTCCGCTCCGGTTCAGAGATCCGGAAGATCTCATGGCAGCGGCCCGCAGCGTGAACGACCGGCTGTTTGTCGTGGGATCTTTGGGCGTTGCCCCTTCGGATGCGGCCACGTTCCCTGACGGATCGCCGCTACGGCGAATCATTCTCGCACAGAGGTCTCTCGACCATGACCGGACGCGGTCCGTGGCCCCCAGGGAACCTCGGGGCACCCTTTGGACTTTTCCGCTCGGATGTCGTATCCTTACCTCCAGAATGGAGGGCACTGCATGAAATTTCTTGAAACGTACAATCTCGTCGACCTGTTCATCGTCGGGACATTCCTGATGACGTTCGTCCTCGGCCTCTGGAAGGGATTCTTTCGATCCCTGACGGCCCTGGCCGGCCTTGTGGGCGGAGTGATCGCGGCCGTGAAGTATCATTCCGCGGTTGGCCCCTATTTGAGCAAGGTTTCGTCCCTGGACCCTCAGATAGCCACGATCCTTTCCATGGTGCTCGTGTTCATCGGGGTTCAGATCGTCTTCGTGGTGATCCGGAGGATCCTCGAAGCTCTCCTCAACGTCACGCGACTGAGCTGGCTTGACAGGATTCTCGGATCGGCGATGGGGCTGGCAGGCGGCTTCCTGGTCGTGGCCGCTGCGGTTTCGGTCCTGCTGATTGCGTTACCCGAGCTGCAGCTCGTGAGGGACTCGAAGTTGATCCGGCCGATGAACGGATTGACGGAAAAGGCTCTGAGTTATGCTCCCAAGCAGGCGAGAGATCAGGTTCACTCTCTCATGTTGAAGTGGAATTGGGGGACGGAATTTGCGCCGCCTCCTTCGTCGCAAAAGAGCGCTTCCACCAAGAAAGAACCGGCGGGAATTCCCGGTCCGGCGAAGTAGCGTGCAGGGAGCCGCCCATTTTGGAGGACTTTATGAAGAAATCTCTTCTTGCTCTCTTGATCGTCCTGATCTCTCAGTTTCTGGCAGGCTGCGCCTATCTTCAGACCAAGGACGAGCCCCCTCCCCTGCCTCCCATTGAAGAGCCGAGACCGCCTTTCACCATGAAGGGCGATTATTTCAAGGCATTCCCGTGGGATGCGCTCCCCGCTCCGCGCAAGGACGAGAACGAACCGGATACCACGACCTACACGATGAAAGAAGGCGACACCGTGGAGAGCGTTGCCGGGCGTCTCATGGGCGATCCCGGCATGGCATCCCGTCTGGCCACGTACAACAACTTGCCATCGGCTGCTGCGACAAAGGTCGGTGACAAGCTGATCGTCCCGTATCCGGTCATTGGGGTGAGCAGCGAGATCATGGTGAAGAGCAAGGGTGAACCGGAATTTGGGAGCCCTCGGCCGTTTGGCGCGGAATTCAAGACGGGCGACCAGTACAAGCTCAGATTCGAGACCAACGTGAACGGATATTGCTACGTCTTCCGAAAGGGAGCCAAGGGAATAGCCGTGCTGTACCCGGCTCCGGCGAAGACTCAGCCTCCCAAGCCCAAGAAAGGCAAGAAGGGCAAAGCAGTCAAGGAAGAACCGCTGCCGCTCGTGCGCGATACGAGTCAGGTCAAGGCACACGAGGCCATCATCATCCCCATCGATCAGAAGGGCTATCTCTTCGATCCGAAAAAAGCCGGGGATATGATCTATGTCTTCCTCTCACTGAGGACCATCCCGGAGTTGGAGGACCTGATCGCCAACATCGTGGCGAAAAAGTCGGTCCGCCCTGAAGAGCTGGAAGCAGTTCTCGCCCGTGTGAAGGAGGGTCCGATCTTTCGGGAAGGGCCGCTCCAATTGCTGAGAGTATCCGACCCCAAGGAGATCCTCGGCTTCTCCTTCAACATCGACGGATAATTCTTGCTCCTCCTTGTCTGCTGTGGTACGAGGCGTCCGACGGGCGCCTCGTTTTCGTTCTGAAAGGCAGTGTTCAGTCCATCGGATGATGTGAGAAAAGGAGTCTATTCATGGCTAATTTTGTTTTTGTCCTGGGAACCGGCCCCGAGAATCCGTCGCCGGGCACCCGCTGCATGCAACTGGCATCCGTGGCCCAGGAAGAGGGACACAAGGTGGATATCTTCCTCGTGGACAACGGCGTTTTTTATGGCAAGAAGGGAATGGCGGAGAATATCGTGGCCCCGACGGGGGACGATATGAGCACCCACCTGGAAAAGCTCAAGGCGGCAAATGTCCCGATCTACTTATGAAAGCCCTGCGCAATTGCTCGCCAGGTGGGCGAGGATGTTTTCATCGAAAACGGGAGGTACGGGACCGGCAAAGAGCTCATAGCTCTCGCGGCCGAAGCCACGGTGTTTAATTTCTAAGTGAAAACGTTCACCGCGGAGATCGCAGAGGAAATCGTCGCTTCAATTCTCTGCGTTCTCTGCGGTGGATTCTTCCTTCCCTCCCGACGGCTTCAATTACACCTTACTTCTTCTTTGGCGGTTGCTGTGGTTCCGGCATTGCCGTGAACGAGAAGTGGGAAAGCACGAGGAGCCACTTTCCACCCTGTTTCTCCAGCACGCCAGTCCAACGGGCCGGGATTTTGGCTTTTTCCGGTCCCATGTCCATTTCCGCGACCCACTCGGAAGCAAACCAAGCCACATCGCCTTTCCCTGCTACGGAAATCCACGTGCGGTTCAACTTCGCGGACTTGAACTCCTTGAATTCATTCTGTAGCTGAGTCTTAATCGCAGCCGGTCCCACATGCCTTCCGTTGGCTTCCGTGTCGACGGACACCGCGGGCGGTGCAGTGGAGATCATCATCAGGAGTGTGTTGACGTCCTTTTTCTCATATGCACTGACGTAAGCGTCGGCAAAAGCCTTCACCTCTTTCTCGTATGGGGAATCGGCCGGAAAGGCCGGCCCGGAAACAAACGCCACCGTGAGGAACACGGAAACGGCGACAGCCCAGGAATTCACTCGCATGATCTCTACCCCCCGTTCTTATCGGATTTCGTGCACGCGGCAAGAACCGCTTGCATCGAATCATAGTACGCGCCCGACCTTCCGTCAAGGCAGCGCTTGTTGAATCGCCGGTAACCCAAGTTACGCACGCTGCCCTCAAGACCGACTTCGAGAGGCGGAAGCCCTTCCCCAGACCTGTCGCGGCCATTGACTCGATTTTGAAAATGGGTATAGTAAAAAGGTTGTCGATTGCTTCAGTTGGAGACCAAGCTCGATGAAATTTTGGCGGCTACCGCTGGATGCCGAGGCTCACTCGATCCCGCACGGTGAAGTGTGCATTATTGAGAGCCGGTGCAAAGGATGCGGATTCTGCATTGAGTTCTGTCCGAACGATTGTCTCAGAGAGAGCAAGCGTTTCAACGCAAAGGGCTACCATCCTCCGGAGCTTGTGTTCCAAGGGGAGGACTGCGTGGAATGCGGGCTCTGCAGTCTGATCTGCCCAGAATTCGCCATCTTCACCAGACTGAGAGAAGCCAAGAAGATCACCGAAGAGGACATCCAGAAGGTCACCACACGTTACTCCCGCAAGGACAGACGATACTCGAAGCGCTGAACACCTCGCGATCGGTGATGACAGGCCCCGAGATTCGCTGAGGACAGCCTATGCGGCTGTACGAGGCAATCGGAATAGCGAGAATTTTGGGCTCATCGAGGCCCGCATCTGCAGGACGGCTCCATGGCGGAACGAGACATACTGACGGGCGAGCATTTCATACACGGCGACGCGGCCTGCGCCGAAGGGGGCATAGCCGCGGGTTGCCGGTTCTTTGCCGGATACCCCATCACACCTGCTACTGAGATAGCGGAACGCATGGCCAGGCGACTCCCCGAGGTGGGGGGCGTGTACATCCAGATGGAGGATGAAATCGGCTCCATGGCCGCAATCCTCGGCGCCTCGTGGGGCGGGACGAAGTCGATGACCTCCACATCCGGGCCGGGATTCTCCCTCATGATGGAGAATATCGGTCTCGGCATGATGACCGAAACTCCTTGCGTCGTGGTCAACGTCCAGCGGGGAGGACCGTCCACGGGCTTGCCCACCCTCGTGGGACAGGCGGACGTCATGCAGGCCCGGTGGGGTTCCCACGGCGATTACGGTTGCATCGCGCTTGCGCCGTCCTCGCCCCAGGACTGCTTCGATCTCACCATCCAGGCGTTCAACCTCTCGGAAATCTACCGGCAGCCGGTCTTTGTCCTGGGCGACGAAGTCATCGGGCACATGACCGAAAAGGTGGTCATCCCCAGGAGAGAGGACCTGAAGATCGTCCAGCGGCCCAAACCGAAGCAGGCGCCGAGCCATTACCTCGGATTCGACACCAAGGGTCCGCTCCCTGCTCCCATGGCCGTTGCAGGGGCTGGGTATCACGTGCACGTAACCGGTCTCACCCACGACGAGCGCGGCTATCCGGTCATTACCGATGTGGTCCAGGAACGGCACGTACGCCATATCGTCGACAAGATCCGCCGGAACGCAGACAAGATCATCCAGGTTGAAACGGTGGGTCTGGAAGATGCGGAAGTGGCCGTGGTGGCCTATGGATGCACCGCCCGCGTGGCCCGGCAAGCAGTGGAAGACCTCCGCACCCGCGGCCACCGCGTGGGCTTGATCCGACTCGTCACCCTCTGGCCCTTTCCATCCAATTTGATTCGCAGCGTAGCCGAGCAGGTGAAGGCTTTTGTGGTTCCTGAGATCAATTACGGCCAGATGGCCTATGAAGTGGACCGGACAGCGCAGGGGAAAGCGGAAGTGCTCCTCATGGCGCTCATGGGAGGGTCCATTCACACACCGGCTGAAATTGAGGAAGCCGTGGGCGAATATCTGTGAGGAGACCCCATGAAAATACGCCTCAGAGAGTTACAACCATTCGACAAGGTCGCGGCTGACGCGGTCATCGAGCATGATCACGGACTGCACCCGGACGACGCGTACCTCAAGCCCGGCCGGATACCTCATATTTGGTGTCCCGGATGTGGGTTGGGCGTCGTGCTCACCGCGTTCATCGAGGGCATTCGGCGGAAGGGACTCCCTGTGGATCAGTGCGCGGTGGTCTCCGGGATCGGTTGCACCGGACGTGTGGCCGGATATCTCGATATGGACACCTACCACACGACCCATGGCCGCGCCATTCCGTTTGCCACCGGCCTCGCTCTTACCCGGCCCGAACTGAATGTCACCGTCTTTTCGGGGGACGGGGACCTCTTCGCCATCGGAGGCAACCACCTCATTCACGCGGCTCGTCGCAACGTGAACCTCAAGGTCATCTGCGTGAACAACTTCAACTTCGGGATGACCGGAGGCCAGGTTGCGCCGACCACGCCTCTGGGCGCCAAAACGTCCACGACCCCGACGGGGAATGCTGAGCCGGGATTCAACCTCCCGCATGTGGCTCACGCGTCGGGAGCCGTGTACGTGGCCCGATGGACGACCTTCCATCCGCGGCAGCTCGTGCACTCCATTTCGCAGACCTTCGACAAGAAGGGGTTCACCTTCATCGAGGTCATCACTCCCTGTCCCACGGGATACGGCCGGCCGAACAAGCTCGGATCGGGTCTGGACGAGATGCGCTTCTACCGGGAGAATTCCGAGATACGCAACGGATCCGACCCGAGTCAGGCCGAGATCCGCCTTAGAGAAAAGATTATCGTCGGCACCTTTGTTGACGTGGAACGAGCCGATTTCATGGAGAATTATCAGAGAAACGTCGTCGCCCGGGTCAAGGCCAAGTCGGCCGGCAGGGAAAAAGGCAGGGCTGCATGATCGACAAACAGGAAGTGAGACTTGCCGGGTTCGGTGGCCAGGGCATCATCCTGTCGGGGCACATTCTCGGGAAGGCGGCTGCGCTGTTCGAGAAGAAGAATGCGGTGTTCACGCAGAGTTACGGCCCCGAGGCCCGCGGTGGATCGTGCAGCGCGGACGTGGTGATTTCGGACCAGGTCATTCATTATCCCAAGGTGGGCGAGCCCCATGTTCTCGTGTTGATGAGCCAGGGAGCGTGGACCACGTACGGCGGCTCCCTCAGACCCGGCGGTGTGTTGATCCTCGACAGGGATCTCGTCACCCTTCCGGAAGATCCGTCCGGCGTGACGGTCTATCGGGTTCCCGCCACCCGCATAGCCGAAGGGATGGGACGCAAGATCGTCGCAAACATCGTCATGCTGGGCGCGGTCGCGGCCCTGGGAGGAATCGTCTCCTACGAGTCCATGAAACAGTCGGTCCTCGCTTCCATTCCTCCGGGAACCGAAGAGCTCAACGTCTCCGCCTTCGATAAGGGATACGAATACGGTCGGCACCTGCTGGAAAAGGGCGAGCCCCCATTTGTGTGAAAGAGAATCGGGGAGGGACTTTTTGCAAAAAGTCCCTCCCCGGACCCCCATAGGCGCTAACTTGAGCGCTCCGTCATTCCGACGAAAGTCGGAATCCAGTCCCGGATGGGCGGGAGCAGTGGAGCGCGCTCCGATTCTCCCCGGCTTGACAGCACTGGACCCCGGCCTTCG
>Ga0172371_10007411_pt1 | contig 15651 bp, 12 predicted proteins | sample Lak12m_FD_114543 | JGI IMG/M metagenome (GOLD analysis project Ga0172371, IMG submission 114543) | Freshwater microbial communities from Kabuno Bay, South-Kivu, Congo - kab_022012_12m | ecosystem: Environmental > Aquatic > Freshwater > Lake | place: Democratic Republic of the Congo: South-Kivu... | reverse complement strand
TTCCGCCCGTTTTAGCGACCTCGCCGCCGATAAAGACTACTTCCTCGTCACCGCTTTTGGGCAACTGGATAAACAGCCCGCGCTTAAAAAAATTCTTGCGGAATATCCTGTTGCGGCGCAAGGCGATGGCTATATTTTGTATCAACTCAAAAAATGACTCTCGTTTCTATCGTCACCCCATCCTACAATCAAGCAAAATATCTGAACCAAACCATGCAATCGGTTTTGGCGCAAGATTATCCGCGTGTGGAATACATTGTCATTGACGGCGCTTCCACAGACGGCAGCGTGGAAATTATTAAAAAATATCAAGATAAACTGGCGTATTGGGTTTCGGAAAAAGACGGCGGGCAGGCAGAGGCAATTAATAAAGGCTTTGCCAAAGCCACTGGGGAAATCATCGCATGGCTTAACTCGGATGATTATTATTTGGCGGGCGCGGTTTCTTCCGCTGTGAGAATTTTCCAACAAAATCCCGAAGTCGTTTTGGTCTATGGCAACATGCTGGCGGTGGACGCGCGCGGCGAGACTTTTAATACCTTTGCCTATTCACAGCTAACGTTAGAAGATTTACTCTGCTTTCAAATTATTGGGCAGCCTGCCGTCTTTATGCGAACTTCCGCATTAAGAAAGGCGGGTGGTCTGGACGCGCATTTTCATTTTATGCTCGACCATCATCTGTGGGTGAAGATTGCCCGGCATGGAAAAATTTTGCATCAAAACGAAATATGGGCGGCGGCGCGTTATCACGCGGAGGCGAAAAACCGCGCGCAGGCGGCAAAATTTGGCGCGGAAGCTTTTCGCATTTTGGAGTGGGCGGCGGGCGAGGAGTCTCTTGCCCCTGCGTTTCGCCGCGTTGCGCGCCGCGCGCGCGCGTCCGCTCATCGCGTGAATGCGCGTTATCTATTGGATGGCGGGCAGCCCGCCGCCGCGCTTTTGGCATGGACGCGCGCGTTTTTTATTCATCCGCCAACGGCGCTGGCGCGGATGAATATTTTTGTTTCCAGCGTTTTGTTGTTGTTGGGCTTGGAAAAAATAAGACAGGCGCTGTTAGAGAGGCGCAGGTTGCGCGGGGGCTAAATTATTGAATGAGACCCAGCCCTTGCATCCATTGAATAATTTCATCTAGCGTAGGTTTGCCGCCATAGGCTTTGCGCTCGCTGACGCCGGTTGGAAAACTCTCTTTGGGTTTGCAGTCTGCCGGGTCTGAGCCTTTGAAGGTTTGCGCGGCAACTTCTTCGCCGCTGGCAGTTTTATAGAGTTTCAAATCCCATTCGTAGCGCAGACGGGTGAGGCTGCGTCCGCTGTAATTACAAACTTCAATTTGTTTCTCTTTTTCGCTGACGCAGCCCACATAATGCAACTGTCCGGGCGTTTCGGCGGCGTAGCCTTGCGGTAATTGCATGGCAATTTGAGTCACCAACCCAAAGCGGATGGTTTGTTCGTCCCGTCCAAAGATGGGCAGCGTGGGCGCTTGTCCGCCGCAGATGGAGGTCATCACCAGAGAAATTTGCTCCGCCGCTTGCAGAGACGTGGATTCGGAATATTTTTGCAGGATAGTTTCGCGGGCGCTATCCGCTTCTTTTTGAACATTCTCCGCTTGCGAGGCGTTGGCGACATCGGTCACTTTTTGCAGGGCGCGGTTAAAGTCGCCTTTTTGGGCGGTTTGAATTGCGTCTTGTAATTGCGCTTTGGCAATTAAGAGATTTAAGTCTGTTGCGCCGGGCGCGTATTCCGCCGCCATTTGATAATACTGAACGGCGCTGTCAATGTTGTTGAGCGCGGCTTGAGAATTTCCCCATTCAATATAAGTTTCTGCCAGCGCGGTTTGTAATTCTTTTGCGCGGGCGCTATCGGTGGCAAAGTAGCCAATGCCGTTTTTTAGGCTTTGTTCCGCTTCTGTAAATTTTTGCGCCGCGTTGAGTTTTTTGGCGTAGGCAGTGTAGGCGCGGAGCATATCCTCGCGCGCCGGTTCAGCGGTTGCGCCGCTTGGGTCCGCCGAGATTAATTCTTCCAAACGCGCAATGGCGGCGCTGTAATCTTCTTCCTCTAGAAGCTGCTGCGACAGGTTGGAGAGCGCCGTAATTAATTGCGTCTTTATCTCCGCGTTAAAAGCGCCGAGCGGGTACGCATTGAGGTATTGCCGCGTCAATGCCATCACGTTTTCCCAATTTTCGGCGGCGGCGGCTTGTTCCACTTGAAGTTTGAGGCTGCATTCGGCGTATTGCGCTTGCCCATTGAACAGCCCATCTGCGTATAAAGTGACCAGCGCGCCGTTTGCCGTCACTTGTTTACAGTTGTGCGCCGCGTAAGCTTGGTTTGCTTGTCCGTTGAGATACATGCCGTAGGCTGCGTAGGCGGCGATGAATAAAACAATTAACGCCACAACGCCAACAGCGGCGAGCGCCATATTTGTTTTAGAGGATTTTTTCTTGGGCGCGGAGGTTTTTGTCTGCGGCGCAGAATCAACCGGCGGGGGAGGTTTAACTTCCCCTTCTGGTTTTTGCTCTGCGGCGGGTTCTTCCTCCAATGTAAATGGGGAGGTCGTAAACGGCGAAACCGTAAAAGGCGGCGGCGGTTTGACGGCGGGCGTTTCTGTAAATGGAGAGGTTTTAACGGGGGCGTTTTCTTCGCCGTGAAATGGAGAAACGCTAAAAGGCGGCGCAGGTTTGGCGGCGCGGGCTTTTAGCGCGTTTAGCGCTTGTTGCGCTTGCGCGTTGCCCGGGTTATACAGCAGGCAGTCTTCCAAAACTTTAATTTTGTCGCGGTCATCCGCAAACAGTTCCGCCTTCCACACCCACGCCACAATATGATTGGGGTTTTTCAGCAGGAACGGGTCAAGGATAGATTGCGCCGCTTCTTTCTTACCGGCTTTGATGAGTCGCACTGCAGCGGCTATGATTTCATCGTTGGTCATCGAGTCTCCGCTTTTGAGGATACAAACTTGTAAACTTTTTCATGAGCAAGGCTTAACTCAAAGCGTGTTATCTCACTTAAATTATAGCCTTGCGCTTTTTTAAGTGAATTACATTACCGTTAAAGTTCAGTATACCGCAAATTACCGGGCGGCTCATCTTGCGGTCTTGCCAAAAGATTTCACCGTAGAACTTATGGAGAAAACCTCAAAAAAATCTCTGTGGTAAAAGATTTTTCTGCGTCTCTGCGGTTCAAGGTTTTTTAGCCCATTCAAGCGGAGCTACTTGGCTTTTGCGTGTAAAATACACTCAATGAATAAGACCAAAATTTTACTTGCGGCTCTCCTGTTTTTGGGGCTGGCAATTCGCCTCTACGACCTCACCGACCCGCCTTTAGATTTTCACCCCACGCGCCAAATCCTCTCCCTGCAAAAAGCGCGCGGCATGTACGCCCAAACTGGCGCAGACCTGCCCGCCGAAGAACGCGCTTACGCCATCCGCCAATGGAAGGCGGTTGCCGCCATTGAGCCGGAAGTTTTAGAATCTTTGGTGGCGTTTACCTACCGCTTCAGCGGCGAACAAACTTGGGTGGCGCGGGTGTACTCCTCGCTCTTTTGGGTGATAGCGGCGCTCTTTCTTTTTCTACTAGCGCGGGAATTTTCGTCCGCGCCCGCCGCGCTGGCTGCGATGGCGGCTTTTCTCTTTTTGCCCTACGGAGTTGAGGCAAGCCGCAGCTTTCAACCCGACCCGCTCATGGCGGCGCTTGTCATTCTTTTTTGGTGGGCGGTCTTTCACTGGGCAAAAAATCCCACTTCCTATCTGTGGGCGCTGATTGCGGGGCTGGCGGGCGGCTTTGCCATTTACGTCAAATTTGTCGCCGCGTTCTTTGTGATTGCGGGCGGGTTGGGCGCGGTCTTGGGGCGCGAATCCATTTTGCAAACTTTGCGCCGCCCGCAGCTGTATCTCATGGCGGCGCTGGGAATTTTGCCCGGCGCCGCATACACCGTGTACGGAATCCTCGCGGGTTATCTGGGGCAGCAATTTGGCGGCAGGTTTATGCCCGCGCTTTTTCTTAGCCCGACGTACTATCTTGGATGGGCGAGTATGCTCAACCTTGTGGCGGGGGCGGGCGTTTTAATCGCCGCACTTTTGGGCTTAATCCTTGCCCGTTCGCGCGCCGCGTTTTCATTTCTATTTGCGCTTTGGCTGGGATATTTTTTCTTCGGTCTTTACTTCAACTATCACATTTCCACGCATGATTATTACAGCCTGCCGCTCATTCCAATTCTCGCGCTTTCGCTTGCCCCGCTTGCGGAATTTTTCCTCAGCCCGTTTTTTGCGGATGCGGCTGCGCCGCGCCTCCGCGCCGCCCTCGCGCTGATTCTCGTTGGCGGGCTTTTGCTGCACCTCTGGAATTTGCGCGCGCAAATGAAGGCGCAAGACTTCCGCGCCGAACCCGCCAAATGGCAAGAGCTCAGTTCCCTGTTAGAAAAAGACGCGCAGTTGGCTGGCTTGGTGGAAGACTATGGCGCGCGCATGGAATATTGGGGCTGGCGCGTCATCAAGCCTTGGTACGCTTACGGCGATTTTTACTATCACGCCAATCGCGGCGCGCAATTTGACTTTGACTCCTTTTTTGAAGAAGAAACCGCCAAACGCGACTACTTCATCGTCACCGACTTTGACGAATTGGAAAAACAACCCCTGCTTCAAGAGCGACTAGCGCAATATCCCATTGCCTTCACGGGAAAAGGCTACGTCATCTACAATCTGCAACCTTAACCCTTACCATCGTACCCCTCTATTTATGAAACCCTTTCTTTTTTTGACTCTTAGTCTCTCCTTACTTCTTGCCGCCTGTGGAGCAAAACCCGCCGCCGATGATTTTTCCGTCCTGCCGCAAGAAAACCGCCCCAACATTGTCTTCATCCTCACCGATGACCAAGACGCCAAACTCGGCTCTATGGAGTACATGAAAAACCTGCAAGACTTGATGATTGCGCGCGGAACAAGCTGGGACGACTTCCTCGTCTCCACGCCGGTTTGCTGCCCTTCGCGTACCAGTATTATGCGTGGACAGTATGTTCATAGTCATCAAGTGGTAGATAACACCCTGCCAGACGGCGGCTTTTACAAAGCCAAAGAAACCCACTTGGAAGATTCTACAATCGGCGTTTGGCTGCAAGCCGCGGGCTACAACACCATGTTCATGGGCAAGTACCTCAACGGCTACCCGTACCCCGATGACCGAACTTACTTTCCCCCCGGTTGGACAGAATGGTACAGCCCCGCCAAAAAGAACGCCTACGATGGCTATGATTATGTGCTGAACGAAACGGGAACGTTAGTGGAATACCCGCCCTACGAAGTAAACTATTTTACGGACGTGATGAGCCGTAAAGCGGTGGACTTTATCAACCGCTACGCCAAACAAGACGCGCCGTTTTTTATGTACCTCTCTTCTTTTGCGCCGCACGAACCCGCCACGCCCGCCCAGCGTCACTTGGATTTATTCCCCGATGCCGCCGTGCCGCTCACCCCGTCTTTTGATGAAGAAGATGTCAGCGATAAACCCGCCGCCTCCATGCACAACCCGCGTTTTAGCGAAAAAGATAAATACTATTTAAACAAAACCTACCGCAACCGCATTCTCTCCCTGCAAGCGGTGGACGAAATGCTCGCCACCGTCATTCACGCCTTAGAAGCCAGCGGCGAAATGGAAAACACCTACATTATTTATGCGTCCGATAACGGTTTTCACATTGGACAACATCGCTTGGGCGCGGGCAAAACCACCTTCTACGAAGAAGATATTGTCGTTCCCTTTATTGTGCGCGGACCCGATATTGCCGCCTCCGCGCATATTCGCGGCGCTTTGGGCGGCAACATAGATATTGCCCCCACCCTTGCGGAACTCGCTGGCGTGCAGCCGCCCAGCTTTGTAGAAGGGCGCTCGCTTGCGCCCATTTTGCGCGGAGAACCCATCCCGCAAGATTGGCGTACCGGTTTCCTGCTCGAAATTTACAACGGAGACGACCCCAACGTAGACTCGGTGATGAATCTTCCGTTCCTGTTTTCCAGCTCCGCTTGGATACAACCCTTGGCGCAAAAACAGCGCACCCTGTTTGGTATTCGCGCGGAGAAATATATGTACGCCGAATATTCAGACGGATTCCGCGAACTGTATGATTTATCCGCCGACCCGTATGAATTGCAAAACCTCGCCGCCGCCGCCGCCGACCCCGCCGTGCTGGAAGAACTCTCCAACTGGCTGGCAGATTTCAAAACCTGCGGCGGCGCATCCTGCCGCCAAATAGACTCAAAAGAAAACCCCTTCAAATGAATCGCATTCTGCGTTTTGCTATTTTTATTCACCTTGCCGCCGCGCTCTTCTTTTTGGCGGCGTTGGCGTATTTGGGTTCGTTTGCCCGCCCCATGAGCGATGACTACTGCGAAACCGTGCAAGTTCGCGCCTCGTCTCCGCTGGACGCAGTCATTCAGCGTTACGAAGAAGGAAAATGGCGCGCCGCAAATCGCTACTCCAATTTATTTTTTGTGGGCGTGTTGAATTTTTTTGGAGACGCAAACTTCCGCATCGCGCCTACGGTCATGCTCATTTTGTGGGTGGCGGGGTTGGTTTTGCTCCTCTGGCAAATTCGCCGCGCAAGCGCCTTTGCGTTAGATAACTCTGCTTTGCTGTTAATTTCTTTCTGGCTGGCGTTCTTCTCTTTGCTCATTGCGTCCAACCGCTTTCAAATTTTATATTGGCGTTCCAGCATGGCGACTCACTTTGCGCCGTTGGTTTTTTTGTGCTGGATGTTGGCGGGGTTTCTCAAACTTAGCCAACGCGCCAACCGCCTGCCCGTCGGCAGTGAAGCGGCGTTCTTCCTCCTCTCGTTCATTATTGCCGGTTTTTCCGAGCCGCCCAATACGGTGATGATTACCGCCTTCATCCTCGCGCTGGCGTACATATTTTTGTTTATCAAAAATGAAACGCGCGCGCCAAAGTTGCGCCTGTTGAGTTCCATGTTGGCAGGGACGGTTTTCTCGCTGGCGGTAATGGCGGCTTCTCCGGCGGCGCAAAAGGTCGGCGCGGATGCGCCCGCGTTGGCGGCTTGGCTCTACCGATTTAGCGAATACACTTACCTTTTTGTGTTGGATGAATTGCGCTCGCGCCCAATTCCACTGGCGGTGATTTTTTTCTCCGCTGCGATATTTTTCTTTGCCCTCTATTTTTCCCGCGCAGATGTAAACGCCCGCCTTGCGTTGCGCCTTGCTTGCGGCGCTCCGTTGGTTGTTTTACTGTTGATTGCGGCTGGGTTCTCTACCAGCGCATACGGGCAATCGTATCCGGTGGCGCGCGCGCGTTTTTTTGCGGAGGTCTTGCTTGCGGCGTTAATTCTTTTAGAGGGCGCGCTTGCGGGCGCATGGTTTGCCCGCTTTGGAAAAAAATTTGTATGGGCGCAACCTGCCGCCGCGTTGCTCTTGTTGGCGCTGGCGGCGTACCCGCTGCGGGCGGGCTGGCAGTTGCTGCGCGATGACCTGCCCAACTATCAAGCCCGCGCCGCCGATTGGGACAGGCGCGAGGCGTTGATTTTTGAAATGGCGGCGCAGGGGCAAACCGATTTGACGGTTTACCAAATGGACGGCGTGGATAGCACAAAGGAGTTGGATACTTACGCCACGCATTGGGTGAATCAATGCGCCGCCGATTATTATGGCGTGAAATCCATTCGCGCTATTTCACGGTGAACTTATGAAGCAAACTCCCATTTTGGTGGCAGGCGCGCATCGCAGCGGAACGACCTGGGTCGGCAAAATGCTTGCCGCCAACCCGCAGACTGCCTACATTAGCGAGCCGCTGAATGTGTTGCATCGGCGCGGCGTTTTTCGCGCAGATGTTTCGCGCTGGTATCAATACATCACTATGGAAAATGAGGCGGCGTATCTTCCCGCTTTTGAAGAACTGCTCAATTTCAAATATCATCTGTTGGGCGAGGTTGCGTCTTTGCGCTCGCGCAAAGACTTTTTGCGAATGGGGCGCGACTTTTTAACTTTCGCGGGCGGCAGGATGAAAAATCAACGCGCGCTGCTGAAAGACCCGTTTGCGGTTTTTTCTGCGCCGTGGTTCGCGCAAGCCTTGAATTGTCAAGTGGTCATCACCGTGCGTCACCCCGCCGCCTTTGCCAGCAGCCTTAAGCGCTTAAGTTGGAATTTTGATTTCCGCGATATTCTTGAACAGCCACTGTTGATGCGCGACTACGCCGAGCCGTTTCGCGCTGAAATGGAATCCGCTTTGGGCGCAGATGTCATTACGCAAGCCGCCGCGCTGTGGAAGGTGATTTATGCTGCGGTGAATTTGATGCGCCGCGCTCATCCTGAATTTCATATCGCCCGCCATGAAGATTTATCGCTAGACCCCGTTGCGGGTTATGAGGCGCTGTATCAATCTTTGGGGCTGGCGTTTAGCGACTCAACCCGCAATGAGATTTTGAATTCCAGCAGTTCGGAAAACCCCGCTGAACTTTCCAAAAAGAAGGTACACTCCGTCAAGTTGGATAGCCGCGCCAATATCCAAAACTGGAAGAAACGCCTGAGCGCCGAAGAAATTAACCGTATTCAAAAAATCACCGAACCTGTCTATCCTTTGTTTTATGATGAAAAGGATTGGTAGGATACTTCCTATTCTCTACTCTCTAATGCTCCCTCTTGTTTCTATTATTACGCCGTCTTTCAATCAAGCGCGCTTTTTGCCCGCCACGATTGAATCTGTCTTAACCCAAGATTACCCGCACATCGAATACATCATCGTGGATGGCGGCTCGACCGATGGCAGCGTGGAGGTGATCAAAAAATATGCGGATAAACTGGCGGGGTGGGTGAGTGAAAAAGATAAGGGGCAAACGGACGCGATTAATAAGGGCTTCAACCGCGCCAATGGAGAAATTTTCGCGTGGCTTAATTCGGATGATACTTACAACGCGGGCGCAATCCGCGCGGCGGTACAACATCTGGCGGAGAATCCCGCAGCGGCGCTGGTGTATAGCGACTGCAATTACATCAATGAAAGCGGCGCGGTGATTGGCAAATTCCCCGCCGCGCAAACGGATTACCGCAAACTGCGGCGCGGCTATGTTCACATCCCGCAGCAAACCATGTTCTTCCGCGCGGACTATTGGCGGCGGGTCGCTCCGCTGGATTCATCTTTTTATTTTGCAATGGATTATGACCTGTGGACGCGCATTGCCAAACTCGCGCCGTTGAAATACATCCCCGCCGAAACGTGGGCGAATTTTAGAATTCACACCGACAGCAAGACCCACATCAACGACGAGCGCGGCTGGAAGGAAATGCTCAAAGTCCACTACCGCGAGGGCGGAAGTTTTCTCGCTCCTATTGTGGCAAAGTATTATTTGAGAAAATTGATTGGTCCCTTATGGAAGTGGCGGATTAAGAGAATAGGGAACAGAGAATAGAAAGTAGAGAATAGAAAGTAGAGAATAGAGCGTAGAGAATAGAGAATAGAGCGTAGAGAATAGAATGAAACTTATTTTTACTTCCCCCAGCCTTGAAGACCTCATCTGTTTGCTGAAAGCCTGGCGATTTTGGATGCTTGGCGCGTTGATGGGCATGGCGTTTGGCGCGGCTGTTTATTTCATCGCTCCGCCGCCTTATCGCGCGCGCGCTACCGTCAATGTGGATTTTAATCTCGAAGAATCTCTACCCGCCGAAACAGACCGCCAGCATTTTTATTATCTGGAACGCGAAGCGCGCAAAATGGAAGAACTGGCTTGGTCGGATGAAGTGATGGGCGCGCTATCTTCTCAATTTGGAATGACCGCCGCCGACCTGCGCGAAAATGTTCTGCGCCTCAGCCAACCTGCGGAGGCGGGCTGGCATTTCTACGCCGATAGTTCAGACGCAAGCCTTGCGGAAGAAATTGCCTCCGCGTGGGCGGGCGTGTTTGTGGAAAAAACGCAAGCCGAAATTGGCGCTGGCGCGATTAATCCATTTGTAAAATTGGAATTGACGCAATCCAAAGGCTTGCCCAAAGAGCGCAGCGTTCCCCTTGCGGTTTATTTACTCGCGGGCGCTATGGGATGTTTGACTCTGGCGGCGTTTGTTGTTTTGTTTTTCAAACCCAACACGGAGTCCAACGTCTCCTGATGTTGGGGTAAAAAATGAAAAGCGCAATGATTGAGAAAATCCAAAGTCGGGAGACTTTGGAGTCCGCGAGTAAATTCCTTTGGGCGGCGGCAATGTTTACCCTGCCTGTCACCAGTTTTCGCTGGTTTCCATTTTTAGGCGAGACGACCTACGTCCGCCCGTTGGCTCTGTACCCGTTAGCGCTTTTAATTCCGCTGATGTTGATTCAATGGCGGCGCGGAAAAAGACTCAACAGCTCGGGCGCGCTTGTTCCGTTGGCGGCGTTGATTCTCTTTCTCTTTGCGGCTACCGCGCTCGGCGCACTGCTGGACCCAATTTCCCTGCGCGGACAAACCTACTTTGGGCGGGCGCTTCGCGCCTTAGTTACCCTCTTCATCGGGTTGAGTTTTTTCATCAGCGCCATGTGGATGAACAAAGACAAGGAAGATTTGCGCTTTACCGTCCAATGGATTTTGGCGGGCTTGTGCCTTAACATCGCATGGAGCGCCATGCAGCAAATTACCTTTATGGGCTTGCTTCAAAAGGAGATGGTTACGCATTGGCAGTTGGCTTTTTCCATGCGTGAGTTAATTCGCTCCAACCGCGTCTCTGGGTTGGCGTATGAACCCGCTTGGCTGGCGGGGCAATTGGCGACCATTTATTTCCCTTGGCTGTTTGCCGCAACCTTAACCAATTATCGCGTCACCAAATTTACATGGCTTGAGCCCGCGTTGTTGATTCTCTCGCTGGGAGTTTTGCTTGCCACTTATTCACGCGGCGGGTTGCTCTCCGTTGCCGCCGCCGCCGCGCTGACGTTTGCGCTGTTGGGGCGGGGCGTCCTCTCTGCCATGTGGAAATGGTTTGCGGGTGGGTTTCGCGGCGCGCCTGTTGGCGCAATCCTCTTGCGGGCGGCAATCATTTTGACGGCGGCGGGTATCTTTGCGGGCGCGCTCTTCTTCCTCTCTCAAAAAGAATACATCAGCCGCTTGTGGCAAATTGACGCGGATAGCCTGAGCGAATATATGGTGGATATTAAGGCGGGCGCGCGCGGCGCGTATTCCAGCGCGGGCTATGCCGTTTTTGAGGCGCACCCGCTTATCGGCGTGGGGCTTGGCGCAAGCGGTTTTTATCTTTATGAAAACCTGCCCGATTGGACGCTGACCACTGTGCCAGAAATTGCCAAACAACTGAGTACGGAAAACCGCCTGTACCCCAACCCCAAGAATCTCTACATCCGTTTGCTGGCGGAGACGGGCTTGATTGGCTTTATCTTGTATCTTGCGTTTCAATTTTATGTTTTGGGAAACGCGCTTGAACTCTTGCTTTATAAAACCGCATGGTCGCGCTTTGCGGCAACTGCCGGGGTGTTTGCATGGTTCGCCATTGCCTTTTATAATTTCACCCAAGATTCGCTTGCCACGCCAAACCTTTGGGTTGTGTTCGGCGTGTTGGCGGGGTTATCCGCAACGTCTGGGGACGTTGACTCTCAATACAAGGAAAATTCATGATTGTTCTTTCTGTGGGAATGCCGCGCGCGGGTTCGGGCTGGCACTATAACTTAATCCATGATTTGATGAAGACAACGGGCTGCGCTGACGCGCGCGATATTCGCGCGCGCTATCGTTTGCAAAATATTCTCACCGAAGTCAATTGCAACATTGGCGCGCTCTCGGCGCGGCGGCTGGCGATGGTTTCTCTGCCCGCGTTGATGGGAAATACTTTTGTAATTAAAGCCCACGCCGCCCCTTCCTCTACCTCGCGGCTGCTTGCCAAACTTGGCATGTTGCGAATTACCTACATTTACCGCGACCCGCGAGACGCAATGCTCTCCGCTTATGATTTTGGTCAGCGCGCGCTGACCAAAGGACGCCCCAACGCTTTTTCGCATTTATCCGACTTTGAAAAAAGCGTGGACTTTATGATGGAGTATGTTCGCATTTGGGAAAAATGGATGCGAGAAAAAAATGTGTTAATTGCGCGATATGAAGATTTGCTCGTGAGCTATGACGCAGAATCCGCTCGACTGGTAAAGTATTTACGCCTCGCGCCGAACAACCCGCAGGTGGAATCTGTGGTGGCGAAATATCACCCCGCCGCAGCCGAAGGTCAGCAGGGTTTGCATTTTTATAAGGGCAAGATAGGGCGCTTCCGCAGTGTGTATAATGAAGACCAGCAAAAACTCTTAAGGCAAAAATTGGCGGCTTATCTGCCAAAAATGGGCTACGAAGCGTAACTTTTTATGATGCGTAAATTTGACTCTCCCTACATGACCGACTGGTTCGTCATCTCGCTGCGCTGGGTGATTCTCGTCAGCGTAACGGTGGCGCTGGGCATGAGCCAAAAATTTGAACTTTTTACCTCGCTGCCGCTGGCGCTGTTGCTCATTTGGAACTTGACCATGACGGCGATGGCGGGCTTAAATATGCGGATGAGCCTTCACCGCCTATTTAGCGTCTTCACCGATTTGGTTTTGGTGGGCGCGTTTTATTGGGCGCAAGGCGGTTTGCAAGGACCGGCATTTTGGGCGGGGCTTTTGCCGGTTATCTCTGGCGCAATTTATTTTGAAATTTGGGGCGCGCTGCTGTCCTCGCTGCTTTTCTCCGCGCTGGTTTTATTCAACGCATGGCAGGTTGGAGAACTATTTCTTGGCGGCGCTGTCTCTGCGGCTTTAACGCTGCTGAGTTTGCTCTTTGGCTTCCTCAGCCTCAGCATGAGCGGCAGAATGAGGGGCAACCGCGAAAATCAAAAAAGCGCCGAAGAGAAAAAAGTGATGGCGCAAGCGGATGAACAAGCCGAGCGAACCCGCGCCATGTACGAGCTCACCCTCGCTTTAACTTCCTCGCTTAGTTATGCCCATGTTTTAGAATCCGCGCTCAACGTCAGCGTTTCCGCGCTCAGCCCCAATAACGCGGACGAGCCGCTGGTCGGCGCGGTGATGCTCTTCAAAGATGACGCGCTGCAAGTGGGCGCGGCGCGGCGGTTTACAAATTCCGACATGCGCGCCAAATTGCCCGCGCAGGAGGGCATTCTCAAAACCGCGCTGGATGAAGCCGACGCCGTTCTTTTCACCGATATTCAAAAAGACCCAGAACTGAATCAGATAGTTGCCTTTGCCAATTGCCAAAGCGGATATTGCTTTCCGCTTCGCAGCGGGTTGGATGTATACGGCGCGCTGCTTTTTGCCCACCCGCAAGCCGATTACTTCCACGACGAGCGCTGCCGCCTCCTCGACATTATCGGGCGGCAATCGGTGGTCGCCATTCAAAACGCAAAACTTTATCAAGACCTTATCAGCGAAAAAGAACGCATGATGGAAGCGCAAGAAGAGGCGCGTAAGAAACTCGCCCGCGACCTGCATGACGGACCGACTCAATCTGTTGCGGCAATGGCAATGCGCCTCAGCATTATCAAACGCATGATGACCAAAGACCTCAACGCCGCCGCAGAAGAAATTACCAAATTGGAAGAACTGGCGCATCGCACTGTTCAAGAAATTCGTCACATGCTCTTCACGTTGCGCCCTCTGGTTTTGGAGGCGCAAGGGTTAACCGCCGCGCTGCAATCTATGGCGGATAAAATGCGCGAGACGTACAACCAAAACGTAACCGTCAGCGTGGATGAAAACATCGCCTCTCAATTAGAGATGGGCAAGCAGGGCGTCATCTTCTACATTGTGGAAGAAGCCGCTAACAATGCCCGCAAGCACGCGCAAGCGGAAACGATTGCCGTGCGCTTGCGCCCGATTGAAAAAGAAATTGCCTTGCTGGAAATTGCAGATAACGGCGTGGGCTTTGACATCAAAGCCATGAGCGAGGAATATCTCAAACGCGCCAACAGCAGTTTAGGCATGGTCAATTTGCGCGAGCGCGCCGAAATGATTAACGGCGTGCTGCAAATGGATTCCACGCCCGGCAAGGGAACAAAGGTGCAGGTTTATATTCCGCTGACCGAAGAAGCCGCCGACCGAATGCGCCGCGCGCGGGGAAAATAGTATGCCTCTCGCCGCCGGTCTCTATTATCTTTTTCATGCCTCCGCGCAGGAAGAGAAAAAACTTTCCCCGTTAATTTTGATTCATGGCGCGGGCGGAAATTCGCTCTCCTTTCCGCCTCAAATTCGCCGCATGGCGGCGGGCGATATTTACGCGCTAGACCTGCCCGGTCATGGACAATCCGAAGGCTTGGGGCGGCAAACGATTGAAGAATATGCGGACGAAGTCGCCGCATGGATGAAGGCGTTAAAAATTCGCCGCGCCATTCTTGCGGGCGTTTCTATGGGCAGCGCCATTGCGCTGACCTTGGCGCTGAAATATCCGCGTATGGTGAAAGCCCTCGCGCTCATTGGCGCGGGCGCGCGGCTGCGCGTGGCGCAATCTATTTTAGATACGGTTGGCAACGCCGCCACTTTTGAAGCGGCGGTAGATTTTATTAACGCAAATTGTTTTAGTGAAAACGTCTCGCCCTCTTTGTTGGAGCTTTCCAAAAAGCAGATGATGGAAATACGCCCGCCGGTGCTGCTGGGAGATTTCCTCGCCTGTAATACCTTTAACGTCGTGGAACGTCTGCCCGAAATAAAAATTCCCACGCTGACGATTTGCGGCGCGGAAGATAAGATGACCCCCGTAAAGTATTCGCAATATCTGAAAGACGCTCTCCCCCGCGCGCAGATGCGCGTCGTCGAAAACGCGGGACATCTCGTCATGGCAGAACAGCCGGAGGTTGTGGCGGATTTGTTGAAGTCGTTTGTCGAATCAATTCCCGTGAGGACGAGAAAGAAAAAGGAAGTCGAAGCAGCGACAGTTCCTTCATAGATTCGGACTCCCGAAGTTCTACTTCGGGAATTGCTCCGCAAATAGAATGAACCTTTACAATTTAGGCTGATGTGTTTTTTACCACAGACGCTTCGCGCACCGAGTCCACAGAGAAAAAACAAATCTTGCGGATTCAAAAGTCTCCCGACTTTTGAACGCCAACGACTCTGTCGTTGACTCCGCCAAATATTCAACTCCACCAACAACAGGAGGTTATGATGAAAAAACTTTCTTCACTCTTTTTATCCTTGTTCTTATTTGCCTGCTCAGTAAAGCCGACCGCCGCGCCAACGGCTGCTTTAACCCTTGCGCCTACATTTACCCCTGCGCCGACTCTCACATCTACTTCAACGCCTGACACTGTGGCACTTGACACTGTGACACCTGACACCGAAACACTTCCCCCCATCGAGACCGTGCCGTTTAACGAAGCAACCTACAAAAAACTCCCTCAACTGGACGTAGAGGCATGGGAGGCTGCCGCCGGGCGCCCCCTCACGCCGAATGACATAATCGAAGCCTCCAAACTGGGCGACGTTACCCCCTTCCCCTCCGACGCGCTGGTGACTGGGTTTTATCCGAGAACAAATCAGCATGGTGCAATTGAAATGATGCCGATAGTGGATGTAAAAGTGGGGGCGGACAAGTTGCCGATGACCTACGAGGCGGTGATGCTAGAAAAAATAAAAGATAAAATACCAAAAGATATATTGAAGATAGCAGAAAAAGAAGGGGTGGGTGTAGATAAACTTTTGGCAGTGATATGGAGAGTGAATACGCCA
>Ga0172371_10007410_pt1 | contig 15652 bp, 10 predicted proteins | sample Lak12m_FD_114543 | JGI IMG/M metagenome (GOLD analysis project Ga0172371, IMG submission 114543) | Freshwater microbial communities from Kabuno Bay, South-Kivu, Congo - kab_022012_12m | ecosystem: Environmental > Aquatic > Freshwater > Lake | place: Democratic Republic of the Congo: South-Kivu... | reverse complement strand
GCTCCTGAAGACGCTGTTGGGAGGAGGCCAGGATCCTCGCGAGACTTGGCTCGGTCGTTCAATAGAGAACCTGGTTTCAACCGTCGGTCTGGCGCCGACTCCCGGCGTACTCCTGGGGCTCATTGCGGTGTTGCTAATGGTCAAGGCCTTCCTGGTGCTGCTCTCGGTCAGGCAGGCGGGCTTCACTGCGGCTGCTGTAGAGACCGACTTGAGGCTGTCTCTCGTCCGATCTCTCATGAAGGCAAAGTGGGGGTACTTCCTCGAACAGGCTTCGGGCAGGCTCTCCCACGCTCTCACCACCGAAGCTGTTTACGCGTCCTATTGCTACGACCTTGTGTGCAGGATAATAGCCGAATTGGCCCAATTGACGGCCTACATGGGAGTAGCGCTGCTCATTTCGTGGCAGATAACGCTCGTCGGGATCGCAGCCGCGATCCTAAGCGCAGCGGGCCTGAGCAAGTTCATGGGGATCTCCCGCCGCGCAGGTGAGACGCAGACCAGATTGCTCAATGCGGTCTCTGCCCGAATAGTGGATGCACTGGGGGGAATTAAGCCTCTCAAGGCTATGGCTTGCGAGGAAAGGTTGGGCCCTCTCATCGAAGCGGACATAAAAACTCTCAACCAGGCTCGAAGAAGTCAGGTGTTCAGTCTGGGTGTGGTCAGGTCCATGATCGAGCCCTTTTTTGCCATTGTGCTCGGGCTCGGAGCTTATGTGGGCCTCGTGGTGATGCGGTTGGAGCTTGAGGTCGTCATGGTCCTTATGCTCCTGTTCTGGCGGGGGCTCCTCAGGATGGGAGCCCTGCAGGCCAATTACCAGGAGCTGGTCCGCTACGAAAGCTCGTACTGGTCGCTGAAAGGAGCTATCAAAGATGCCGAGGAGTCGGCAGAGCCTTCCGGCGGCGACAAAGACCCGACGCTGAATACTGGGCTGACTTTTGACGATGTCTCATTCTCCTACGGTGACAAAGCCGTTCTGAAGGGCGCCAACCTCAATATCCCCGCAGGAAGAGCTACGGCCATAGTCGGCCCTTCCGGAGTAGGAAAGACCACCATTGCCGACATGTTGGCAGGGCTGGTGGAACCCCAATCCGGACGGATCCTTGTGGACGGCACGCCGTTGTCCGAACTTGACCGAGGCAAGTGGCGAAGGATGTTGGGATACGCTCCTCAGGAGACCGTTCTGTTCCATGATTCAATACTATCCAATGTCACTTTGGGCGATCCGCAACTGAGCCGTCAGGATGCCGAAGAAGCCCTCCGTATGGCGGGCGCCTGGGAATTTGTGGCTGACCTCCCGCAAGGGATTGACACCATCGTGGGAGAACGGGGCGGGAAGTTTTCAGGCGGCCAGCGGCAGAGGTTCTCTCTTGCCCGTGCCCTGGTGAGAAAACCGTGCATGCTCATACTGGATGAGATAACCGCGGGTTTAGACCCGCACACTGAACGGGCCATAGCCGAGACCGTCAGGAATCTGAAGGGAAAGGTCACCGTATTGATAATCTCCCACCAGGCTGCTCTGGTGGATGCTGCCGATTCGGTTTACAGCCTCGATGGGCTTAATGCGGAAATCCATGCTGTCAGATGTGAACTTGAAGAGTGATTATCCGACCGGCAGACGCCGCCCGTGGAAAGAGGACGGCCGGCGGGCCAGGGGCTTGTTACGGCCAAAGAGACGTCTCCAAACAGGACGGGTGAGTTGAAAGTCATCGCATACTTCGGTTCGGATCTTCGTCCCGGCAATGGCCACCAGATCCTTACCAAAGCTCACCGAAATGGATATACCCTCCTCGCGCTCGACTCGCAGGCGGTCCTTCAGGCCGTGTCGGCCGGTCTAGAGTACACGGTCTTGGAGGACTGGATTTCGCCGGAGAACATTCTGCGGGCGATGCACGAGGCCGAGTACTGCGAAACCGGATGGTTCGAACCGGGCAGAGAATATTTCACAGTGGACGGTTTGTGCTGGCCCGAGTTTGACCACGTGGCCATGCGGTGGTTCTGGCAGGACGCGGTTGTGGCCGGCAAACTGGCCTGCGCTTTCAATGAGAGACGGGTAAAGAAGCTTACGGTATTCGCAAACTATTTCAGCCATCCGGCAGTATTGACAGAGCGGTCGGACGCTGCGGTAGGGATGCTGAAGTCTGAATTCGAGGGCGAAACCATTACGCTGAAGCGCCCGGGGTGGCGGCCGGGCGAGCTCTGGAAAGGGCTACGGGGACAGGCGTACGCCAGACTGAGAGGACTGCTGGGGAAAAGCTCCTCATCCTCGAAGGCCATTGCCCCGGATTTCATCCGTGACAGTTTGGTGCTGGTCCTCGGGCAGTTGGAGGCTGTTCGCTTTTCCGGCGTCATGAGAGAGTTGAGCATTAGCTTCGGGGACAGGCTCGTGGCGGTCGCGGGAGGTCCTTATGCCTCGACCGCGGCCGAGATGGAGCAGGACATCGGGGTGCCTGTTGCCGTCGGCGCGACCTGGCCGTTGCCCCCCAAGGCTCATCTCTTCGCGAACCGGTTCCGGATGCGCGCGGCGTCGCTATTGGCAGAGGAGTTTAGGCAAGGTTACGGGAAGTGCCTCCAGGAAGCCCAGGGGACACCTTGGCACAAGCCGCTCCAGAGCCTCGGCTTTCATTTCGAGTACTACCTGGCTCACCGCTGGCCCGTTCTACAAACGAGGACCCTGGCATTTTGGTCGGAGCTTTGGAGTAGGTTCCGCCCCTGTGCCGTGATGATTACCAATGTGTGGCAAAGCTACTATTTGTGCGCGTGTAAGGCGGCAAGTCAGCTTGGTATCCCGACGTTCCTGGTGAGCCACGGCGCTGTGCAGGCACTTCCGTCGAACCTGTCCGACTTGTTCACGGCAGACCATATTCTGTACGAAGGCCGGTTACAGCGGACCGTATTCGTGAATGCCGGAGCCGATCCTCAGCGACTGATCCCTTGTAGAGGCCTGATAGCAGAGAGCGAATTCCCTTCCTCCACTGCCTGCGGGTGGCCGGAGCAGAAAGATTGGCGCGTTCTGGCGCTTCTGTCCCCAACGGGGGTAAGTGAAAACCTCGTTCCAATGATCAGCATCAGGGCCCAGCAGGAAGCCCTGAAGGTACTCGCCTCACCGCCGGAAGATCTGCGGCCGAGGCTGAGTCTTCACCTCAAGGTGCATCCGTACTATTCCGATCTGCAGATAATAGACTCCGCAGGGTCTAACCTGCGCAGTCTGGTTCTCCCGCTTGACGCGGATCTGAATTCAATGTTGGATAAGGCTGATCTCGTCATCGCTGTTAATTATACCGGGACCGCTCTGATCCACGCCTTCCGACTGGCCAAGCCTGTGATTGCCCTCATGACCGAGAGTCCGTCGCTTCTCAAGCGGCCCGACGTTCCTTACGATTTGTTTTCCAGAGGATGCGTAACTGTCCGGGAAGCAGACGAATTTTGGTCGTGTGTCAGGGGGTTCTTTACAGACCCTGAAATCGCTGCGGACATGACTGCCCGATCGAAGGCATTCGCGAGGCAAGAGCTTGATTCAACAGACTCCCCAGGTTTAGGGGAGTGCTTGAGCAGGCTCTTGGGTGAGACTAATTCAAAAACTCAGGTGAAGCAGACACTTTGAGATTCCTTGATCCAATGGTTTCCATCATTTTGCCGACTTACAACGGCGCCAGGTTCCTTAGGGAGTCTGTCCGCAGCATCCTGGAGCAGACGTACGGAAATTGGGAGCTGATCATAATTGACGACTCGTCCACCGACGAGACTCCTGAGATAATCGCGGGCTCCGTACGCCTTGACAGTCGGATACGGACTCACCGCAACCAGGTGAATCTGCGGCTGCCGGGCGCTCTGAATGTGGGCATGGGGCTTGCCCGAGGAGAGTTCCTAACTTGGACCTCAGACGACAACCGGTACCGTCCGGAAGCGCTGGAGGTCATGGCAAGCTTTCTCAGAGACAACGCAGGTGTGGACGTGGTCTACACCGGATACAGCTTTATGGACGATACCGGGAAGATCACGGGCTACAACTCACCTGCGCCGCCGTCGGACCTGCCGTATTCTAACGTTGTGGGACCGTCTTTCCTTTACCGGAGCGCCGTAGCCAAAAGGATCGGCGGTTACGATGAGTCTCTCGTCCTGGTGGAAGATTACGACTTCTGGTTGAGGGCTTTCCGTTTGTTTCAATTCAAGGCATTGCGGAGTGATCTTTACGTTTACCGGATTCACAGCCAGTCCCTGAGCCGAAAAAATGACGAACGGATACGGCTCGCCATACGCAAGCTCTTGGAAAGATACCTGTACGAACAGAATTTGCCGAAACGATCCCGTGCCTTGATTAACTTTCGTCTGGCCAGGGAAGGGTCTGCCCTTCGCCAGGGGGATTACGCCCGCTCGTGCCTGTTCAAGGCACTGTACGGATATCCGTTGTCGCTTTTCTCTCCTAAGGCTTGGCTGGCAATATTCTCCTGTTTGTTGGGACACCGGACACTTGAGCGACTTAAAGCAGCACTCGGCAAAGGACATTTCATGGACCGGAATCGTGGCACGGACCACATCGCCTGATAGGGAAAAGTGGCCATCAGAGTTCTTCATTTGATAACTCAATTGTCTGCCGGCGGAGCCGAACTGTGGCTGCTGTCAATGTTGCGCGAGATTCCCAGGGATGAGTGCGCGATGGATTTCTGCTGCAAGGGCGACAAAATAGGAGAACTGGCCCCGGAGGCGCGGCGGCTGGGTGCAGAGATCTTCCATTGCCGGCTCGATGTGGCTCACCTGAGTTTCAAGCGCTGTCTCGATAGGCTATTCAGAAGCAGACGTTTTGACATCATTCACAACCACTTGAACGCCTTCGCCGGTTTCCCCGTCTGGATAGCCCGCAGAGCCGGGATTCCCGTGATAACCACCTTCCACAGCACGCACTTTGCCCCGGAAGACGCCAGACTCCAGCGCCCCGTCATACGCCGGCTCAGAATGCTCTACGGACACTTCAGCAGCCATTATGCGGCGAGGAACTCCGATCTGGTGACCGGCGTGTCAAAAGCAGTCCTGGAGAGGTTCCTATCCAGGGGCGACAAGGATTCGGGGCGTTTCGCAGTCACGTACCTGGGGGTCGGGGTTCCGGTGCTTGCGACGCCGGAGGAAAAGCAGAAGTTTCGCGAATCACTGGGCTGGGCCGGCGACACGCCCGTGGTGCTCCACGTGGGTGCATTCAAGGAAGCAAAGAATCATTACGGGTTGATCTCGGTATTCGAAAAGGTGTTGTCGGAGGACCCCGAAGCGTGCCTCCTGATGGTCGGTGACGGCATTTTGAGGCCCCAGATAGAACGTCTGGTCAAGAACAAGAAGATTGAGCGTGCTGTTCGTTTTCTCGGCGTGCGCAACGATGTTCCTCAAATAATGACCTTGAGTGACGTGTTTTTGTTTCCGTCAGTTCACGAGGGCCTTCCTCTGGCGCCCCTGGAGGCCGGTGCCGCAGGTCTCCCTGTTGTGGCGTCCAGAATTCCGGGGATGGATGAAGCGGTAGAAGATGGAGTGACCGGAGTCTTACACGACGTGGACGACGACTCGGGTATGGCCGCGTCAGTGCTGGGGTTCCTTCGGGGTCGCGATCTGGCACGGCGATTTGGTCAAAACGGCCGCGCCAGGGTCGAGAGCAACTTCACCACTAAAGCGTCGGCAGATCGTCTGCTCTCGATTTATGAGCAATGTCTCCGGGTGAGCCGAGGCCCCGAAGATGTCATTTCGACTTCAAACCAGTAGCCCTTCACGGCGTGGGAATGTTGCATTTCAACCATCGCACGGTATGATTGCCGTGCTGAACTGTTCGTGACCATAGGCGCAGGTGTCTGATGGAGATCACCGATTTACTGCTGATAGTACCTATTTTTATCTCAGTTCCACTAATGGTGAACTATTATATCAGGGGCAATCTTTTTGGACTGAGACTCCAGCTCATCGCGACTGTCGGCGGATGTATTTGGATGATTTACGCCTTGTTTGGAGAAAAGTTTTCAGAATTTGCGCTGGGCGTACCTGTGGCCGACGTGTCTCTGCATTGGTACTTCGCCGAGGAACTGGTTCATATTATGGAGCGCGGAGACTGGGGCGCTTTGTGGGATAGACTGGGGCCGGGAAATCGCTCTTATCACATGTACCTCGCTGTGCTCAGCCATTTCCTGGGAGCCACTGAGTTCTCGGCAGGGGTTCTTAACGCATGGTTCGCATTCTGGGGCGGGTTGATATTTGTGAGGTGCTTGAGGAATCTGTTCCCGTATGGTCCCATGAGGACGGCGGTATTCTGTTTTGTCATATTTTGCCCGTCCGTCGTCTTTTGGTCCAGCACGAATCTCAAGGAAGGTTTGATGTACTGGTCCATCTGTTGCCTTTTCTCCGCAGCTTTCAAAGACACGTCCCAGGGGCCGATCCACATGTTCGGCTCGATTGTTCCCGTGGTAGGGTTGGTTGTGGGAACGCTGCTGAGGCCTCACATCATGGCGGGTTGGGTGGCCGGCATACTAGCGGTGAGCTTCTTCAGCAAAGGCAAGATCAAATACGGGTTGGTGAATCTGGTGGCAATTCCTCTCCTCCTGATGGGCGTCCAGCAAGTTACGGGAGCAAGCATGGAGTTGGACTCGGCGTTTGAGACTGCGTTGAGCCACTACCAGACGCTGAGCACAATTAAGGAGGGCTCTCACATTGAATACGGGTCCTCTGGGCCCATATTCTTCATTTCAGGCTTCCTGGCCATTTTTTGCCGGCCTCTGCCGTGGGAAATACACAGCTTGCGTTTTGCGTTTGCCGTGGTCGAAACCTGGACATTGACGTTGTGCATTATCTGGGCCTGGCTGAGTGGGACAGGCCAACAGAACCGCTTTCTATTAACTCTTCCCGAGACTCAGGCAGCCCTCATAGCCCTTATATGGGGGGCTATACTGATCGCCTATTTCCCCAACACCGGGTTGATAATCCGCCAAAGAGTCCAGATGATCCCAGCGATATTGCTCTTGGCATTCCTGCCCGTGCTTTACCGGGATTCACTCAGGTATAAGCAGTGGCTGCAGAATGTCTGGTTTAGAAGCTTGACCCAGGAAGTCCCTGAGCTCCCTGCCGGCCGCTGAACGCGAAGAGATGGTAGAGGGTTATCCCATGTGCGGAATCAATGGTGGATGGCTCTACGAAGGCATACCCGGTGCCGAGGTGGAGAAATCCCTGCATTGCATGAGGCATCGCGGACCTGACGAGTTCGGTACCTTCGTCGGAGATCCTGTCTTCCTGGGCAACTGCCGCCTTTCAATCATTGACTTGGCGGGTGGTCGCCAACCGGTCTTCAACGAAGATGGTTCAATTGTCGTGGTGTTCAACGGCGAGATCTACAATTATCTGGAATTGACTCGTGAACTCACTTCCCTGGGGCACATCTTCAGAACCGGATGTGACACCGAGGTGCTGGCTCATCTGTATGAGGAGCGAGGATCGGCAATGTGCACATCTCTGCGCGGCATGTTCGCGTTTGCCGTGTGGGACGCACGATCTCGGCTCTTGTTCATCGCAAGAGACAGGTTCGGGAAGAAGCCCTTGTATTATACTCGAACCCTATCCGGTGGCCTGCTGTTTGCCTCTGAACTAAAAGGTCTTCGCTCACTTGCCGCCGCGGTGGGAAGGAATCTGTCGCTTGACCAGCAGGGAATCTATGATTTCCTGTCGCTTGGAGTGGTTCCACAACCTTACACGATTTTCCAAGATGTCTTTTCTCTGCCGGCGGCTTCCGGGGCAGTTTTTGACGGTAACGACCTTCGGATGGAGAAATACTGGCGTCTCGGGTACACCCCGAAAAACAACCTCACATATCCCGAGATCCTGGAGCGAAGCCGCGAATTGATCGGCGAAGCCGTACGAATACGGCTGCGCAGTGACGTGCCCCTGGGTCTGTTTTTGTCCGGGGGGATGGATTCTTCTATAGCCGCGTACGAAGCTGCCAAAGAGCAATGTAATCTCGAGACGTTCACGGTTGCGGTTGCCGACCCGAATCTCGATGAGTCGGCCACGGCATCGGAGACCGCAAAGTTTCTCGACGTTCGACACACCGTGCTTCCGCTGGAAGTGGCGCCTCTGAAGCTCCTGCAATATTTGGTGACGCATTACGATCAGCCATACGCGGACTCCAGCGCAATTCCGAGCCTTATGGTGGCTCGACTGGCAGGAGCTCACGTCAAAGTCGTCATTAACGGAGACGGAGGCGACGAGCTGTTTGCAGGCTACAGAAGGCACCTGGCGGCATTTCTAAGCTCGTGGTTCGCGTGGATGCCCCAGGGATTTATGAGATTGGCCAAGGACGCTCTGGTTGGCCTTTCCGGAGACCGGCGTTCGAGCACGGGGCTTTGGGCGAGGTTCTTTTCGGGGTTGTCCACCCGTGGCGGTGAACGTTACCTCTTGTGGCTTACGGACATGCTGAGAGAAACAGACAAGGCGACGGTATGGCGCGGATCTCCACAGCGTCCCACCGAGGAATGGATCAATTCAATCCTTTTTGAAGGCCTCAGTCCGTTGGACACTCAGATGTTCGGAGATACGCAGATCAACTTGCTGAGTGACCTTCTGGTCAAGATGGATATGGCAAGTATGGCTTCCTCAGTGGAGGCCCGGTCCCCTTTTCTCGATCATGTCCTGGCCGAGTTTGCCGCTTCAATTCCGGATCGGTGCCGATTGCGCGGTCTGAAAACCAAGGCCGTTCTTAGGGATGCGTACCGCGGGCTGTTGCCCGAAAGGGTTGTTTCAGGCCCCAAGCGAGGGTTCGAAGTGCCGTTGAAGGCCTGGCTGGAAAAGGACCTCCGGGAAATCCTGAATGATACGGTAGTCCCGGCCTCCGCATCAATAAGATCCTATCTTGACGGCGGATTTATTGATGGGGTTTTGAGCGGGAGGACCATGCGTGATAGAAACTGGAGCTACATTGTATATGCATTGCTGGTGCTGGAACTGTGGCTGAGGGAATTTAGCCGTGAAGCCCAACTCGTCTCAGACTGATGACGGCCGGTCGGTTCGACACTAATTATGGTGATTGCGAAAAAAGATGTCCGATAGTCCTTGTGTTCTGGTGGGACGGGCATCTTGCCCGCCACTTATGAGCAGGCAGGATGCCTGCTCCACCAAAGCATCCTTCGACGTGCGTGTTCCTTGAACACCAAATCGGTCAAAACCTTTGGCAACGGATATAGATGTGGAAAAGTGAACAGTCCCGCTTCTGTCCCTCAGGAAAAACCGGTGTCTAAGACCAAGATCGTCTACCTAACAACGATTCCCATGACCCTGAATCTTTTTCTGGGCGACCAAATGGCCTATATGGTCGGGAAAGGATTAGACGTGTCGGCGGTGTCGTCGCCGGGGCCGGAACTGCTTGAGGTGCAGGCTCGCTGTGGGATACCCGTTCAAGCAATCCCAATGCCCAGGAAGATCTCGCCGATCAGAGACATTCTCGCACTTGTAAGGCTGTGGCGGCTATTTCGAGCTGTTCGTCCGAACATTGTCCATGCTTCCACTGCAAAGGCCGGCCTTCTGTCCATGCTTGCGGCCTGCATGGCTTCGGTTCCGGTCAGGATATACACAGTCCGGGGCTTAATTACAGAACTCGGCGAGGGACCTCTGTTACCGGCATTCAGGGCCATCGAAAGAACAATATGCCGCTGCGCTACCAGAGTCTACGCCGTGAGCCGGTCCGTGGCCGACGGGATGATTTCTCAAGGGTTGTGCGGCCCCGAACTCGTACGAGTTCTCGAGAGTGGCAGCAGCAAGGGTGTTGACGCTCAAAACCGCTTCAACAGGGCACATGTCTCCGAAGAGCGTTTAAGAGATACTCGGGTGAGACTGGGCATCCCCGAGGGGTCGCGGGTCATCGGATTCGTGGGGAGAGTGGTAAGAGACAAAGGGATCATTGAACTCGCGTCCGCATGGCGATCCCTGCGCGAGCTGTACGATGGAGTGTACCTTCTCGTCATCGGCCCCGAGGAGCTGCAGGACCCTGTCCCAAGCGAGATCGTGCAGGAATTGCAGGCTGATCCGAGAGTCAGGTGCACGGGGTACGTTGCGAATCATGACATGCCCGCTTACTATGGAATGATGGATGTTGCAGTTCTGCCCACTTATCGAGAAGGGTTTCCCAACGTGCCTCTGGAGGCCGCGGCCATGAGATTGCCTGTCGTCGCGACCACGGTGACTGGATGTGTGGATGCGGTTGTGCACGGAGTCACAGGCATGTTAATTCCGCCGCGGGACTCTGGAGCCCTCGCCGGAGCCATAAAAGCTTATCTCGACGATCCTGTTCTCCGGCGCCGGCACGGGCAGGCAGGCAGAGATCGAGTTGTCAGGGAATTCGATCAGGAACGGATCTGGCAAGCGCTCTACAGGGAATATTTGGAGCTTTTGGGAGAAAATCCGCCTCAGTCCGTCAGGCATGGTGGCTGATGTTGACGATTCCGCTTGTTCGGCGAATGAAGCGTCTAATTGATATCGGGGTGTCACTGGCAGCGCTGACGCTACTGTCTCCATTGATGGGCGCCGCTGCAGGAGCCATATTTCTATCTATAGGACGGCCCGTATTTTTTCGGCAGGAACGCGCCGGATACCTGGGGCGCCGTTTCAACATAGTAAAATTCAGGACAATGACCGACCAACGGGATGCCGAGGGGCGTCTGTTGGACGACGCAGACCGCCTGACCAGATTCGGAGCCTTGCTGCGAAAGACGAGCGTAGATGAGCTTCCCCAATTGTGGAACGTGCTCAAAGGAGACATGAGTCTCGTTGGCCCCAGGCCGTTGCCGGTAGAATATATGAGCCTCTATACGCCCCAACAGGCGCGGCGGCACGAGGTTCCCGCAGGAATGATAAGCTGGGCCGGCGTGAGAGGTCGCAATGCGAACACTTGGGAGAAGAAATTCGAACTGGATCTCTATTACGTTAACAACTGGACCCTGTTACTCGATCTCAAAATCCTTCTGATGGCTATTCCAGTTGTCCTGAGCGGGGCCGGAGTCAATGAAGCCGGCAGTGCCACCTCTTCCAGATTCACGGGGACTACCGGCGGAGCCGGAACCGAGTAGGCGAATACACAGTGTTTGGGGCAAGCAGTTTCGCCGACATTCTTGCCCGACAGCGCTCACTCTAAGATCGGAAGCAAGCCCATGAGTATGGAAGGCGTCATCCGCGAGACAGAGAGATTCGTATTCCGGATAGCCGACCCTGAACGCGAGGGCCCGGCGATCCATGATTTCCGGAAAGCTGCGTTCGGCCGGGATTTCACCTGGGAAGACTTCCAGTGGTTCAACCTGAATTACCCTCATTCCCGAAACCGGATATATATGGCCGAAGAGAAGTCCACCCACAGGATTGCCTGCATTATAGCCATGTTGCCTTTTCGCTATCGGGTCGGAGATCGGACGCTGACCGCCAGCCTTGCCACAGGTGGAGCAACTCACCCGGATTTCCGAGGGCTGGGACTTTTTACAAAGATCAGCTCTCTTCTTATGGAGGGCGAACAACGACTGGGGATATCCCACGGCATCGGCTTTCCAAATCCAGCTGCCCTTCCGCTTCACCTCAAGGCGGGGTGGAGCGTACCCTTGGAGTTGGAGTTTCACGAAAAAACCAGCTTCCGTCCCTGCTTCTCCAACGCAACCCCCATCGAGGTATTCGACGAGCGTCACGATGAACTTTACAGGTTGGCGGAATCTCGGTTCGATCTCCTCAATCTGAAGGACCGTCAAGTACTCAATTGGCGTTACCTGGCCAGACCGGACGTAAATTACCAGTGTTTCGAGGTCGGTCGAGAAAAGGTTGACGGATTCATAGTCCTGAAGAAATACGATGACGGAGCCGTCCGAAAGACTCACATCCTGGACTTTCTCGCCGTCACCGAAGAAGCGGCGGACAGCCTGATCTCCTGCGCTGAGAACTTTTCCTTGGGCAGGGACCTCTTGAATCTATGGCTCAACCCTGCGTGTCCGTATTCCGGCCTGTTCGCCAGGCGGGGATTCGAGGCTTCCAGTCAACGTTCGCCAGTGATCCTGCGAACGACGGACCAAAGAGGACTTCCGAAGATTTCGAGCCCGTGGCTGGTTCTCGGCGATAACGACGTATATTGAGGTGAAATCCAATGCGAATCCTGGTTGTGGCCGCACATCCCGACGACGAGGTGTTCGGCTGTGGCGGAACCATCCCGCTTTACACCAGTGCGGGACACGAGGTCCACGTCCTGATTGTCACTAAAGGCGACGAGCTGTTTGACCAGGCTTTGATCGAACAGGGGCGCAAGGAAGCACTGGAGGCTCACAGATTGCTTGGGGTCTCGGAAACTCATTTCGCTGATTTGCCTGCTATCAAGCTGGACACGCTGCCACAGTACAGCATCAACGACACTCTGCTGAAATTCTTCCGTAAGATTCAACCCAACATCTTGTTCATGCCTTTCCTCGGAGATATAAACAGGGATCACCAGATAGTGCACGCGTGCTCCATGGTCGCTGCGAGGCCGCCGGGATTGGCTGAGTTGAACGCGATATACGCTTACGAGTGCCTGTCATCCACCAACTGGAATTCTCCGGGCCTTGCCCCCGCGTTCACTCCCAACACGTTTTCCGACATTACCGATACCATTGAACTGAAGCTCAAAGCTGTAAAGACTTTCGCATCGCAACTGATGTCGTATCCCCACGAGCGGTCCGTCGAGTCGGTCCTGTCCTTGAGCCGTTACCGTGGAGGATTCGTCAATCGGCAATTCGCGGAAGCCTTTGTATGTCTCAGGCAAATGCTTGTCAGCACAGGAACCTAGGGCCGATGAATATTGAAGGCCGATTGGATCGTGTTTCACTGCTTGTGGAACGGCACGGGGCTGCCATATTCTTTTTCTGGTCGGTCTGGTTGACGTTTTGGTATTTCGGACTGGGCCCTCGTTCCTTCGTCGTGGTGCACGATACCGGCGATGGGAATCTACCTTACAGAATTGCCCTTGCAGCCAAATTGATGAACGATCAGTGGGGATATTGGGATCCACAGAAGCTGCTGGGAATAGACAGTCTGACCATGCTGGTATGGCCCTTCCAGCCCGACGTGATTCTTCTTGCGATTCTGCCCCAGTGGCTGGCCTACGGCCTTATGACTTTTCTGCAGCGCTTCCTTGCAGGATATTTCACGTTTCGCCTCCTCCGGGAGAGTCTGAGTCTTCCCGGCTGGGCCTCCCTTTATTCAGGACTGGTTTACTCGCTTTATTTTCAACCTGAGATCAACGGCCATTGGGCGGGATTTACCCTTGACAATGGCTTCCTGTGCGAGGCGGGTTTGCCCTTTTTCCTTTGGTGTTTGTCTCGCCTGGACTGCCGCAGAATCTCATCCTATTGGTGTTCCGCGGGACTGGGGATCATTTTTTCACTCACGGCCTGGATGGTGAACGCAATATACCTTCTGCCCATGTTCTTTTTCTGGCGGCTTGTGGTGCCGGGCAAGCCGACCGGGCGAGACTTCTTGATTCCCGCTGTGTTCGCAGCCGCCTGGGTGGTCGCTTCTCTGCCCTTTCTTGCGGCCCTGTTCTCCAATGTGGGTCTCTCGCACCGAGCGCACTGGAACGTTCTGGCCGTAGCCGGAGACCTAACCAATCAGAGCCTTGTAACCTACGTTTATGAGAAGCTGCTGTTCGGGCTTCGGTTGGCCTCGGACAATGGAGTGCCTTTGGCGTTGGGTCTCGCCGGACTTCTTGTCTCCCGGGGGCGCTCCAGGTCCCTTGTAACGGTCCTGGCGGCCGCGGCGGCGTGCATAGCATTTCAGCCCCTCTATGGCCTTATAAAGGTCGTGGCCGTGGAGCACCTGGGATTCCTCAGAGCGGTCAACTTCGACCGCATTTATCTGCTGGCCCCTTTTCTGTTCGCGGTGGCTGGCGGCTTGGGCTTGTCTTTACATCCCGAGAAAATCCTGGGCTTCGAGAGTTCCGTTTCACATCGCAGAGCATCGGTTACAAGGTCATGCTTTGCGTTGATCCCCATCTTGCTGGTTCTTGCGCAATCCTGTGTGGTCAACGCACGAATCTTGTACCTAGCGGGCCACGGCCACAATTTTGTCTCCTTGTACAGGAATCCCCAACTGGCGATGCTGGCAAAAGAAACAGAGGGGCTTCTTCCTTTTCGAGTGGCAACGGTGGCCGCCGGCGCTCAACATCCTTCACTTGCCTGGGTGTACGGGTTCGAGACCGCAGATGGATACATAAACGTGTATTCGTCGCGGTATCAGGCGTACTGGGAACAGATCATCGCCCCTCTGGTTAGTACGGATCAGTGGTTTAGGGACTACTTCCACAACTGGGGCAGCCGTGTTTACCTTTTTTCGCCTTCCTTCGGCGGAGGCTCGGCAGCTGGACGTCCGACCGGATCTTCGGGGTGGCAGTTCCGGGAGTGGTACAATTTGAATCTGCTGGCTCTGGCCAACGTCAAGTATATAATATCCGCGTCGCCGCTGAGAGACGAGGACCTCGCTTTGATTTCCTCCGGCGTTTCCGGAGCAGTGCTCGGAAGATCGAGAGAGCCCGCAGCAAAAAGAGTGCTCGATTATCTTCGGGGATCGCAACGTGTACCGGATCTGTATGTTTATGAAAATCGTTTGGCATTACCGCGATTCTTTATGGTGACGGGAGTTCGCTTTTTCGATGAAACGAGCGAACTGCTCCGGGCTCTCGGGACGGCGGGCATTTCCGACCTGCGGAGCACGGCTTTTTTGCTGCGGAGCGACGAGGTCCCTCTCGGCATTCTGCATCAAGACACGAGCCGTGCAGATGTCAAGATACTCGCTTATCGCCCCGACCGGATACATCTGCGAGCGGTTTGCGGCTCGGATTGCATACTAATAGCCACGAACAATTTTAGCCCGTTTTGGAAGGCCACGGTAAACAATCAGCCCGCAAGGATCTTTCCGGTGGACCATTGTTTTCAAGGCATTCCTCTCAATTCCGGCGAAAGCGTCATAGAGCTCAATTACGATCCGCCGTACGCGAAGCTTTTTTCGAAAGATCTTCAATGAGGTTTCAGGAATGACGGACCTTTTGCTTGGTTATGTTATGGATGTCCTACGATGGACGTTTCTTGCAGTACTTGCGTTGATATATCCCGACAACTTTACCCCGTGGTCGGGCACGGTTACAAGGGTGATAAGGCCGGACGAGATTACGGTCGTTACAAAACGGGACGTCGCTGTCAATGTTCGTCTTTACGGTATAGACAGCCCGGCACTGGAAGGAGGACAGCCATTCGGGAAAGAGGCCCAAGAGTACATGATGCAGAGGACTCTCGGTAAGACCGTTCGTGTGCGCCCGGTTCCCGCCAGATATGAAGGCCGTTGGTACTTTCCCAAGATCAGAGGCCAAGACGATTTGAGTTGGGATCCGAGTCCGCAAAAATACGAAAGGGTCTACGCTCTGGTGACCATAGACGGGGAATCCTTGAACGAGGAGCTGCTGAGGAAAGGCATGGCGTGGTGGTACAAGCCGTTTGTCCCCTTTGAGAGGGGCTACAAGTACCTGGAAGACAAGGCTAGGGAATGCAAGGTCGGACTGTGGGCTCTTGCCGATCCGAAGTCTCCCTGGGTTTACTGCCACACCCCCATCGTCGAAGGCGGCTCCAAGGAGGGCGAAGCGGTTCACTTT
>Ga0172371_10007409_pt1 | contig 15653 bp, 19 predicted proteins | sample Lak12m_FD_114543 | JGI IMG/M metagenome (GOLD analysis project Ga0172371, IMG submission 114543) | Freshwater microbial communities from Kabuno Bay, South-Kivu, Congo - kab_022012_12m | ecosystem: Environmental > Aquatic > Freshwater > Lake | place: Democratic Republic of the Congo: South-Kivu... | reverse complement strand
TAGCTTTCATAGACCATAGATAGATGAAATACATGAGTAACAACCCTTATTCTACCAGTTTGGATGCCTGACGGCATCCTACTGGTGGAGTAAAAGTGTCCACGATGTATCTCATCTTATTCAATTAATTTTTTAATTTAAAACTATGTCAAATTTTGCGTTCGTCAAATGGCTTAAAACCAACAGTTTAAAGCTGTTGATGCTTGCGGTAGTTGTGGGTGTTCCGGCGGTTGTTTTAACCGGCTGTACCGCGGGCTTGAATGCTCCACAATCGTCGGCTGTTCAACCGGTTACTCAAACTGTGAAAGCCGCCTATGTGCCGCTTACGGCCAATTTGCCCCTTTTTGTTGCATTGGAACAAGGATTTTTTAAACAAAACGGCCTTAATGTGGAGGCCTCTGAAGCGACATCGCCAAACGATATTGTCGCGGCTTTAGTGTCTGGCAAAATTGATTTTGCTCCAGTTCTTGCTTATACAATCATTTTTCCTTCCGCGATACAATATCCAAACACTTTTAAATTATTTTCTTCTAGCGAAGAGACAGAAGCAAATTATACAGCCAGTATTATCGCCAAAAAAGATTCGTCAATTAATTCTTTTCAGGATTTGCGCCATAAAAAAATTGGCGTTTACGGCGGGCTGGTGCAGGTGAATTTTCTTAAAGCCATACTTACAGGCATGAAAATTAACTTAGACGATGTTGAGATTGTGGAAATTAATCCGAAGCTCCAGATTCAAGGGCTTTTGGCTGGTGAATATGACGCCTTGTCAACCACTGAACCAACCTCTAATATCGCGCTTCTTGGCGGTAAAGCGAAGTTGGTGTCTGACAATCCGCGCGTTAAATACATTATGACGCCGTTCCCTTCAACGGCCGCCGCGCTTTCCACCAAGTTTGTCAGTGAAAATAAAGTTGCGGCTCAAGCAGTCGCGCGGTCGCTTAATCAAGCAATTGATTTTATTAACAGCAACCCGGTTGAAGCAAAAAAAGCAATGTTAAAGTATACACCAATACCAGCCGAATCGGCTGATAAAGTGCTCGCGGATTTAAAATTGTTTCATTATACGAAATTGGGTGAGGAGAATCGCTCGCAGGTACAAAAATTTGCCGATTATTTATTCGACAATAAGTTGCTCAAAACCAAAATTGACGTCAATCCATTGTTCGTCGATGGGTTGTTGGAGTTGTAAACATGACTTCTCTCACAATCGCGAATCTTACTAAAACATACTCAGGCCTTAATACGCCTGAGCATGTGGTTTTTGATAATTTTTCTTTAGAAATTAGTCGTAACACTATTGTGGCAGTGGTTGGGGCAAATGGCTGAGGCAAAACTACTTTGCTTAATTGTATTGCCGGCCTAACACAGTACGAACAAGGAAGAATCAAAATTAATGGTTGTGATTGTGATGCTGGTATTGGTTTTGTTTTCCAAAATTATCGCGAATCCTTGCTGCCATGGTTAAAAAACATTGACAATATTGCTTGTGTTTTGAAAAAACCAGGTTTGTCTGTGTTGGAAAAACGTGATTATATCAAACACTGGGCTAGTGAACGCGACATTGTTTTGCCATGGGAACAATATCCTTATCAATGCAGCGGGGGACAGCAACAATTATTGGCGCTTGTGCGTGAGTTTGTCAATCAACCGAAGTTATTGTTGATGGACGAGCCATTTGCGGCGCTCGATTATGAAAAACGACTTGCTTGGCGGCAGCAGATCGAGATATTGTTGGAGAAAAATCCAGCCACTGTTATTTTTGTTTCACATGATATAGAAGAGGCGGTGTATCTTGCCGATGAAGTAATCGTGCTTGGCGGCCAGCCAACTAAAATTTTTGGGTGCCACGTCATTGATATTCCTCGTCCGCGTACGCACGGCTTGCTTCAAAGTGAAATATTTTTTAAACATCACAACACTGCTCTCCAATCGTTTTTACAGACCACTCCGGGATTATGAAATTACGTTTTTTGGGCATCTTAGTTATATTTTTGGTTTGGGAATTGTTGTCTCTATCTGTAGACAGATTGTTTTTACCGCCCCCATTGTCAGTGGTAAATAAATTGATTGCACTGGCGCGTACACCAGAATTATACAGCGACATTTGGGTTACTTTTAAGCGGACGACCATTGGATTGTCGATTGGCGCAGTAGTTGGAGTGGCAGCAGGGACATTATTGGGGTCTTTTCGTTGGTTGTATCAAGTTTTGCGATTGCCAATGGATTTTGTCCGTTCTATTCCGGCAACAGCGTTGTTTCCGCTTTTTATTGTTCTGTTTGGTTTGGGAGATACAGTTAAAATTTTCGTGGCGGCCTGGGCAACGTGTTTGATAGTGATTATTAATACGCTTTATGGTTTTCAAAATATTTCTCACACGCGTCGCCTTATGGCAAAGCTAAAAAGATTTTCTTTTTGCAAGACCGTCAGATTAATTATTCTACCATCAGCTTTGCCATATATTGCCGCAGGTATTCGCGTTAGCTTGGCTTTCGCGTTGATTGTTGAGTTGGTAGCCGAGATGTTTTTGGGTTCGCAAAACGGTTTGGGTCATTGGGTGTTCGCCGCTTCCAGTGTGTTGGCGATGGAAGAGGTTTATGTTGGTATTCTTTTAATTGGATTTTTGGGATATGTCTTAAATAGCGCGATGTTATTTGTAGAGCGTAAAATAATTCATTGGTCCGGACGCGGAGCATAGATAAAAAAATAAAATTCAAGGGTCGGTGTTTGTTTTAACAAAAATATGTTATATGTAATAGTACATATTTTTTTGTTTGATAAAAATTTGTGATATAATACAATTCACAAATGAATTTATGCAACAAAAATTATTTCGTTTTGAGGTTGACCAGTCTATTCGTGTCGAGGAATTGACAGATAACACTGTTATCGCAGTTGCTAATAATGAAAATCAAAGGACCATAGTTATTGGCTCGCGAGTGAAAAGACGTATCTTGGAATATTATAGACGAATTGGAAAACCAAAAAAGTTTGCTCCGCATATTTTTGTTGCTGGTATGATTTTGTTGATTAAAGATTCAGAATTTAAGATTGATGGACTTGTAATTGATATTGAATATCCAGGTTATGAGATGTTGATTATTGATTTGTTACACGCTTATTATCCGCAGTTAGAGGTTTATTTTAGTGTTATTGGTAAGAAGTCGCCGGCGCATTCTGCCGCATACGGGGTGCATATAGGTAAAAAGAACGCGGACAGGAGTGCTGGTTTTGCAGAGATTTTTGCTATAATAAACAAAAAATGACCCCAGAACTGTTACACATCCGAACGAGTCGGATGATTCGCAGCCCACGAGATCAATTTTCTAGTTTTATTATAGCATGGTAGTAAGGTTTTGTCAAGTTTTACTCAAACACAAAATCCGCTGACCTGCCCGCATTGCTATGCAAAGCATTGCAGGTGGGTGAGGCGGATTTTTGTGTCGTTTGCAAATTTGTTAATAATTTGATAGAATCAGGTTAGATACCAAACGTTTATGGGGGTAAAGATGAAGCCGACTAAAAGGTTTGGAGTGTCGTCTCACGCAGTTTCTTGGGGTGACTGGCCATTCGCTGGAGAGGTCTTTAATGGTTTGGATCACAGGGAAACTGTAAATGCCGGTGATGAAGGGGTCTTTGGATCTGTAACAATTGTTAGTGACAGGGAGTGGTTTTCGTCACACATACTTAAAGCTCGTCATGGCGGACCCAGACCAGATCCACTTGATCTGCCGTGGTCAACTCTTGCTCCACCACCAGAAGGAGATAAATCATGAAGCCAAGTGGAGAGTTTCGATTGAGCAATCTTTGTGTGTCAGGCGAGCATCTCACGCGAGAAGCACAGCTAGACGCGGCATGCAGACTTCCGTGGATTGACCCGGAAGGCGCGGCTCGCAAAAGGGCGGATGCTCTTAGGCGAATCGAGGAAGAAGAACCCGATGATGATGACAGTTTTGGTTTGTTAGACTGTAATTGGTCAAGAGTGACCAGAAGGAGAGGGCCTGTCTGATCCGCCCGGCAATCGCGTTCTTTTTTCAATGACGGAGGGGGATCAAGGAGGGTCCCAACAAAGAGCATCTTGATAAAAGGTGTTTTTTGTTTGATAAAAATTTGTGATATAATACAACTCGCAAATAAAAATGTTTTTTATGTTAATTTTTATTGACGAGTCAGGTATACATCGTCCAGTTGGCAAATCAACGTTTGTTTTGGTCTATGTCGAGATTGAGAATTATAACAAGTTGTCCAGTGCGTTTATCGAGATAGAAAAAGAATTGGGTATAAAATATTTTCATTGGGCAGAGACGGTGTGGGCGATAAAAGAAAAACTTATTCAGAAAATTTTGGATTTGGATTTTAACCTCAAGATTGCTGTTATAGAAAATCCGGTCAATCCGTCTTTGGAAATGGAGAGGGTATTGACGCACATGATAGTTGAGCGAAACATTGTCAAAATACTTATTGATGGCAAAAAGCCGAAATGGTATGAGAAAAAAATTAAAAAGATTTTGCGCGATAAAATGATAACAATCAAAAAATTGAAAACAGTGAAAGATGAAAGTGAAGCCGGAATCCGCCTCGCTGACTTGCTTGCAGGATTAGCTCGTTGGCATTTTGAAAATATCAAAAAAGATAAGATTGAAAAGTATTATCAACGGCTCAAGAGCAAGATATTAGTGGTGATTGAATAACCACTTCGGGCTCCACTCAATGTAAACAAAAAACCCCGCAAAACGGGGTCAGATGAGCTGGTAGCTCTTGCGAGCTTTCCCACTGGGATTTGTCCCAGCCATCTAGTTCTAAATATATTATACTTGACAGCTATAATAGTTGTCAAGTATTACATCCAAACACAAAATCCGCTGATGAGGCGGATTTTGTGTGTTGTTTCTTGGTACCAACAAGAACTGCGCGGTTTTTTGTATGGAAACCGCAAACCATTCCCGTTTACTTGGTTTTGTAGAAAACCGCTACCATCGGGTGGCCGACAGAATCCTCGCAAAAGGATCTCTGGATTACCTCGATATTTGAGTTTTGCTCAAACCACAGTTTGTATGCTTCCTCTATCTGTTTAATGTAATCTATAAATTCGTAGCCCTCTTTACCCATAGGATGAAAGAACTTGATTTGCTCCATCTTATCCTCCACAATTATGCTCACAGACAATCTGTGAACAAGTAAGAATAACTTTATTGTAGAAAAATGTCAAGCATACACCATAAGCAACATATTAAATATTTGTCTGAAATAAGCCAAAATGATTGTATATAACTACAAAATGACGAAATAATTTGACACTTTTTAATAAATATGTTATAGTGTAAATACTATGAATAATCAAGTTTGGCAGGAGTTAAAAGATTTTGGTTTGCAGGACAATGAGGCCAGTGTGTATTTGGCTGTTTTAGAGTTGGGCCAAGGTACAGTTAGTCAGATCAGCCGTGTCGCAACACTCAACCGTACCACTGGCTATGATGTTTTAGAGCGGTTGTGTCGGTACGGTATTGTTAGTCGCACGCCAATAAAGAAAAAAAAGATATATATTGCCGAACCGCCAACACGCCTGCGCCAGTTTTTAGAAAACAAAAAAAGAAAAATGGAAAAATATCTGGAAGAGTTTTCTGAAATTATGCCGGAATTGCAAGCGTTGTACAAAACAGATCTAAAGCCGATGATAAAATTCGGCGAGGGGAAGGAAGAAATGGAAAGTATTTACAAAGATGTTTTGAGTTCGAAAAGTATTGTGTATTCTATTTTGAATTTAAAGGGATATGCGGATATTTTTGATGAATTAGGGAAGTACCAATCAAATGAGCGTTTTAGACGCGGAATTAAAGAAAAGGTTTTGGCAATCAAGAGCGACACGGCTGTTGAGTGGCATAAAAAAGTTTATGGAAATAACAAAATTAAACAAGCCAACACAGAATATCGTTGGTTGGAGCGCGATCCGAAGAAGTTCCCCGTTGGTGAGATAAATATTTTTGATGATATTGAGATTGTTATGCTCTCCAAGCCGGGTGAGAATGTCGCGTTTGAAATTAAAAGCCAATCATTTGCTGATTTTTTGAAAATTGTTTTTGAACTGGCATGGGAGGTTTCTAAGAAGTAAAAAATATGCAAATAATCAAGGAGGTGGCGGAGAAGTTTGTAAGTTGGGTTAAGATTAAAATAAGAACACATTTTGTTGAGGTGGCCTTTGATTTTTCTGAAAAACAGATTTGGTGGGCTAGCATTGGACAGAATGTCGGCATTGAACAAAACGGCAAGAATGTAAATTTTGAAAGGCCGATACTGATTTTTAGGAGGTTTAATGACGATCAGTTTTGGGCGCTACCGATTTCAACAAAAATTAAGACAAATAAATATTGTCATGTTTTTAATCAGGGCGGGAGACAGTTTTGTATCAACTTGTCGCAAATGCGAGTAATGGATCGCAAGAGGTTGTTGCGTCGTCTTGAAGATTTGCCAACAGACGATTTTATAAAAGTCAAAATACAAATCAAGAAAATTGTTGGATAAAAAAACGAAACCTCCCTTGCGGGAGGAATCTCGGACCCTCTGCGATTGCTCGCAAAGGAATAATGTACTTGTATTATATCACGTCATAGAATTTTGTCAACCCAGCACCAATCCCAAACAATGTTTAGTGATTTATCACGAACAAAAGCCGTAAGGCGCCCTGTGGCTTACGCTTACAAAATCACAATCAATTGAGACAGGATTGGTGCAGGGTCAAGGTTATAATTTTATTCTTAATTTTTAAATAATATGAGGAGGAGAGTTTGGCAAACTATTTTTATAGTTGCTTTTTTGTTTATGCCAGCTTTTGCCAAAGCGAATGTGGTGATAAATGAGATTTGCCCGACTGGGTGCGCGAGCAGTGATCATCAGTGGGTTGAGATTTTTAACCCAGATGCCTCATTAATTGATTTAACTGGCTGGAAGTTTTGGGAAAATTCTACTCGGCATGGATTGTCAATTAGCTCTTCTAGTATAAAACAAAGTTTTTCTTTAGAAGCTGGCGAATATGCGGTGATTACGCAAGACGACCAGCTATTTTGTTCTGACCATCCTGGATTTTCTTCATTAATTTTAGATAGTTCGTGGAGCACGCTCAACAAAAGTGGAGAAGAAGTTGGGCTTAAAGACAGTACAGATGTTTTTGTTGAGCAATTTACATATCCTGCTGTAACAAATTTTTCAATGCAAAGAAAAGATGCATCAGTTTCAGCAAGTGAAGCAACAAATTGGTGTGAGCACGAGAGTGGAAATACGGTTGGAGCAGTGAATGTATGCCCGGTTGTGATTGAGACGCCAACCACAACACCGACATCAACTCCGCCAGACGAAACTCCGACGACCACGACCCATGATACAGATAACATGACCCAGTTGCGAATAAATGAATTTTTACCCAATCCGTCATCTGGTAATGAGTGGGTTGAAATATATAATCCAACAACCTCATCAATTGTGATTGATGGATTAAAATTGTTTGATAGTGTTACAGAAAGGGCATCGCCAACAGGAACGATTGATGCGCTAGGATTTTTTGTTATTGAATTATCAGATAAATTAAACAATGATGGTGATTCAGTGATTCTCAAAGACGCGTCCAGTACAATTATTGATAGCACATCTTATACAAGTGTTGGGAAAGGAAATTCAATTGCAAGAAGTGTTGATGGGACTGGAAGCTTTAAAGAAACAACAACTCTCACTCGCGGGTCAGTGAATGTAGTTACAGTGCCGGTTGTGTCGGCTCCGTCATCAGGTGGCGGATCGAGTAATAATTATGTTGCACCGCCACAAACACCCGCTATCACCATGCAACCGGATATTGTCATCAATGAGCTTGTCAGCGATCCGATTGATGGCGCGGAGGAATTTGTTGAATTGTATAACAAAACAAATCAGGCATTCAGTTTGGCTGGTTGGTGGATTGAGGAAGGAAGCGGTAGTCGGACGGTTTTGAATGGCACAATTTCTGCGTTAGGATTTTTGGTAATTGAAAAACCGAGCGGAAATTTAAATAATGCTGGCGACACTATCAAATTGATGTCATCTGACGGAAAAGAAATTGATAAAATGTCTTATGGAAATTGGAATGATGGGAGTGTGAGCAATAACGCGGTTGTTGCCAGCGATCCAAATTCACTTGCGCGTAAAACAGATGGTTATGATACAGGGAATGATTATAAAGATTTTGCTGTTACAGCAAAAATTACAAAAGGAGCGCCAAATATTATTTCTTCATTATCAACACCTTCAACTACAACTTCCACAATATCTCAAACAACAGAAAAACAGGAAAATACTTTGCCAATGATTTCTATTTTATTGCCAGAAGAGATTGTTGTTGGAGAAGTTGTTGAATTTGACGCATCAGAAACAATTGATATTGATGAAGATGAATTAAGCTTTGCTTGGGATTTTGGCGATGGGTCGCATGCGTATGGCGAGATAGTTTATCATGAATACAAAGAAGATGGGACGTACACGATTTCGTTGGTTGTGAAAGATGGGGTAGGGCAGAGTAAAGAGACGGCGAAGGTGAAAGTAATTAGTAATTCAGTAATTAGTAATGAAGTGGGCGAGCCAGTCGTTGCAAAAGCGAAAACATCATCAGGAGTTTCAAAGGGTAACTATCTGGGTTTGATTGGTTTGGATAAGATGAGTGAGACAAGCGCTGGTGATAAAGTGAAAGTGAGTGGGACAGTGGCTGTTTTACCAAATGTGTTTGGGACACAATATTTTTACATTGCGAGTAACTCTAATGGTGTTCAAATATATATGAACTCCCGCAGATTTCCAGCATTGAAAATCGGTGATGTGATTGAAGTGAACGGTGAAATATCAGAGCCGTATGGCGAAAAAAGAGTGAAAGTGAAAAATACTACGGATATTAAAATTGTTGGTCATCAAGACGATGTTGTGCCTGCAGAATTTACAACAATGGATTTGAGTGAATCAGTCGGCGCGTTTGTGAAAGTCAAAGGCGAGGTTACAGACATAAAAAGTTCTTATTTATATGTTGATGATGGAGATGGAGAAATAAAAGTCGCGTTTAAACGCGGGGCAAATATCACAAAAGGGAGTTTGTTGATCGGTGATCTTGTTGAAATTTCTGGAGTTGTTGGGCAAACATCATCTGGCTTACAGCTTCTTCCGCGTTCACAAAAAGATATTGTCAAAACTGGACACGTTGCGGCCGATGAATCTCAAGTTGCTGATGAGAAAAAACAGACCGCAGAAACATATTTAACAGCCACTGCTGGCGGACTTACTTCGATTTTAATTAGTTTGGCGGCGAAGGCGAGAGGAAAAGTCGCGCTTGGATTGTTGAAGAGGGTTGGTGGATTGGCGATGTTGGTGATGCGGAGAAGGCCGAAGGTGTAAATGAAATGTCATTCCGGACTTGATCCGGAACCAAGTTGGCCTCCTGGTCCCCAGCTTTCGCCGGGGTGACAAATACCAAGTGATCGATTTTTATGCTATAATATCCCCATGACAGAAAACATATTTTTTCAAATCACCATTATTCTTGGTATAACAGTAAGCATCGCTTTTTTAATGCGCTTATTGAGGCAACCATTATTGATAGCATATTTAGTAGCTGGAATATTTGCAGGACCGATGTTTTTAAATTTACTTGAACATGGTGGTCAGACATTTGACGCCTTGGCTGAATTTGGCGTCGTGCTTTTGCTCTTTGTGGCAGGATTAAGTTTGAACATACAGCATATAAAAGAAATAGGCAAAGTATCGTTAATTTCAGGAATTGCGCAGGTTGTATTTACCGCGACAATTGGTGCGGTAATTCTTTTGTTAATGAATTTTGACTTTGTACAATCATTATATTTGGCAATTGCGATAACTTTTTCCAGCACAATAATCATTATAAAACTTTTGACAGATAAAAAAGACACAGAAACTGTTTATGGACGGCATACTATTGGACTGATGATAGTGCAGGACATAATCGCTATAGCAATAATGATGATCATTACTTCTGTTGGCAGGGGTGGTTCGTGGAGTATGGAGGTGGCAGAATTGGTTGGTAAATCGCTTATTTTGATAGCATTCATAATAATAACAGCTCGTTTTGTTGTGCCAAAAATTTTAGATAGTGTTGCTAAATCGGGTGAGTTTTTATTTATTTTTACAGTCACATGGTGTTTTGGTATCGCGAGTTTGCTTTATTGGCTGGGTTTTTCAATTGAAATTGGCGCGATTGTTGCCGGACTGACACTCGGCTCATCACCATACCAAAGAGAAATTGCAAGCAGAGTCAAGCCACTTAGAGATTTTTTCTTAGTTATATTTTTCATTATTCTAGGCAGTGAAATGTCTTTGTCAAACCTAGGAAATGTCTGGCTACCAGGTTTGATTTTAGCAATATTTATTTTGGTGGGCAATCCACTTGTGTTGTATCTAACTTTTCGTTTTTTGAAATTTACGAGACGGAACAGCCTTTTGGCAGGTCTTACCGCGGCTCAAGTGAGTGAGTTTGGTTTTGTTTTACTGATTGTTGGTAGGGGAGCCGGACACATTAATGGTCCAGAACTGGAAATATTTACAATAGTGGCTCTAACCACCATAATAATTTCTTCATATTTAATTACATATAATGAAAAAATTTATTTATTTTTAAAACCATTCTTTGAAATGTTTGGAAAAGATAGTTGTGTTCAGAATGAGTCCAAAGAATCTGAGATCGATGTGCTTGTTTTTGGATATCACAGAATAGGATGGAAAATATGCGACGCTTTAGCTGATAAAGGAGTAAATTTTGCTGTTGTTGATTATAATCCACTAGTAGTCAATAAACTAAAAGAGAGAAATATTAATTCGTTTTTTGGGGACGCGTCTGACGTTGAATTTTTAGAAACACTTCCGCTTTCAAGTGTTAAAATTGTATTATCCACAATACCAGAGGCTGATGACCAGCTAACATTAATAAATTATATTAGAGGAATAAATAAAAAAGCCCTTATTGTTTGTAGCCTTTACCATGTGTTACACCTCGATGATTTATATGAAGCAGGTGCGAATTATGTGATGATGCCTCATTTGCTCGGCGGACAGTGGATGTCAGAGGTTTTGAAACATCATGCTTGGACAAAAGAAACATTCAAAAAACTTCGCGCCGAACAGAAGAACGAGATGAAATTAAGGTATTCAGTCGGGACACACGCATAACTATTGACTGCTTTATTATATTCTGGTATAATTCCCTCACAAAATTACGTGAGGGCCAATAGCTCAGCTGGTAGAGCAATGCCTTTGCAAGGCAGAGGTCAGGAGTTCGAATCTCCTTTGGTCCACAAAGCCGGGGTAGCTCAGTGGTAGAGCAGAAGACTGAAAATCTTTGTGTCGCGAGTTCGATCCTCGCCCCCGGCACCACGAATTATATCGGGGCGTGGCGCAGTTGGTAGCGCGCGTGGTTTGGGACCATGAGGCCGCAGGTTCGAATCCTGTCGCCCCGACAAACGATCCATTGGGTCGTTTTTGTTTTTTATGCTATAATAAAGTTGTATTAAATAATATTTATGATATACACATTATTCACCCTTAAAATATTATTAGCTGCGTTGTGCGGGGCTGTTGTTGGCTGGCAAAGAGAGCAAATTGGCAAAGCGGCTGGTCCGCGCACAAATGCGCTTGTGTCAATGGGCGCGGCCATGTTTACAATGCTATCACTCTCTGCGTTTGGTCCAGTTAATCCAGCTCTTGTGGCTGGCCAGATAGTTACTGGCATTGGCTTTCTTTGTGCTGGAATTATTTTGCATAAAAAAGAAAGCACTGTCGAGGGTCTTACAACTGCGGCAGGGCTTTGGGCAATGGCAGCTGTTGGCATGGCAATTGGCGCTGGATGGTATATTGAGTCTGGAATTGTAACTGTTGTTATGTTTGTGATTTTGTCATTAAACGACAAACCAGAAAAAAAGAATTGACAAGAGTATAGAAATGGTGTAAGATGTGGAAAATGCGTGGGTATCATATACTAAGGTATATGATACCCTTGTTCGGAAAAGCAAATGAATTTGCTTTTCACTCACTGCGGGTATCATATAACGGCTATTATCCGAGTTTTCCAAACTCGTGAAAGGGGTTCGACTCCCCTTACCCGCTCAACGCAAAGTCACCCAAAACACCGCTGAAATAGCGGTGTTTCGTTTGTTTTTTTTAGAAGCAGTGATAAAATGAATATGTGTTTTTGGATACGAAATAATTGCATTCTATAAATTGTATTACTAAATATGGCATACTCGGGAGAAATGACTGATGAGCAGATAATAATTAGGGTTAGAGAAGGAGAAAAAGAGCTGTTTGGGGAGATAATTAGGCGGTACAAAACAAAGTTGACCCACTATCTGCGCAAATTTATAAAAGACAATGATGAACTTGAAGACGTGCTTCAAGATGTTTTTATTAAAACATACAGAAATTTGTTTGATTTTGAGGCGGATAAAAAGTTTTCATCATGGATATATAGAATAGCGCATAATGAGGCGTTGAATCAAATAAAAAAATTTAGCAAAGAGATTTCGCTGGACGAGGGCGAGTGGGATATTATGGATAACGAGATGGATGTTAATAAGAGTGTTGACATCTCACTTGCCAGATCAAAAATCGTCCAATGTCTCGTACAAATGAAAGACAATTATCGCGAGGCATTAATTCTGCATTATTTTGAAGATCGCAGTTACGAAGAGATTAGTGATATCATGCGGATTCCGCAAAATACTGTTGGCGTTTGGATAAGCCGCGGAAAATCTATTTTGAAAACAATTTTACAAAATGAATATGGAAAACCAAAATAATATAGAAGATGCTATAATGCAAGAGATAAATAGCGGACGCGTAAAACCGCGACCAAAATTTGTTTTTCTTGCTGAAAAAATTGGCGTAAGTGGTGTTTTGGCTTTGAGCATAATTATTGCTGTCCTGTTTTGTTGTTTGGTCGTGTTTTATTTTGGCGCGTCCGAAAATCTGTACTATTTAAGTTTTGGTAGTAGCGGTCTGTGGGCATTTTTAGAATCCTTTCCACTGTTGTTAATCGTCGGCCTTCTGTTGTTAATTACCTCAGCTTGCTTAATTATAAAAAAGGCCGGAATGTTGTACAAAAAACCTTTTGGCGTTGTTATAATTGTAACTGTGTTTTCCATTGTATTGGGTGGGTGCGCATTGGCGTTGACTGATTTTGCGGAAAAAATAGAAAGTGGCACAAAGTTTTTACAACCGGCAAATTTCATGAATAGACATAAGGGTGTAGCTGGAAAGGTTACGCATGTTGGTGAACAACTGTTGATTATAAAAACACCGCACGGTGAAAGAGTGATTAATACAAGTAATTTAAAAATTAAGCCGCAGGCGCAACTCAGTGTTGGTGTATTTATTATCGCGGCCGGATCAGGAGATCAGCAGAAGTTTGATGCTTGTTGCGTGAAGGTTTTGGGTGAACGAGATGCTCCAGCAATGATGCGTAAAGAGATTTACACGCAAGTTAATATAGCAGAATGAAATAATTTTACGCGATGGATTGTATTATATACAGTTAGGTCAATAAATTTATTTTCTTGCATAACACAGTGTGATTGTCCAGATCACCCGCCCCCAAGACAAGCAGAGGCGGTATTCTGGATTTTTTTGTTTGTCATTTTTTATTTGTGCTGTTAGAATACAAACAAGAATTCGTACATTTCACAAACTGTGGGAGGATATCATGAAGACGACACTGCAAGATTGCCATCTTTGCCTTTCTCATTTGAGAACACCGGATGAGTCGGGGAGACGCAGGTTTTGCGAAGAAGACGAAGATAGCTGGGCAGCAGCCTTTTCATCGCCGTTCGCCATTGATACGCAACAAAAGCTCTTGCCAAGCAAATGCTTGCGCCGTCTGGTTGACAAAACACAGGTTGTTACTGACAACCCAAATCGTTACATCAGGACGCGCGAGATGCAAAGTCACGAGGTGGTTTCGATCGCGACAATGATCGCAAACATCCTTGGCCTGAACGCGTTTCTGTGTTGCGCCGGCGCTCTTGGCCATGACATTGGCCACACGCCGTTCGGCCAAGTGGGCGAAAGATTTCTGTCCCAAAAGACAGGCAAGGAATTTCGTCATGATGTGTTTGGTGTAGTGGTTGCACAGCACATTGAGCGCAAATGACTCGGATTGAACTTGACGCACCAGGTGCTTGAAGTAATGCTTGAACACTCGCGCGGACAAGGCGAGATGCACCGAGGACGCGGCTCGCACGAGTCAGTGGCGGTTATGTATGCCGACAAGATTGGTTACGTCTGGGCAGATGTCAACGACGTATTTGTCCGCCTTGGTGTGAACATTCATTCATACCCAGAGCTTGCAGAGCTTGTGGGGTTGTTTGGTCCAAATCAGCGGTCGCGTGTACGCAAATGCGTTGAAGCGCTATGCTTAGAGTCAGCAGAAGCTGGGACAGTGGTGTTTGAGAGCTCTGAAGTCGCAAGGAATTTCCAGCGGGTAAAACGGCTGATGCACACTGTCTACGGCCCACAGAACTTCAACGACTTCGCTCTTCTGGAGCGGGCGTATTAGTTTATACAGCGCCACACTAGCGCAGACTCAGCAATCGTGTTTGCTCTCATGGGCGACCACGATGTTCTGTCTGTTGGTAGCCACACTCCGCCGAGAGATCTTTCGGCGTTGTCCATCGGTGATATCCTGCCATATTTGGAGGGGAAACGTATTGATTTTACTAATCCTGACATGGATTGGCAGAAATAATGCGCACATCTTTGCCGCGACTTCCCCTCGCGGCTTTCTGTTGTTGTTTGATCAAAATTTTAGTTCGGCAAACTGTCCCACAACAAGTTAAATAGCACACGCTGGTTGTTGGCATTGTTTTTATCCTCAATGATAACCGTCAGCATGCTTTCCCAAGACACAATCATCATTCTGTCGCCGTATATAATCGTGTTGGCGCTAAATTTTTTTCCTTCGGGTAAAAATTTTACTTCACGCAATTGATTGGTCGCGGTCTTTTTTTCAATTAATCCAGATAGTGATCGTTCAACGATTATTTTCGCCCTAATACCAAGGGCAATTCTTTCAGTTGTGAATTTTTTATATTCTTCAGGAAAAATGGTTAATAATTTTTCTGATGATCCATACATCAGATTTTCTTTCAAATCAGCGCGATGTCTAATGCGGTCCACATACGCGTTCCAAACATTCTCTCGGCCTTCAAAATATAGCACCTTTGGTTTGTTGTTGCCTTTGTTTTGCAGTGCGCCCAGTTCCGGCATCAATTCGGCGAACATCTGTTCTTTGTAATGTAACGAATCCAAAAATTTTTCTGGCCCCACAGCCATTAAATACCTTTTTTTGCCATTATTCACCACACCCATTAGGTCCTTCATTATCAATTTCTCAATAATATCATAGGTTGTCACGCGGTGGATGCCCGCCTTCTGCGCAATCTCCTGAACAGAGGACAGTCCGATTTCCAAAGCCGCCAAGTAAACCAGCGATTCTTTGTCATTTAAGGTCTAATGGACATTTTGGTGGGGCTGTAATCATCCTCGACCGGTCAAAATTTCTACAATCATTCGGTACCGTCTTTGTGGGCTTAGTCCGCGGTGCACATTGATTAAACTTTTTAAGCGG
>Ga0172371_10007405_pt1 | contig 15662 bp, 19 predicted proteins | sample Lak12m_FD_114543 | JGI IMG/M metagenome (GOLD analysis project Ga0172371, IMG submission 114543) | Freshwater microbial communities from Kabuno Bay, South-Kivu, Congo - kab_022012_12m | ecosystem: Environmental > Aquatic > Freshwater > Lake | place: Democratic Republic of the Congo: South-Kivu... | reverse complement strand
TAAAAGGAGAGAGTCGAGGCACTACAGCGCTGGGTGCTATTTTTAAGTGTTTTTAAATTTACGGCGTTTTGGCGTCGCCCTTGTAGCTCAATTGGTAGAGCAGTGGCCTCTTAAGCCATTGGTTCCAGGTTCGAGTCCTGGCGGGGGCACATGCATATTTCATTAATACCCGAAACCATCGGACACATATCAAGTTTAGTGGTTACCAACACCCTGCTCACGAGCTGGGTGGTGATGGTCGTGCTGATTGCCCTGGGAATCTGGGCGGGTCGCAACCCTCAATTGAAACCCGGGAAAAAACAGAATTTTTTTGAGCTGGTGATCGAAACGATCTTCAATTTCTTCGAAGAAGTTTGGGGCGATAAGGAAAAAGTGAAAAAATTCTTCGCCTTTTTGGCGACTTTTTTTATTTTTATCCTGGTGTCCAATTGGTTTGGCTTGATTCCGGGCGTGGGCACCATCGGATTTTACGAAAACCATGAGGAATTTGTGCCGTTTTTCCGCTCCCTGAATTCCGATCTGAACGCCACGATCGCCTGGGCGGTGATTTCAGTGATTGTGACTCAAGTTGCCGGCATGGTGGCGTTGGGGGTTTTTAAGCACGTGGGTAAATTCATCAATTTCAAAAGCCCGATCAACTTTTTTGTCGGCATCCTGGAGCTCATAAGCGAAGTGTCCAAGATCATCTCATTTTCCTTCCGGCTTTTCGGCAACGTTTTCGCCGGGGAAGTGCTTTTGGTGGTGATGATGTTCCTGGTCCCCTATATTTTACCGCTCCCATTCTTTATGCTAGAAATGTTTGTGGGACTTATCCAAGCTTTGGTGTTCACGACTCTGACTTTGGTGTTCCTGAAAATGGCCACCGAAGCTCATTAATTTCATCAATTAATAATTAATTTAATCAAAACACATGGACTTAAAAGAAATCGCCAGTGCCATCGCGATCGGGCTGGGAGCCATCGGACCGGGCGTCGGGATCGGGCTTTTGGCCGGCAAAGCTTTAGAAGCGGTTGGACGCAACCCGGAAGCTTCGGGAAAAATCCAGTCAATGATGATTTTGGCCATCGCATTCGCCGAAGCGATCGCCATCTATGCGTTGGTGGTGGCCCTCATCATCAAGTTCGTTTAAAGTTTTTGATATTGAACAATGGAAATTTTAGGTAATTTGGGAATCAACGGCAAGATTTTTCTTGCCCAGATCGTAAATTTTTTCCTATTGATGTATCTGCTCAAGCGGTTTTTGTATCAGCCGCTGCTGGGGATTATACGGGAGCGGGAAAAGCGAATCAAAGAAGGCTTGAAAAACGCCGAGAAGGCCGAGGCGAGAATTCAGGAAATTGAGGCTAACGCGGAAAAACAACTGGAAAAAGCTGCTCGGGAAGCGGATAAAATTCTGGAAAAAGCCCACGCGGAAGGCGAAGAACACAAAAAGGATCTGATGCGGGAAACCCAGGAAGAGATCGCCCGTCTTAGAGAGGAAGCCAAGGAAAGCCTCAAGAAAGAGAAGGAGCGCCTTATCGAAGAAGTGCGCAAGGAAACCGGCGATATCGCGGTGCAAATCGCCAAAAGAATCGTCCAGGAAAAAATTTCCGTCCCCGACAAGCGAAAATTATTAAAAGAGGCGGAAGAAGCCATGGAGCAAGCCGCCTGATATATTTATGTTCAGTCTGAACAATTACGTAAACGCTTTATTGGAACTGACCCTTCAGGAAAAAAGCCGCCGCCAGCGTAAAGTTATCGTGGCGGCTTGGGTCAAGACGCTTAAAAAACATCACCGGGACCTGGAGGGGCGGAAAATTTTGAAGCTTTTGGACGGCAAAATCAAGGAGCTCGCCCAAAAAGCCCGGGTGACTGTTTCTGACGAAAAGGAGGCTCAAGCGATCAGCCAATATTTTCAGAAGAAAGAGATTCCCCTGGAAGTGGAAATCAAGCCGGAAATATTGGGCGGGGCCAGGATTGTCTGGGATAATTTGATGATAGACAACAGCGTAAATAAACAGTTAGAAAAGTTGCGTAAATCAATTCAGTAAGCCGGAATAGCCTTTCTTTTGAAGCGATGACTGTCGGGCCGCAGTCTCAAAAGGAAGGCTATTCCGGCAGAGAATTACCTTAATTAATAATAAAAATTATGCAAGCGAAGGACCAGATTTTAAAAACCATTAAAAAAGAAGTCGAAAACTTTTACCTCAAAACCGAAGTGCAGAAAATCGGCAAGGTGATCGAGGTGGGCGACGGAGTGGCCCTTATTTCCGGCCTGGACGAAGCCATGGCCGCCGAAATGGTTGAAATCGGCGACTCGGCGATTCAGGGGGTGATTTTGAACCTCAACGAGGACAACGTGGGAGTGGTGATTTTAGGAGACATTCGTAAGGTTAAAGAAGGCGACATCGTGAAATCCACCGGGAAGATCCTAGCGGTGCCGGTGGGCGACGATCTGGTCGGACGAATTGTCAATCCGCTAGGGGAACCGCTGGATGGGGAGAGGCCTTTCAAGGCCAAAGCCCACTATCCGGTGGAAAAAATCGCTCCGCGGGTAATCACCCGAAAAGGGGTGGACACCCCGCTCGAAACCGGCATCAAGTCGATCGATTTAATGATTCCAATCGGCCGGGGTCAGCGGGAGTTGATTATCGGCGACCGCCAGACCGGCAAAACCGCTATTGGCCTCGACACAATCATCAATCAGAAAGGGAAAAACGTCATCTGCATCTACGTCGCCATCGGCCAGAAAAAATCCAAAGTGGCCAAGATCGTCAGCAAGCTTTCGGAAATGGGCGCCATGAAACATACCATCGTGGTGTTGGCCGGCTCCTCCGATCCGGCCGCGCTGTCCTTTCTGGCCCCCTATTCCGGCTGCGCCATGGGGGAATATTTCATGGACCAGGGAAAAGACGTTTTGGTGATTTACGACGATTTAAGCAAGCATGCTTGGGCTTACCGGCAAGTTTCCCTGCTGTTGCGCCGACCGCCCGGACGGGAAGCCTATCCCGGAGACATATTTTATTTGCATTCCCGACTGCTGGAGCGGGCAGCCCGGATGAATGATGAAAACGGTGGCGGATCTTTGACCGCCCTTCCGATCGTTGAGACTCAGGCCGGCGACGTAACCGCCTACATTCCCACCAACGTCATTTCCATCACCGACGGGCAAATCTATCTGGAAAACGAGCTTTTCAACCAGGGGATCAAACCGGCCCTGAACATCGGGCTTTCCGTTTCCCGCGTGGGTTCAGCCGCCCAAACCAAGGCCGTCAAAAAAGTGGCTGGCCAGATGCGGCTCAACTTGGCCCAGTTTCGCGAACTGGCCGCTTTCGTGCAGTTTGCTTCCGATCTGGACGAAGCCACCCGCAACCAAATCGAGCGCGGCAAAAGACTGGTGGAAATTTCCAAACAGGACCAGTATCAGCCGATGAAAATGTCCCAGCAGGTGGCCGTGGTTTTGGCGGTCAACGAAGGACTATTCGACCAAATACCGGTGGAAAAAGTCCGGGAAGCGGAGGCATCCCTGCATTCCTACCTGGATAAAACGGGATCGGAGCTGCTAAAGGAGATTGAAGACAGTGGGGTTTTAGAAGATAAAACCGCCGCTAAGTTGGTCGCAAAAATGGAGTCCCATCTCAAGAAATTTAATTTTAAAAGGTGACAATTCTACTGATTGTTCTAATTATAATTAACGCCCTGGTCCTTTTAATTTTGTTTACCAAAAAGGCCGGCGTTGATTCCGTGGGAATCGCCAATTCAATTGATCGCAGTAACGGCAAAGTTGAAAAAGCGTTACGGGAAGAAATGTCCCTTAACCGGACGGAGTTGCGGCAAGGCAGCAAAGACACGCGGGACGAAATATCCAATTCGCTGAAAAATTTTGGCGATTCGGTGGACAAGCGCATCGAAAAAATCAGACAGACGGTTGAGTGGGAGCTTAAAAACATCCAAAAAGACAACAGCGAAAAGCTGGAGCGGATGAGGCAAACGGTGGACGAAAAGCTGCACGCCACTCTGGAAAAAAGGCTGGGGGAGTCGTTTAAGCTGGTGAGCGACCGCCTGGAGCTGGTTCACAAGGGATTGGGGGAAATGCAAAATCTGGCCAGCGGCGTGGGAGACCTCAAAAAAGTTTTGCAAAATGTTAAAACGCGCGGAATTTTGGGGGAAGTGCAGCTGGAAAACCTTTTGGAGCAAATCCTGACCGTCGAACAATACGAAAAAAACGTGGTGACCAAAAAGGGGTCCAACGAGCGGGTGGAATTCGCCATTAAAATACCCGCCAAAGACGAGAAAATAAAGTATATCCTCCTCCCCATTGATGCGAAATTCCCCATGGAAGATTATCAAGCCTTGATCGACGCCCAGGACAAATGCGACGCGACCCTGATTGAAAAGTTTACCAAGTCTCTGGAAGCGAGATTGAAATTCGAGGCCAGAAAAATAAAGGACAAATATTTGAATCCGCCTTTCACCACGGATTTCGCCATTCTGTATATACCGATCGACGGCCTGTATGCCGAAATATTGAGGCGCCCGGGACTGTTTGAACAAATTCAGAGAGAGTTTAAAGTCACCATTACCGGGCCGACTACGATTTCCGCTCTGCTCAACAGCCTGCAAATGGGCTTTCGCACCTTGGCGATTGCCAAGAGCACCAGCGAGGTCTGGGCGATTCTGGGAGCGGTAAAAAGCGAGTTCGGGAAATTCGGTGACCTTTTGGACAAAACTCACAAAAAACTGCAGGAAGCCAGCAATACCATCGAGCAGGCTTCCACCAAAAGCCGTACCATCGAAAGAAAACTCAACAAAGTCCAGGAGCTTCCAACAGCTGACAAAAACACTCCGTTGCAATTAGAAGAATAAAAAAAATATCTAGCTGTTCACCATCAGCAAGTTCAGCAGGGCGATGGAAAGCATGACGAGAAAGGCTAAACTGGCGCCGGTCGGCAGAATAACAAAAGGGGCGTATCTTTTTGAGAAAAACAGTACCAACCCCAAAATAAAATTAAACAGGGAAATCAGCAGTCCCAGCATAAAAAACATGAAAAAACTAGCAGTGTCTCCGTACTGGTCTATTCCCAAATAAGCGTTGTAGTGCAGCACTAACGGCGAGAACAGGTAAAATTTGGCCCAAATGGCCGCTCCGAGAATAAAAAGATTGATGAGAGCCACCGCCAGCCAAAGTTCTTTTAGGTAGGGAATTCCCAAAAACCCTTTTCTGAAAGCGCAGTAGCGGGGGTAGCCCTGCTCCCTTTCGCAGTTGACCACTTCCCGCATCCCCAAGTACTTTTCCCGCCAGAACGAAGGCGCACAGTAGCAGCGAAAGAAGTAAAACACTTTGTAGGGAAAACGGATCAATCTCAACAACAGGTACTCCGTGGGCGGCCGGTAAAGGTGAAAATAGCGGGCTTCAGCCGCGTAGAAATGTTTTTTGCGCCGATAAATCGAAATCCGGCTGCCGCCGCGCAAATGTCCCACGGTCGCTTGGGGCAGAAAATAAACTTTTCCGCCGGCTTCATTCACGCGCCGGCAAAAATCCACGTCCTCAAAATAAAAAAAGAAGTTTCCGTCCAAACCCCTTAACCCCTGCCACCAGTCGTATTTCACGAGCATCGCGCCCCCTGAAACCCAAGCCACCCGGGTCGGCTCCTGGGAGAGGGAAGGCTGGGAAAACCTTTTGTGGCTGAATAATTTCAGGGAAGGAAAGGCCAGGCTATGGCCCCATTTTTCCAACTGACCCCGGGGATTGGTAAGCGCCAGCCCGGCCACCGCAACGCCTGCATGCGAATTTATAAACCCGACCGCCTGCTCCAAATTGTTCCAATAGAGCGTCGTGTCCGGATTGAGAAGCAGCACCAGGTCAGAGTTTTTGATCGAATGCTCCGGGTCCAGCCCGTCTTTGAACAGTTTAAATCCCAGATTAACGTTGGCGGCAAAACCCTGATTGGGAATTTTATAAAAATGGAAATGGCTGCCTTTCTTGTCTTTAAACCGACGCTTCAAATCCAGCCGCCAGGCTTCGGCATTTTCCGGCGGCGCGTCCTCCGCGTCGGCAATTACCCAGTCAATTCTCAATTTAGGTCTTGGCGGCAGGGAAGCCAGAAAATTGTTCGTGAGCTCCGAAATAAAATTCAGCGTGCCGTAGTTGATCAAAATGACAATCAGCTTTTGTCTAGACATTTTTTAGTCGCGCTATTCTGCATTTAAAATTAATTTTTCTTATTTTTGCTCTCCAGTTTTTGGGGAAGCGCATTTTTCTTATTCTAGCATAAAGAGAAGTAAAAAGACAGATTGACAAATTCCGGAGCAAGTTTTCGGCTTTGCGCCCGATTCTTTCTGGATCGGCATATTGTCCGTAGACCAGGCTGCCCAGCATCCCCGTGTTTTCGAAGCGGGAAGACATAAGCAAATTATTGCGCGACACTTTCCAGGGACCGGGCAGGGTCGTCGCGTCATGAAAAACCACCCAGGCATTCCGGTTTAATTTTTTGGACCAAATGTCGTAATCCTGCTTTACTGCCTCGTATTCATGCGCACCGTCAATAAATAATAAATCAATCCTTTTATCAAAATCGACATTTGCCTGTTCGGAGGTTTTTCTAATTACATTTACGTTATTTTGCAGGCCGGCTTGACTAATGTTAGCTTTTAACTCAGAAAAAGTGTTTGCTCTTTTGGAATTATTTTTTTGTTCGCCGTAGTGCGGATCGATGGAAAAAACTCTGGTTCTCGGGTTGTTCTTTATTCCACCGGCGAGCCACACAGTCGATCTCCCTTTCCAGGAGCCGATTTCAACTATCACCGCTTCTTTGGGCAGTCGGCCGGCCAGCCGGTACAAAAAGTAGCCCTCCTGGTTGCTCAACCAGCCTTCGATTTTCCGGGTGATTTTAATTATTTTTTTGATTTCACTCTCGATTTTTATCCCCATTTTTGAGCATTGAGTTTAGTTTTTCGAGGGGCTCCTTGCCTTCGTTTTCGACAAAAAATTGCTGCCACTGCGCGGGAAAGGAAGAAATATTTTCACCTTCGATCAGGATTTTGGCTAAATTCAATTGCGACTCTTTAATATGCAGTTGAAAATCCTGGTCAACCTTGGTGTCAAGAATTTTATATTCTTCCGGAATGCTCTTTTGTTCCTCTTCCGCCGCGAAATTGAGTGAGGGTTTTATCTCGGGCGAAAGATTTTGTTGGGCATCGAAACGCTGCTTTAGAATATCTTTTTGGCGACGCAGTTTCTTGGTCAGCCGTCTTTTTTGCGCCTGGAATTTGTCCTCGCGGCTCCAAACCACCGACGCCACCAAAAGAATCACAATCAACAGGAGCAAACCCGACTCCAATCCCTCGAGAAAAAATTCCCGGCTGACGGTGTAGCCGTAGGAAGAAATAAAGAAGAGGATCGCTCCCAATAGCAGCAGTCCCAAAATCACTAGTTGGGAGATTGACGATTGGACCTTAAATTTTCTCGCTCGAGCACCACGATTACTCCTATTAAAACGCCCCATATTACGCTTAATATACTAATTACGCTCCAACGGGGAGCTTGAAATTCTACACTAGAAGAAGAATTTGTCAAACCGAAATAGGGTTTTCCGGTCTGGTTGAACGAAGTTAAAAAGTCATTCACCTTGCTTTTTAGCGACTTTTCGATCAAACCGGCTTCCCTGTCCGAACCGGTGAAAAAAGTGACCTCCACCAATTGGGGGGCCTTTTTCTTCACCGACCAGCCGTTTTTTTCCCAAAAAATCCAGCTCGAGCTGTGAAAGCTCGCCTTTGAATCGGCCTGGGCCCCTTCCCGTACCGGTACGGTTTTTAGCCATTCTTCCAGTGAATCGGTCAAGGTGTCGGAGGCCTGCAGGGCGTAGTAGTGCTCGTAATTGAAGTCGGGACTTCCCTGCTCGCCGGAGGGAGAAATCACCAGCGGCACGGTGGCAATCCAATAGGGGCTGCGGGTGCTCTCGAAAAATAATCCCAAAGCCAAACTAATCAAAGCAATAACTAAGATTATTTTGCGCCCCTCCCAAATTATCTTTAAGAGTCGAGACGATTTAAGTAGCGGCATGGAGACACTTACTTGCTAAACTGACTCGTGCCGAGACCCGGACTCGAACCGGGGACACAAGGATTTTCAGTCCTTTGCTCTACCACCTGAGCTACCTCGGCGTTACAAATTACACGATAACACAATTGTTTATAGAATCAAGCAGGCCTCATATATTCATTCCAAACCCTGTACAACTTTTTGGTCGCGACCAAATCGTCCGAATTATATTTGGCAATGTCAATATACTTCTTTTCCCTGAACAGCGCGGCCACGCTGTTTCCGTCAATCCCTTTACTCTTGGGACTCTCGATGCCCAGCGCGCGGCACCAAAGATGCAACCCCTTGCGACCGGCGGCTCCATAAAAGGTCAGTTGGTCAAGCAAATCAACGTGCAGCGAGCCGGAGCGCTGGCTGCTTAAATAGCGGTTTGACATCAAATCCTTGGTGATTTTCACCCGGTTCACCGCGGAACGGGCCACCAGAAAGGGGACATCAAACCCCCGGCCGTTAAAACTGATGAATTCATGGTAATTTTTGGCGCCCTCCCAAAAACTCTCCAGCATTTCTTTTTCCGTTGCCGGTTTGAACTTGAAACTTCCCTGCTCAAATTCCGCCAATTTTTGCCCGGGAGCCTGAAAATAGACCACTCCTTTGTTTTGCCCGACATCAAGCACTCCGATGGCCACAATCTGGCCGGTAAGCGGTGACAGGCCCAATCCCTCCTTCAAACCTTCAAGCATTTTTTTGTATTCCCGCTCGTCTCCCGCGTCTTTTTTTATCCACTTGGTAAGTGCCTCTTGGGTGGTTTTATCCATCTGGTCAAAGTCTTCTCCCACCGTTTCAATATCAAAAACCAGCTTGTTCATTAAATTAAGTTAATGTCTTTATATATTAACAAAATATTAGAATTGTTCAAACGGGCGCCAAACTATTTACAGCCTTTATCTTTCGTGCTATAAAATAGCGGTAAGATTAACATGAAATTGACATGGTAAAGAGAACTTATCAGCCCAAAAAGAAACGCCGCGCGAGACGCCACGGTTTTTTGAAGCGAATGCGCACGCCCGGCGGAAAAAGAGTGATCCAGAAACGCCGATCGAAAGGACGAAAAAAACTGACCGTTTAGCTCTTTAAATCATTTTTGAGAGAATCGGGTAATCGCCCCCGCCATACGGCGGGGAAGGAAAGTCCGAACACCCGAAAAAGGGTGACGGGTAACACCCGCCCCCCGCCATACGGCGGGGAGGGAAAGCGCCACAGAGACTATACTACCCCGCCCTCCACGAAGAGCGGGGAAAAGGTGAAAAGTGAACGAGCCAAATTGATCGCGGTTTAGTACTAATCGCTATCATCAATCGTTCTTCTGCCTTGGTGACAAGGTACGATGGCAAGCCCCACCCGGTGCAAGGCCGTGTCCCGCTATACAGCGGGAAGTGCCGCTAGATCCCGCCAGTAATGGCGGGACCAGATAAATGATTACCCCCCGCTATTCAGCGGGGACAGAATTCGGCTTATAGATTCTCTCAAAAATGGTTTAAAAAATAATTATGGGCGCAGGGATGCGCCTTTCTGTGCATATAGATCAAAATGAGTAAAAATATCCGCAATTTTTGCATCGTCGCCCATATTGACCACGGCAAATCGACTTTGGCCGATCGGCTCTTGGAACTGACGGGCACAGTTCAGCCGCAAAAAATGAAGGAACAGCTGCTGGACACGATGGATTTGGAGCGAGAAAAAGGCATTACCATCAAGCTTCAGCCGGTCCGGATGAGATATGCCCAAGATGGCGAAGAATATATTTTAAACTTGATTGATACCCCCGGCCACGTCGATTTTTCCTATGAGGTTTCGCGGAGTTTGGCCGCGGTGGAGGGCGCCATCCTGTTGGTAGACGCTACCCAGGGTATCCAGGCGCAAACACTGGCTAATTTGTATCTTGCTCTGGAGCAGGGCCTTTCGATAATTCCGGTGATCAATAAAATCGACATGCCCAATGCTGATCCCGAAGGCACCGCCAAGGAAATTGAGCGGATTTTGGGTGCTAGCGAAGAGGTTTTCAAAATTTCCGCCCGCACCGGGGAAGGAGTGCCGAAGCTGCTGAAAGCCATCACCAAATACTTCCCGCCGCCCGCGTCCAACCGGGAAAATAAATCACAAGCCTTGATCTTTGATTCAATCTACGATGCCTACAAAGGCATCATCCTGTTTGTAAGAGTGGTGGAAGGGAGAATAAAGAGAGGCGAGAGCATCAGACTGTTGGGCAGCGGCGCGGAAACCGGCGTGCTGGAACTGGGGTATTTCAATCCGGAAATGAAGTCTTGTGAAGCGCTTCAAGCCGGTGAAATCGGGTACATAGCCACGGGCCTAAAGGACATCAAGCTTTGCCGGGTCGGCGATACCGTGGCGCTAAAAAAATACGCGGAGAAAACCGGCGCTTTGCCCGGCTACCGGCCGAGCATTCCCATGGTCTATGCCGGCGTCTATCCGGTGGATTCGGAAAGATACGAAGATCTGCGCGAAGCGCTTAACAAGCTAAATTTGAATGACGCGGCTTTCACGTTCGAGCCGGAAACCAGCGCCGCGCTGGGGCGGGGCTTCAAAATCGGTTGTCTGGGACTGCTGCACCTCGAAATCGTGAAAGAGCGGATAAGTCGGGAGTTTTTGCTGGAAGTTATCCTCACCACCCCCAGCGTGCGCTATCGGATCAAAGAAAAAAATCGGAGCGAGTGGCAAGAAATTTCCAGTACCAGCCAGATGCCCGACCAAGCAATCCTGGAGATAATCGAAGAACCGTGGGTAGAAGCAGAAATCATTACCCCCCGAAGTTACATGGGAGGAGCGATTAAGTTGTTGGAAAACCATCGAGGAATTTATCAGTCCACCGAATTCTTGCAGGCCGAAAGGGCGATTATCCGGTATCAATTGCCGCTCGCGGAGGTGATAATGAATTTTTATGATAAGTTGAAATCGGTGAGCGCGGGGTATGCTTCATTGAACTACATTCCTTTGGGTTTTCGGCGGGGAGAGCTGGTTAAGCTGGACGTGCTCATCGCGGGCGAGAGGAAAGAGTCTTTGAGCCGGATTGTGCCGAAAGAAAAAGCCTACAATGAGGGAAAAAACCTCACGGCAATGCTCAAAAAAACGCTTCCCAAACAACAATTTGCCGTGAGCATCCAGGCGGCCGTCGGCGGCAAGATCCTGGCCCGCGAAACCCTTTCCGCGATGCGCAAAGACGTGACCGCCAAGCTCTACGGCGGCGACAGAACGCGAAAAGACAAGCTTTTGAATAAACAGAAAAAAGGCAAGAAGCGAATGAAAGAATCGGGGAAAGTCAGCGTTCCGTCAGAAGTCTACCTGCAGTTAATGCGCAAATAGTTTAAGTCCTTGTAGTTCAACGGACAGAACAAGGGACTCCTAAGCCCTAGATGGAGGTCCGACTCCTCCCAAGGACACAAGTATTGCGTTATTCATTTTTATGGGTTTTTATACGCAGTTACAGTTCCTTAAGCAATGAACACCCATGGAGGTGGGTGTGAAGATATAACCACCAAAACCATAGGAGGTCACAGATGTGTATCAATTCAGTATTATCAGTAGAAAATAAGGATACCGATCTTTATCCCAAATCCATTCAGGATTTAATTGTGGATATTTTCGGCGAAACGTGTCTTTCGTGTGAAATTCTGATGGCAATGAGAGGGGGGTATCCACCAGAAGAAGTTATTCCGGCGATTGTGGAAGGGACAAAAGAGCTGGCCAAAAGGGATGAGAAAATCAAGAATACGGTTCGACACCTTGAGGACTGGGTCAAATCCAGAAAAACACTACAATAACGAAAAACTTGGAGGTGAACAATGCCGGCATTGGGGGCAATATCAGTAGGAGAGAGGCAGGAGTTCGTTATCCATCCTTCCGTGGTGAATTTGGCCAAAAGGTTGGGAGCAAACGACAAATTCCTTGAAACGATATGCCATTATCGTAAATCAGAGTTGGATTCGTTGACATCGAACAAGCGCGAAATCGATTGCGTGAGGACCTATATTGCCACACATAGCATACCGCTTGAGTTGTTGATCCAAGGACTGGAAGAGCGCCTTCATCTTCTTCGAGAGGAGCAGGAGGAAAAGAAATGAAAGTCACAACTTGCTCGCCGGCACGGAGTCAATCATTTCAATGTCAGGATCTGAAATCATTTATTCTCGACTCATTCTCCGACTCGAAGCTAGGGTTGGCTCCCGACATACTTGACAACATCTATAAGAGGCCATTCTACGCCAAAATACTGCTCGACAGGGAAACCATCGCTTTGATGAACAAAGTCGGTAAACATTTCGCAGACCTCGCCGAAAGCTCCCCGGGCAAAGTATATGTGGATAAGAATTTCAAAAAACTGGCCCTGCAGCTGGCTGTCGCGATTGGTATCTCCGAGGCTTTGCAAAGACAAAAGCGCAGAAACAGGCGGCTGGATAAAATGGGCGAGGAGGCAGCAAATGAGCGAGTTTTTTCGGAATCTCAAAAATGGCCAACGGGTTATGACCAGAGGAAGAAAGACCAGGGCGTATATTCAGGGTGTAAAAGATGGCGTGGTTGAAGGCTGGCTCATATTTAGAAGAGACCGGTTAGTTAGGTGTGAATGGGATCTCGACGGGAATAAACTGGGCAATCCTGGCAGTAGCTATTCCCTCATACCGGAATTTGAGCCCTACGCGGATTGAAAGTACTTTGATAGGCGGTTTGCGCGGTGCATATTGCATCCAACACGAGCCGCCTTTTTTGTTTGTCTAAATAAGTTATTTGTAATTTATCGGAATAATTTGACAGAATTTTTATATACCTCCACCCTAGGTCTAGGTACATAATAATTTTCTCAACAACATGTCAAAGGAAAAATCGCTGGTGAACTTCAAAAAAGCTCACGGCCACATCCGAAAAATCATCAAAATGGTGGAAGAGAAGGAATATTGCATTGACATCATGCAGCAAAACCTGGCAGTGATCGGCCTTTTGAAATCTGCCCACCAAATGCTGATGGAGGGCCATCTCAACAACTGTTTCATGAACGCGATGAAAACCGACAATCAAAAACGCAAGCAGTCGATGGTCAATGAAATATTAAAAGTAAGCAAAATAGCTAACAAATAACCAGAAATTAATGAAAACAATTAGGCTAAAAATCTCCGGAATTCATTGCAAAAGCTGCAAAGGGCTGATTGAAAATGAAATTGATTTGTTGGCCGGGGTAAGCAAAGTGGCGGTTGACGTGAAAAAAAACATCGCGACTGTGAGTTTCGATGACCATAAAATTACCCCCGGGGAAATTATCAAAGAAATCGAAGCTTTGAACTACGGGGCCAGCTTGGTCGGAGCTGAACTTCCCGAAACAGAGGCCGGCCGGGAAAGCAACAATGTTTTCTCCCAAAATGTGTTTTTAGGGGGAATGCTCCTGTTATTTATCGCTATTTTATATTACGTAGTCTCATCATACGGAGGATTTGAGCTGCTGGCCAAATTGAACGAGGCAAACTTAAGCCTCCCCTTAATTTTTGTGATCGGTCTTTTGGCCAGTTTTCATTGCATCGGCATGTGCGGTGGGATTGTGGTGGCTTATACCACCCGTTTCTGCGCCTCCGTCAAGGGCAACAAAAGGATTAATCTATCACACTTAAGCTATAATGCCGGCCGAATTCTGGCCTATACGCTAATCGGGTTTATCTTGGGCGGTGTCGGTTCATTTTTTGCCATTAGTCCCGGTTTTACCGGGTTCATTACTTTATTGGCGGGAGTATTTATGATTCTGGTCGGATTATCTTTGCTGGCCCGCCTCCCGATATTGGATAAAATCACCGAAATCTTACCGGTGTCCGTTGCCCGGGTTTTTTCCGGACAATTGCATTCTTCAAAACCCAAAGCACCCTTCGTGGTCGGGTTGTTAAACGGTTTCATGCCCTGCGGACCCTTGCAGGCTTTGCAAATATACTCGCTTACCGCCGGATCTGCCCTGAAAGGCGGGCTTTCAATGGCCGCTTTCGGCTTGGGAACCGTTCCACTGATGCTGGGCTTTGGCAATATAATTTCGATTTTTAGCCAGTCGCGCTTAAAGCAGGTAATGAAAGTCTCGGGTGTGGTGGTGATTTTGTTGGGCCTGCTTACCTTGGGCCGAGGCTGGAACAGTTTTGGTTCCACCCAAGCCGCCCAATCCGACCCAAGAACAGCAACCAACACCCCCCAGCCGACTGAAAGCCAATCGCAAGGAAACTTTCAAACTGCAAAAATGAGCATCACTCCCTCGGGATATTCTCCCAACACGCTAACGGTTAAAAAGGGCGTGCCGGTCAAGTGGGTGATTGACGGCAGCGGAATGACCGGCTGCACCAGCGAAATCTTGCTGCCGGCTTTCGGAATCGACAAACAGCTTAAACGGGGAGAAAATATAATTGAGTTCACCCCCAAAGTGGCCGGCACCTACAAATTCAGCTGCGGGATGCAAATGGTTTGGGGAAAGTTTATTGTTACTAATTAATTAAAATGGATAAACAAAAAGCCAGTCTAAAAATCAACGGGATCCATTGTGCTTCTTGCGTGCTGAAGATTGAAAAAGCTTTGCAGAGAGAAGACGGGGTAAGCTCCGCCAACGTTAATTTCGCGTTGGGAACTATCGCGTTGGAATTCGACGTTCAAAGAATCACATTGGAAAAGATAAAAAATAAAATTATAGAAATTGGCTACGAGGTTGATGATCAAGAAGAACATCTCGGAATGAATATGGGCTCACATCATGATCACGGCGCTTCGGATTTCAGCAGGGAAAACCAGGAGACCCGCAAGGTCAAAAAGAAATTTTGGACCGCTTTGATTTTCGGTCTGCCCTTGCTTTATTTCGCGTTAAGCGATCTCTTCAAACTGCCCATGCCAACTGTCTTGGAAAGCTATTCCCTGTCCATTCAATTTATTTTGTCCACCCTGGTCATCTATGCCGGCCGGGACATCTGGAGAAACGGGATAAAAGAGCTGGCCTCGTTAAACCCCGGCATGGACTCGCTGATTTTCCTCGGCACGGCCGTCGCCTATTTTTTCAGTATTTTCATCTCGGCCACTTCAATATTGAAAATTGATACCGGCATGGCCGACTATTTATACTATGACAGCGCCGCCTTTATCCTGATATTCATCTTACTCGGCCGATATCTGGAAACTCTCACGAGGGGCCGGACCAGCGAAGCCATAAAAAAACTGATTGGGCTGGAAGCCAAGGAAGCAATAATCATAAAAAATGGTAAGGAAATAAAAGTTCCGGTCTCCCGGGTCAAGCTGGGAGACATAGTCTTGGTAAAGCCCGGGGAGAAAATTCCGGTGGATGGAACGGTTGTTTCCGGTTATTCCGGAGTCGACGAAAAGGCGATTACCGGAGAAAGTGTCCCGGTGGAGAAAAAGAAGGGAGACTTAGTTATCGGCGCCACCATCAACAAAACCGGTATCCTTCAATTCAAGGCGGAAAAAATCGGCAAAGACACGGTGCTCGCTCAAATAATCAAAGTGGTGGAAGAGTCTTTGGGTTCGAAAGCCAAATTCCAAATTTTAGCCGATAAAATCGCTTATTATTTCGTACCGTTTGTAATCTTTGTAGCCCTTCTGTCGT
>Ga0172371_10007401_pt1 | contig 15673 bp, 14 predicted proteins | sample Lak12m_FD_114543 | JGI IMG/M metagenome (GOLD analysis project Ga0172371, IMG submission 114543) | Freshwater microbial communities from Kabuno Bay, South-Kivu, Congo - kab_022012_12m | ecosystem: Environmental > Aquatic > Freshwater > Lake | place: Democratic Republic of the Congo: South-Kivu... | reverse complement strand
CGTTTCATGCTGCAGTGGTAGTTGTATCTCCGACAGAAATGTCCGTATTTACTCCACTGCAGTAGGACCCGAACTGTGACAAGATTATTACTCAATATGAAATGCATGCCTGTGAGAATGTGGGATTAGTTAAGTTTGATATCTTGGGAATTCGTAATTTATCTATTTTAGGATCAGCGATTGAATTAATTGCCAAAACCCGCGATGTCCAGATCAATTTAGCTAAAATCCCGCTTGATGATGAGGCAACATTCAAGATGTTAGCCGACGGGGGGACTATGGGAACTTTTCAGTTGGGTGGATCAGGAATGACTCGGTGGCTTAAAGAGTTACGGCCGAATCGACTTGAAGACATTATGGTTATGATTGCTCTTTTTCGTCCCGGGCCAATGAACAATATTCAGGAATTTATTGCTCGTAAGCATGGCAAAGTGCCCGTGAAATATCTTCATCCGAAAATGGAAAGATTCTTAGATAAGTCGTATGGAATTTTGGTTTATCAAGATGATATTTTATTCATGGCATTGGAATTGGCTGGTTACGATTGGTCAACGGTTGACGCGCTTCGTCAAGCGATTGGTAAGAAAAAGCCCAAAGAGATGGCGGAACAGCATGAAATCTTTGTGGCTGGTTGTCAAAAATTCTCTGGAATGACCAAAGAAGAAGCGGAACAATTGTGGGATTTAACAGTCCCGTTCCAAGGCTATGGCTTTAATAAAGCTCATGCGGCTTCGTATGGCATTGTGTCCTATCAAACCTCATATATTAAAACCCATTATCCGGTGGAATATATGTGTGCCCTTCTGACCGCTGAATCTGGTGACACGGACAAAATTGCCGAAGCGATTAGTGAGTGCCGCCGAATGAAAATAATTGTCCTTACCCCGGACATTAATAAATCTGGAGTCGGTTTCACGATCGAAGATAATAAAGATTCTCTTCAAGGACGAGCCATTCGCTTCGGTCTATCTGCCATTAAGAATATTGGTACGGCAGCCATTGAAAGCATTTTAAAAGCTCGGAGTTCTGGAAGTGAGTTTAAGAGTTTAAGCGCGTTTTCTGCCCGAGTTGATTTGCAAAAAGTAAATCGCAAAGCTTTGGAAAGCTTGATAAAAGCTGGCGCGATGGATAAATTTGGTAATCGAGCGTCCATGTTGGCGGCATTAGACAAAATTATTGCTGAATCTCATAAACTGGCCAAACAGGTTAGCTCAGGCCAGACAGGTTTTTTCGATAATGATGTTATTGACCTTGATGCTAGTGACATTACTCCAGGATTTGATCTCCCCAACCTTCCCGAGATGCCTCGAGAGGAGTTATTGCTGTTTGAATTTGAATACCTTGGCTTTTATCTGTCGGAGCATCCGATGCAGAAAAAATTGGAAAAACTATCAGATTATATTACTCACGATATATCTCAACTCGATCCTGAAGAGCACGTGGGGAAGACTGTGACAGTGGGGGGCATTATTGTTTCCATGCGCAAAGTGTTTACTAAGAAAAATAACGAAGAGATGGCTTTTATCACACTTCAAGGTGTTGATGGAGCTAAAGTGGAATGTGTGGTTTTTCCTCGAGCTTTTGAAAACAACGGCAATAAGGAATATTGGACAATTAACAATATTGCCATCGTTTCAGGAAAAATTGATAATCGGGAAGAGAAGTTGTCTCTAGTAGTGGACAGGGTCAAGGAAATTTAGTACAATTAGGCCCATGGCAATCGATTTTTCCGCAGGTGATACCATTCGCGTCCATCAAAAGATTAAGGAAGGCGAGAAATCTCGTCTCCAAGTTTTTGAGGGAACTGTGCTCTATGTGGACAACAACGCTAAGTCATTTTGTGTTCGAAAAATCTCTGACGGGGTCGGTGTCGAGCGTATTTGGTCTTTTGAAACTCCCTGGATTGAAAAAATTGAAGTCAAAAAACATGCTAAAAGGGTTCGTCGAGCCAAACTATTCTATCTTCGGGATCTAACTCCCAAACAAGTGGCCAAAGTTGTTGCCTAAGCACGGATTACTTCAATCTTAACGGATCCAAGAGATACGTATATAATTTTCTTGTGCATAATCAAAATTTAGGTAAACTTGGGGAGAATATCGCTTCGGAATATCTTCAAAATAAAGGTTATTTAATTCTTGAGACCAACTTTAAAGCCAATTATGGGGAGCTTGATTTAATTACCCAAGAAAATGATACTTTGGTTTTTGTGGAAGTCAAAACAAGAATTGGAAATTCCTTTGGTGAACCGGAAGAGTCAATTCTCCCGCACAAAATGCGCGAAGTAATTAAAACCGCCGAATTTTATATGCTCAAAAATAACCTAAGTTGTGACTGGAGACTGGACGTAATTGCTATTTGCCTGAGACCTGACGAATCATTGGGAGAGGTAGAACATTTTGAGAATGTGACGCTGTAAAATTACTTCTTTAAGGTCAATGCGCCTACGACGACATCAACAAGTGCAGCATTAGCTTCGGAATAAACAAGTAGACTTTTTCTTAATGCATTGCCACGTGCATCAACTCCATTTAAAACTGTGACATGTTCCTGTCCCTGAGCCAATTTATAAGCGACAGCTCCGTTCCGTCCGTTTATAACGCGGTTAACATCAGGGGTAGTTGAGGCCACTGGGCTTACACCTAATCCGTTTAATACATCTGGTACTAGTTCGGCTGGTATTTCTTTTGTTGGCCAAGTTTATTATAAGATAAAATATCAAGTGACGCCACGGGGAGTCGGACCCCGCCTGACAGAGTGAAATTCTGCCGTCCTACCGATAGACGATGGCGCCAGAGAAAAACTGTGAGCCGACTGGGATTTGAACCCAGGACCAACCCCGATTAAATCGGGACTGCTCTACCGTACAAATAAAAGATGTGTGAGCCGACTGGGATTTGAACCCAGGACCAAGAGCTTAAAAGGCTCCTGCTCTACCACTGAGCTATCGGCCCATGATAATCTTCTTTAAATAGTCCCTGCTTTTACAACGCTTTAATCGTTTTTCTTCAACTAACGCTTCTGTTTTAGTTACAAAACTACGCTCGTATTTCAAAACCCAAGGTCGTTTATTTTTTGTATAGCCAGTTCTACCAAAATTGTGTTCCCAAATCCTACTTTTAACATTTTCACTACTTCCAATATAGTAACTTTCGTCAACTTCACTTTGAATTATATAGACAAAGTACATAATTCAATTCTAACCCAGGACCAATCCCGATTAAATCGGGGCTGCTCTACCACTGACCACCTTTGTTAAAGCTTCAGCGAGGTACAGCTATCGCCCTATGATTGCCTTAAACTGGTATAATTTGCGCGATGAAATTAAGGCTTCTTTTGACTGTAGCAATTATACTGTTTAGCTTGGTGCTCGGTCAAGCGAGCGTTGCAAGTCCCGCATGGGCAATTTACTCCCCACTTTCTGTGGCTAATAATCGGTTTGGAATTCATATTTTGGACACAAGTGAGCTTGAAAGAGCGGCTGAACTAGTTAATTCTAATGGGGGAACGTGGGGTTATGTGACTGTGCCAATTCGTGCCAATGATCGTGATCTGACTAAATGGGAAGCATTTATGGAGAAATGCTCCAAATTAAAAATTATTCCCATTTTGAGAATTGCCTCTTTTCCGAATGGTGAGCACTGGTTAGCCCCGAACGAATGGGATTTGGTTGATTTTGCGAATTTTCTTTCTGAGCTTCCTTGGCCAATTAAGAATCGCTATGTCATCGTCTATAACGAACCGAATAATAAAAATGAATGGGGAGGTTTTGTGTACCCTGAGGAATACGCCAGGGTACTCTCTCGCGCCGCTGATATCTTTCATAAGAACAACCAAGATTATTACGTGATCGGTGCGGGAATGGATTCATCTGCTCCTAATGGGGCAAACTCGATGAATATTTATGACTATTTTATGCAAATGAATGAAGCCGTGCCGGGGATTTTCTCTCAAATTGATGGAATGAGCTACCATTCCTATGGTAATCCTGCGTTTTCGACAGGTCCGAATGCCTATTCTCCAGTGAATATATTCGGTTTCCGTCATGAGGCGGAATTTTTGGAAACTAGATTTTTTGCCAAACCAACGATTTTTATTACTGAGGCTGGTTGGCAAACGGATCTTCTTATTTCTGGACGAGCTAAAGACTATTATTTATATGCCTTTAATAATGTTTGGACTGACAATGTTGTTGCAGTTACTCCCTTTTTACTTTCCGCTTCTGCCGGACCATTTAGTGGATTTAGTTTTACCAAACCAGATGGGGGATTTAATGATTTTGCAATTGCCGTTAAAGATCTTCCCAAAAACCAAGGAAAGCCGCAGATTGCGGAATATTTTAAACTGCCGGAAAATAGCAACGTAATTTCTAATTTGCCAGCGGTAAATTGGGATATTTCTTTTCCATTTAATTCCATCGTTAATTTTTTTAGAATATTTTTCAAATGATTACTCTTTTACATGGAGAGGACAGCGTTCGTAGTTTAGAAAAACTTTGGCAATTAAAATCAGAGGCAAAGTTGGCGGGGTGTGAAGTGCGAGAAATTGATGCGTCAAAAACTTCAAAGCCCGCCTGGGAGCAATTTTTTAATGAGCAATCAATGTTTGGTGACGCACTGTTGGTGGTCTTAAACTATTCTGGTGCCAAGGATTTAGATGAAAAATTTCTGATTGGTAATTCGACGGATATCATCATACACGAGAAGAAAAAATTATATGCCACCCCAAGTATTCCAGGATTAAAAGTTGAACGATTTGACTTGGAACAAATTATTTTTGATTTCTTGGATGGTTTAGCGCCTGGAGAACAAAAAGCATTTCTCCCAATTTGGAAAGAATTATTACGTCATCAACCAGCAGAGATGTTAATTACCATGATTGGACGTCAAATGCGTTTGCTGCTTTTAATGAAAGATAATTGTCAGGATGGCCCGAAAGAATGGCTCGACATTGCCTGGCAAAAGAAAAAATTAGGGAGCCAAGCGAATAAATTTACCCGAGAACATATGGTAGATTTACATAATCGTCTGTTAAGAATCGACTTTAATAATAAATCTGGTAAATCGATCCTAAATTTGGCGGACCAACTTGAACTGTGGCTAATTTCAGTTTAAGATATTGCCAATGCCTGCCCCTTTAATTTTAGCTTTTAAACACCTCGACTCCTATTATTCGGATCTTGTGGACAGTCGTTTTCTTCAATTAGCCGTGCTCTCTAAAGAAGGAATCCCTGTCGCCAACGGATTTGTTCTAACTCCTTCTGCCTATGATCTTTTTATCGATTCCAATAATATTCGTGGAAAAATGTCAGACTTACAACGATCATTAACTTGGCCACACCCAGACTCAGTGCAGACGGCAATTTTGTCTCATAAGAACGAAATTAAAAAAGCCGCTTTTTCTGACTCATTTACTCAACTAGTGCAAACACATTTGGGTTGGTTGAATTTAAAACCTGACGACCGACTCATCATTCGTGCCGGAAATTTAAGTTTTTTGCTTGATAGAACTGATCATGCACAAGTACTGGCGGCCATTCGTCATGTGTGGAGTGAGTTAGTCTCCGATACCTCTATTTTCTCGCGCGGCCTGCACAATCATCATTCATTGTTAATTCAAGCTCTGCCAAATTATTTACATGAAGGGAAGGTCTACACCAAAAATTCTGGTTCTCCCATAAAAATTGAACTAATCGATGGAACAGATCCTTATACCATCCTGTCTAATAACGCCCTATCAAAATTAAGTGAACTGGCACGTAAATTAATTAATATTCTTTATTTTCCCCAAGAATTTACCTTTGTAGCTAATGGCGATGAGGTGCATTTAATCAGCATTCGCGAAATTCAACCCAACATTGAACCAGTTCTTAATCCGGTTGTTAATTCGATTGTAGAAGAAGAGGCTTCCGCCAAATCAGAGCCTTTTAGAGAGGCCACCATGAACGGTAGAGTTCTGAAGCGTGGTTTACGAACTGGTCGGGCGATTAACATTCGGACCAAACACGGCTGGAATAGAAAATTACCTTCTCGTGACGAAATAGTGATCTTTCATGAGGCAGTAATGCTCCCCGATTTTCCGATGAGAGCGGCAATTGTTAAGAAAACAGTTCAGGAATCAAGCCATGTTAACAGACGACATGTTCGTGGACCGGTAATCGATAGTGTAGGTGTAGTGGTTAATTCCATTCGAAACGGGCAAATTGTCACTGTTAACGGTTTAACCGGCGAAGTCTATTTGGGGTCAGTGAGGTGAAACAGAAGAACAAATTCTCCCTTCGGTGAACTAAATTTAGTCATCGCTTCAGAAATTTTTCCCATCCAGCGTTCTTCATATATTTTTGTCATCTCCCGAAGAATCACAATTTCAATATCTCCAAAAATTTTTTGAATGGATTCCAATGTCCCAGAAATTTTATATGGAGAAACATAAATAATTACAGTGGAATTAACTAGATTTAAAGAGGTTTGGGTGTTTTGCAAAAGTTGTTCGCGGTGACCAGATTTTTCGGGAAGAAAACCTAAAAATAGAAATTTGTCTGTTGGTAATCCCGACGCCGACAAGGCGGTAATAGCTGCGACAGGGCCAGGAATGGGAACAACTTTAATTCCTTGGGCTAATGCTTCACGAACAAATTTAAATCCGGGATCGGAAATTAGGGGCGTGCCCGAATCTGAAACTAGGGCAATTGACTGGTCGGCTTTAAGCATGACAATTAAATCGCTAATTCTTGACACTTCATTTTCTTCATAAAGTGAAATTAAAGGTTTGTGGGGGATGGAAAAATGTTTTAAGAGCTTGGTAGTTTCGCGAGTATCTTCACAAACAATTACATTGACTTCCGTCAAAATTTTTTGAGCACGGAGAGTGATATCCTCAAAATTACCGATGGGAGTGGAAACCAGGTAGAGCATAGATTAAATTCCTAATAGCTTGGAAAAGATGAGTCCGGGAATCTTTATCTTTTAATACATGAATAACAGTTGGAGAAACTGAAAGCGCGATTACGAATAATACAATTACCAAAAAATATTGATCCACTTGCTTAGCCGTAAATCGATCACGAAGCCAGGTGCCAATAGCATAGCCAGCAAGAGGAAGGCCAGCTCCCCAAATTAAACCACCAACAAGATTATAGGTAAGAAAAAGAGGGTATTTCATCTTGGCAGCACCGGCCACAATGGGGGCAAAGGTGCGGACAAATGGAATAAAACGAGCCATAATAATTGTCTTTCCGCCATGCTTTTGATAAAAATCAGAAGCTTTAAGAAGATGGCTCTTTTTGAAAAATCGTGATTCTTCTTTCTGGAAAAGTTTGTCGCCGGTTTTTCGACCAAACCAATAACCAACTGAGTCACCAGTAATGGCTGCAAGTGCGCAAATTATTAATAACAGGCCTAAATTCAAATCTCCTCGGGAAGCAAACAGGCCGGCTGTCAGAAGAAGACTATCTCCAGGAAGGAAAAAACCAAAAAGCAAACCGGACTCGGAAAAAATAACTGCAAAGATACCTAAAAGACCAAAAGTTCTAATAATAAATTCTGGACTGAGAAGAGTTGTAATTGACACCTATGAAGTATAACAAACAATTGGGGAATTACGCTAGGCATATTTTCGCACCAGAGCGCATAATTTCCCTTGAATTTGCACCTCTTTGGCATAAATTGGCTCCATTTTGGCATTAGCAGGCATGAGTTTAATTTTATCAGATTCTTTATAGTATCGCTTTAAAGTTGCCAAACCAGTCATTTTGTCGTCCATAATTAGTGCCACCACCACGTCGCCATTATTGACGGCCTGTTCTTTAATAAGAACAACATAATCTCCAGGCAAGATTCCGTCTTCAATCATTGATTCGCCTTTAACTTGAAGAACGTATGCTTTCTTGTTTGGTGGAACTAGGTTTGGTGTCACTGTAAATGTGGCATTAGGGTCGTCGTAGGGTTCCAGAGGCTTACCAGCATGAATATATCCTAACAAAGGTAATTCCACCTCATTAGCTTTGGGAAATGGTCTCGTCTCAATCATGTTATAAATAATTTCAATTCCTCGAATAGAACCGTCGTGCCTTTTAATAACACCTTTCTTTTCCAGGGAGCGAAGATGTTCATGAACAGTGGCGGGAGAACTCATTCCTAACGCTTTTCCTATTTCCATCAATGTGGGGGAGAAGTTATTTCGTTTGATGAAATCGTCAACAAATTCCAAAATATCGCGCTGACGCTTATATAAAACTACGGCCATAATCGTGTGTTAAAATTATAATACTAACTTATACAAATAAAAGCCGAAAGTCAACTGTAACAAAATGACACAAATTTAAGACGAAAAGCATTAATATGAAGTTCCAAATTAAATCAGATTTTTCTCCAACAGGTGACCAACCCACAGCGATTGACTCGCTTGTTTTTGGCTTGGAAAAAAACAAACAGGATCAAGTGTTGTTGGGTGTCACCGGTTCAGGGAAAACATTTACTATTGCCAATGTTATCGAGCGCACACAAAAGCCTACCTTAATTATTTCTCCAAATAAAACTTTGGCTGCCCAGCTCTATCAAGAATTTCGTGACTTCTTCCCGGATAATGCTGTTTCATATTTTGTCTCTTACTATGACTATTACCAACCTGAAGCCTATATCCCGACGACAGACACCTACATCGAAAAGGAAACGGAAATTAACGAAGAAATCGATAAGCTAAGATTACGAGCTACCACGAATCTTCTGACTCGAAAAGATTGCATTGTCATTGCCTCGGTGTCATGTATCTATAACATCGGATCACCATTAGAATACGGGAAATTTATTTTGGAATTGAATGTCGGCCAATCCTATGACCGCAAAGAACTTCTCAGTCGGTTCACCGCTTTGCAATACACCAGATCTGATTTTGGATTTGCACGCGGCACATTTCGAGTTAAAGGAGATACAATTGATTTTTATCCCTCATATGAAGACTTTGCCATTCGCATTGAAATGTTGGGGGATACCATTACCAAAATTAAACAAAGCGATCCGATTTCTGGTGAACTGCAAGAAAACCTAGAGAACTTCATTTTATATCCGGCCAAACACTATTTGGTGGAGCCGGAAAAAATGAAAGCCGTTTTTGAACAAATTCGCGCTGACACAGTGGCTCAATGTCAAAAGCTTCGCTCAATGGGAAAAGAAATGGAAGCACACCGTTTAAATCAGCGTGTTACCTACGACTTAGAAATGATTAATGAAGTGGGTTATGTCAACGGTATTGAAAACTATTCGCGCTATTTCGATGGACGCCAGCCGGGGGACGCCCCTCATTCACTTTTAGAATATTTTCCTAAGGATTATCTATTAGTAATAGACGAATCACACCTCACGATTCCACAAATCGGCGGAATGTATAAGGGTGATTCTTCACGAAAACAAACCTTAATTGACTACGGTTTTCGTTTGCCGGCAGCTCTTGATAACCGTCCACTTAAATTTGAAGAATTTGAAAAACTTTTAAATCAGACGATCTATGTTAGTGCTACACCGGGGGATTGGGAAATGGCCCGTTCACAACAATCAGGTAATGAAAGTGTAGTGGAGCAATTAATCCGCCCCACAGGAATTTTAGATCCGCAAATCGAAGTGCGCTCAAGTGTGGGGCAGATTAAAGACTTAATCGCTGAAATTAAATTGCGGGTGGAGCGCCACGAACGAGTGCTTGTAACCACATTAACTAAACGAACTGCCGAGGAATTAACTGATTATCTTAATGAGAATGAAACAGGAATTAAGGTGGAATATCTGCACTCCGAGATCTTAACATTGGAGCGCAGCGCAATTTTGGAAAGATTGCGCCGTGGTGAGGCTGATGTTCTGGTGGGAATTAATTTACTTCGTGAAGGACTCGATTTACCTGAAGTGACGCTAGTGGCGATATTAGACGCGGATAAAGAAGGATTTTTGCGTTCTGAAAGATCACTCATTCAAACCATGGGCCGAGCAGCCCGAAATATTGAATCAAGAGTAATTTTATACGCTGACCAAACAACTAATTCCATGCAGCGCGCGATGTCCGAGGTAAATCGTCGGAGAAAGATTCAAAAAGAATGGAATGAGGCTCATGGGATTACGCCAGTGACCATTATTAAACCAATCCGAAACGAAATCTTCGCTGGCTATCAACAAAAAAAGAATAAAAAAGCCTACAGTGTTACCTTGGACGAAGAGTTGAAGAATTTAACCCCGGAAGAACTCCTACCGGAAGAGAAAGAAAAATTAGTGGTAATTTTGAGACGAAGAATGAAAGAAGCCGCCAAGATTTTGGATTTTGAGAGCGCCCAATATTATAAGGAACACTTAGAGAAATTAATTAGCTAGTTTGGTTTTACAGGTCGCGACACCCAGTTCCATCGCTTCCATAATTTGCGACACAATTGAGCGGGCTTCCGGGAGAGTTATTGGCTTATATTGTTCGGGAAAATAATGGAAGATTCGATTTCGACCATTGGTCCAGGCTTTCCAGAATTTATCAGCAATTTGGTTACCTTCTCCGTTTGAATCATGGGGGTCATTTGACCCGCAACTCAAAGCGATTCGGTCATAAACTGATTCGTCATGGGAAATCTCCTTTTCTAATTCCGGATTTAGCGCTTTCCCTACACGCCAGTGATCACTTAGGAATTGATTTTTGGTGATGGCTCCCATTTGAAAAAAAAGTTTTTTCAAAAATCCTTCGTAGGCCTTGGCAAAGGGAAAAATCGTAAAAGAATAATCAGTGTAGCCACCGGTGCATGAAGCCATTAAAAGTTCTCCATCACTCACTAACTTACCCAGTTCGGCCCCCAAAAACGAAGATAATTGTTCTGACATGGTGTTTTATTGTGGAGTAATTTCCTTCCACGAATGAACCACAGTTTTAATTAAGTGGCGGTTAAGATTCGAGAAATATACAGGTTGAAATCTGATTGTGATCGCTGGCTTTTTTGTGTTATCAGTCAAATTTCGCAATAGGGTAATGTCATTCAAAGAATATAAGCTGCCATTAATAAGCAATTGACTATTAGTTCCTAAATCAGGCGCCAAAATTTGTTTATTGGACAGAATTTGAGCGTCGATCTGATTATTAGAAGCTGTTGGAGTGAGAGTAACATTACCATCAACAATAAACAGTACACCCTGCTTTAGTAAGTTTACTGGCTGACGATTAAAAAAATCACCGTTTATATTTAGATTATTGGGCACATAAACTGTGGCCACGCCGACAGAGTTTGGTGCAAAAGCATATCTTTGGTTAGACAAAGTTGAACCGACAAATTTATAGGACTTATTAGGTTCAAGATTATTCCAATCAACAATGTTAGCGGGGAGAGATTTAAAATTTACGTCATTTTTAGACAGATAGGATATGCCACCGGGATAATTTTCAATTTGCCAACCGGGTAGTTGGTTCAATGGCTTGACTGAAGTTCGATTGGTGGCAGTGGAAAGTAAGTTAGTTTGAATTCCACCTGAGGAAATTCCCACTCCGGCAGCAAGACCATTAATCATCCAGTTATCAAAAACTCCCGGCCCAACTGGAGGTATTTTAATTGAATATCCATTAGCGCCATAAACATCACCGTCAAACACATTAAACCAAGAAATATTTCGTTTAAATCCAATATCAATTCTATTATCGGCACCAGAGACTGTAAAAATTGTCCCAGTGCCACAACGGCCTCCACCGTGATCAAAGCCAGACACACCTCCAAACCCTGTTGGAATCCCGACTGGTGTTGTGACACTAATGTTCACAGTGGCTCCGTCAGGAACATTATTGTTGAATGAATAGATGTTATTATTGAAGCTACTTTGCAGAGGAGTGGGGACAGCATTAACTGTTAAAGACACCGTATTGGCGGGGCTATTCCATAATGGACTGATTGGGCTTTCGTCAGCTTGTCGGCAGCCATCACCATTTTTATCTTCAAATGCAGTACCCGTGACGGAAATTAAACTTCCTGGTGTGGGAGTTGATGTTGGTATAGAACAAACATCAGCTCCTCTGGCAGCGATTCCAAAATAGGTTGAATAGGATGCGTTAATATAGCATTTGTTTTCAACGCAATTTTGGTTACCTTTTTTCCAGACGTTGGGGATAATGACACCGTTTTGATCTACTGCGTTAACCCAACCTGGTTGTGCGCAGTAATTACTACTGGTTTTTAATGCCTGAATTGAGCTAATGGCATAGTCTTGGAACCGTTGAGTGCAAGTTGGTCCTTGTGGGTTCGACCAGCCATCATGAAAAAAAGCATAGTCAACTTGAGCAGAACCGCAGGTGCCAGTATTGCCCACTAATTGCTCGACATAAAATGGTGTGTTGCTGTGTGCCGGAGCTTTAACCATAAAGTAGCTCGGATCATAATTCATGTTTGAAGAACAAAAACCAATTCGGTCAATTCCGGGACACCAAGAGGCCCAACGAAAGAGAGTAATTTCTTTATTACAGTTATTGACGATTGTGCCCCTTATCCAAGTTTTATCTTGTGCTGTGCCTGAATATACCGGGTTATTAGTAAGGTTCGTGACATAATAATCCACGCTTGGAACACAAGATGGATCATTAATTCCGTTGGGATAATATGGTTGATCATAATAGGCGGCATATGAATTGGGAGCTGTGGAGAAGCAAAATCCGACCAAAAATACTACGCTAAGCAGTTTAACGTACATTTTGAACAATTCCTGGTAAAAATTTGCTTTCACTTTGAAGATCACATTAGCCAATTAGCTTAATCTTGCGCATATATATTATTTTCTAAAATACTGGTAAAATCAATGACCGCAATGTCTCACAACGAAGATAAAATCATTATTAAAGGTGCTCGGGAACACAATCTTAAGAACATCGATGTGGAGATTCCCAAGAATAAACTGGTGGTTTTTACTGGCCTCTCTGGCAGTGGAAAAAGTTCTTTGGCTTTTGATACTATCTATGCCGAGGGTCAACGACGCTATGTCGAGTCTCTTTCCTCTTATGCCAGACAATTCTTAGGGATTATGGACAAGCCAGATCTGGATTATATTGGTGGTTTGTCTCCTGCTATTGCCATTGATCAAAAAACCACTTCCCACAACCCGCGTTCCACTGTGGGAACCATTACGGAAATCTATGATTATCTTCGACTACTTTTTGCTCGCACTGGACACCCACATTGCGCTAATTGTGGCCGGGAAATAACTCATCTCACCATGGATCAAATTATTGATCAATTCAAACGTCATGTGGCCGAATCCAGTAGTTTTTCCAATGACAAAAAGAAGATTATGATTTTGGCTCCACTGGTTCGGGAACGAAAAGGCGAATATTCAAAACTATTGGATGGAATTTTGGAAAAGGGTTTTTCTCGGGTTCGTGTTGATGGAAAAGTGTATGAGTTAGACCATGATTTAGTGCTAATTAAAACCAATAAACACACGATTGAAGCCATTGTTGATCGCTTAGTCATTGATAAGAAGAACCTTGAATCACAACTCGGTCGGATTCGGGAATCAGTGGAATCGGCACTTAAACTTTCTGGTGGGGAAGTTATTTTAACCTTTGTATTGGACAGCTCATTAGAATTTCCCGAAAATCCTGAAAAAATGCAAGACCATCTCTTTTCGGAAAGATTTGCTTGTCCCGAATGTGGCATTTCCATCAACGAGCCGGAACCAAATATGTTTTCCTTTAATTCTCCTGAAGGAGCCTGTCCAAGCTGTACAGGTCTTGGTTATCTATTAAAAATTGACCCCGAGCTGTTAATTAATCCCGATTTATCAATTTCTGAAGGGGGAATTTTGCCATTGGGAAATGAAGTGGAGCATGATACTTGGTTTATTAGAACAATCCGAGCCGTGTCCGATAAATATGGCTTTTCAATTCAAGTGCCAATTAAGAAATTATCCGCGGAGCATTTAAAAATCGTTTTATACGGTAGCGGGGATGAGGAAATTTACGTTAAGGGCAATAATCGCGAGGGAAAGATGACCGGTTTTTACGAAAAATTTGAAGGAGTGATTACCCGTTTGGAAAGATTATATCGAGAAACTGAGTCTGATTGGAGAAGAACCGACATTCAAAAATATATGCGTAATGAGGTTTGCCCCAAGTGTCTCGGTGAGCGATTAAAACCAGAAGCGCTGTCCGTAACAGTTAATTCTAAAAACATCATGCAGGTGGCAAAATCAAGCATTGAAGAGACTCTTAATTTTGTTGAGGAAATATCGAAGCAATTTGAAAAGGATAGCCGGGAAAGCTTAATTGCCACGCCGATTATTAAAGAATTAAGAGCGCGTTTAGGTTTCTTGGTTGATGTTGGTTTAACCTATCTAACTTTAGCACGCAGTGCTAACACTCTTGCCGGTGGAGAAACACAAAGAATTAGATTGGCTTCGCAAATCGGATCCGGTCTTTCTGGGGTGCTTTATGTTCTGGACGAGCCTTCCATCGGGTTGCATCAAAAAGATAATAGTCGACTGATTGAAACACTTAAGAACCTACGTGAACTAGGAAATACGATCATTGTGGTGGAGCATGACCGAGAGATGATGGAAGAAAGCGATTTAATTTTAGATTTTGGACCAGGAGCAGGTGAGCACGGTGGGCAAATTATCGCGAGTGGGACGCCAGAACAAATAAAGGCCAACCCAAAGTCGCTAACCGGTCAATATCTTTGCGGAAAAAAAGAGGTCGAGTGGGCACCATCGAAAAATTTAATGTTAGCCATTCCCAATGAATGGGGTGATAAAAAATTAATATTAATCGGAGCTAAGGAACATAATTTAAAAAACTTAACCGTCGAATTCCCATTGGGTAAATTTATCTGCATAACAGGAGTTTCTGGTTCAGGAAAATCAACTTTAATTCATGACATTCTCTATCAATCCTTGGCTTCTAAATTATATCCGGGACATAAAGAAAAACCGGGACAATTTGATGAGATTGTGGGCGATGAATATCTAGACAAAGTTGTTATAGTTGATCAATCGCCTATTGGGAGGACACCACGATCCAATCCTGCTACCTACACCGGAATGTTTACTCCCATTCGGGAGGTATTTGCCTCAACTAAAGAAGCAAAAGTGCGCGGATTTAAGCCGGATCGATTCTCTTTTAATGTTAAAGGTGGACGTTGTGAAGCTTGTGAAGGCGAAGGCCAACTTAAAATTGAAATGAATTTTTTGCCGGATGTCTATGTGACTTGTGAAGTTTGTCAAGGAAAGCGCTATAACGCCCAGGCGTTGGAAGTGTTGTATAAGGATAAATCAATCGCCGGCGTATTGGAAATGACTGTGGAAGAAGCTTCGACTTTTTTTAACAATCATCCGGCGATCATTAAAAAATTAACGACACTTCTAGATGTAGGATTGGGTTACATTAAGCTCGGCCAGTCAGCACCAACTTTATCTGGAGGAGAAGCGCAGCGAGTAAAATTGGCAACCGAGCTTTCTAAAAAAGCCACTGGACGAACAGTTTATATTCTTGATGAACCGACTACCGGTCTTCATTTTGCTGATTTAGAAAAACTGCTTTATGTTCTTAAGACCTTAGTTCATTACGGTAATACCGTAATTGTCATTGAACACAACTTGGATTTAATTAAGAATGCCGATCATATCATTGACTTAGGGCCGGGTGGAGGTGATTCTGGAGGAGAAATTATCGCGACAGGAACTCCCT